>Ga0181375_1000133_pt1 | contig 23140 bp, 13 predicted proteins | sample LowvirmetaG_FD_130090 | JGI IMG/M metagenome (GOLD analysis project Ga0181375, IMG submission 130090) | Marine viral communities from the Subarctic Pacific Ocean - Lowphox_11 viral metaG | ecosystem: Environmental > Aquatic > Marine > Oceanic | place: Subarctic Pacific Ocean | collected 2015-12-09 | reverse complement strand
TTCAGATATCCGCCCACCTCGGCCGCGTTGCTGACAAGGTTCAGGTCGTCGATGAGCTTGAGGTTCGCGACACCCGCCGCGGCACAGATCGGATGCGCCGAATAGGTCCAGCCGTGACCGATGGGGCCGTTCTCGTCCGTGCCCTGTTCCAGCACTTTCCACATCCGGTCCGATACGATCGACCCCGACAGCGGCGCATAGGCCGAGGTCAGACCCTTGGCGATGGTGATCAGATCGGGTTTCAGCCCGTAGTGATCCGACCCGAACATCGTCCCCAGACGGCCAAAGCCGGTCACGACCTCATCCGTGATCAGCAGGATGTCGTGGCGGTTCAACACCTCTTGGATCGCGTCCCAATATCCGGCGGGCGGGGGCACGATGCCGCCGGTCCCCAATACGGGTTCCCCGATAAAGGCCGCGATGGTGTCCGGCCCTTCGGCTTGGATCAGCGCCTCAAGCGCGTTGGCGCATTGCGCGGTGAATTCGGCTTCGGACTGGGTTCGGTCCTTGCGGCGGTAGTAATAGGGCGCGTCCGTGTGGATCACGGGGTTCATCGGCAGGTCGAATTTATCGTGGAACAGCGACAGGCCGGTCAGCGATCCGGTCATCAGCCCCGACCCGTGGTAGCCGCGCCAGCGCGAGATGATTTTCTTTTTCTGCGGGCGACCAAGGATGTTGTTGTAGTACCAGACGAGCTTGATGTTCGTCTCGTTCGCGTCCGAGCCGGACAGACCGAAATAGACCTTGGACATATGCGCCGGTGCGCGGTCCATGATCATCTTGGCCAGCGTGATAGATGTCTCGGTCCCGTGGCCCACATAGGAATGGTAATAGGCCAGCTGATGCGCCTGTTCGGCGATGGCGTCGGCGACTTCGGTCCGGCCATAGCCTGCGTTCACGCAATAGAGCCCGGCAAACGCGTCCAGCATCCGGTTGCCATCGCGGTCCTCGATATGGACGCCCGACGCCCCTGTGATCACCCGCGTCGCGGATTCACCCCGCGCATGCTGTGCTAAATGCGTAGAGGGATGGAAAAAGTTTTCGCGGTCCCATGTGGCGAGTTGATCATCATTGCGAAGCATAGGTCAGGCTTTCTGTTTAGGAGAGTTTCAGGTGAGTTCGGTGGCCAGCACGGCAAGGCAATCGCCCGGCTGTGCCAGTCCGGGATGATGGCGGGCGATCACGATGCCCCCCATCTGGGCGCGGATCTCACGCGGGGGCAGGCCCGTATGCTGGCTGTCCCAGAGACGTGCGATCAGGTCGCCTTCGGCCACTGTGTCGCCAAGGGTGACGTTGAAATCGACCAGCCCACCGTGGTTGGTGACGTGAAAACAACGGTCGTCGTCTTGCGACAGCATGCGCGATGGCGCAGTGACGGGCTGGCCTTGCAGGATACCGGCGTGGATCAGCAGATTGCGCACCCCTTTGCGGGCGATCTGCGCGGTTTCAGGCGTGGCAGTGCCGCCGCCGCCCAATTCGGTGGTGACGAATGTCTTGCCCATCACCTCTGCCGCGTCGTCATACATGCCAAGCGCGTCGATCTCGCGCATCTCGACACTGAAAGGCGCGTTGAACGCATCGCGCGCGGCGCGGCAGCGGGCCTGTTGGTCCGCATCCTCGAGCGTGTGACAGGCGGCGAAGGGCAGAAAATCCAGCGTCTTGCCGCCCGAATGGAAATCAAGCACGACATCCGCCATCGGCAGCAGCACCCGTTGAAAGTAGTCCGCGATCTTCTGGGTGGGGGTTCCATCGGGGCGGCCGGGAAAGCTGCGGTTCATGTTCACCCCGTCCAGCGGAGACACCCGCGACCCTGCCATAAAGGCGGGGTGGTTCATGAAGGGGAGGATGATCACGCGACCCGTGACATCCTTGGCCTTCAAGGTCTGGGCGAGCTCGACCAAGGCCAGCGGCCCTTCGTATTCGTCGCCGTGGTTGCCCCCGGTCAGCAAGGCGCAGGGGCCGTCACCGTTTTTCACTTGGGTCACCGGAATCTGGATGGCCCCCCAAGCGCTGTCATTGCGGCTATATGGCAGGCGCAGATAGCCGTGCTGCACGCCGTCGCACTCGAAATCGATGGTGGCCGAGATAGGATTGTCCCGCATGGCGCTATTCCTTGATCACAAGCGCACGCGGGGTGGTGCACAGGCATTCGACACCGGTTTGCGTGATGACAATCGGCTCTGTGATCTCGATCCCGCCGTCGTCAAGCCAAAGGGCGGGCATAAAGTGAAAGGTCATTCCGGGTTCGAGCACGGTGGTATCTCCTGCGCGGAACGACATGGTGCGTTCGCCCCAGTCCGGAGGGTAGGACAGGCCGATCGCATAGCCGCAGCGGCTGTCTTTCTCGAATCCGCGGTTGCGCAGGGTGGTGTTGAAGGCGCGGGCGATGTCTTCGCAGCGGTTGCCGGGTTTGGCCTGCTCTAGCCCGGCATCAATCGCTTCGAGCACGGCATTCTCTGCATGAAGATACTTTTGCGGCGGCTTGCCCAAGAACAAAGTACGCGACTGCGGACATTGATAGCGTCGGTGCGCGCCCGCGATTTCAAAGAACGTGCCTTCGTTGTTGCGCAGGGGGGCATCGTCCCATGTGATATGCGGCGCGGTGGCATCCAGACCCGAGGGCGTCATGGGCACGCAGGCGGGGTAGTCGCCCCAATGCCCTTCGGCCCCGCTGACGGAGGCGTGATAGATATCCGCGATCAGATCGTTCTTGCGCATCCCGACCTCGGCCTTTTCGCGGATCACCTCGTGCATCCGTTCAACGATCCGCGCGGCGCGGCGCATATATTCAAGCTCTGTCGGGGATTTCACCGCACGTTGCCAGTTCACCAGCGCCGTGGCGTTCTGGATATTGACGCCCGGCAGCCGCGTTTGCAGCGTCAGGAATGCCGAAGCGGTAAAGTAATAGTTGTCCAGCTCGAACCCGATGCGCGCATTCTCTAGACCGCGGTCCGCGATGAGACGGGCGAGATCCTCCATCGGGTGTTTGTCGGGGTTCTGGACGTAGGTGTCATCGTAGCCGACGATATTGTCATCATCCAGATAGGTGGTGCGCTGGGCACCGGCGCTGTCCATGGCGCGGCCCCACCAGGCGGGCTGGCCTTCGTGGGTCAGCAGCACGCCTTGATGCACGTAGAACGACCACCCGTCATAGCCCGCCAACCACGCCATATTGGACGGATCGGTGACAAACAGCGCGTCCAGCCCGCGGTTGGCCATTTCGGCGCGTGTTTTCGCCAGACGTGCTGCATATTCGTGCTGTGTAAAAGAATGGTCGATCATGTGGGGATTCCTGCCAGGGTATTGTGCGAGTTTAGCTTTTTCGCGCTGTGCATTTATGCGAATAATGCGGCTACGCGGGTAAAAGCTGCAAACTTTTGTAAGATATGGGGAATTTAGGATGATTGACGCGATAGACCGGAAAATCCTGCATCACGTGCAGCGCGACAATCTGCTTACCAGCGCGCGCCTTTCCGAACTGGTCGGGCTGTCGCAAACCTCGGTCCAGCGGCGCCTTGCGCGGTTGCGTGCGACCAAGGCGATCGAGGCCGATATCGCCGTCGTCTCGCCCGAGGCCGTGGGCCGTCCCCTGACCATGCTGATCGCGGTGGAACTGGCGCGGGAACGGTCCGATATCATCGACCGTTTCAAGCGGGCGGTGCGGGAGCGGGCAGAAGTGATGAGCGCCTACTACGTGACCGGAGAGACCGACTTTATGCTGATCGTCAGCGCCAAGGACATGCAGGATTACGAGGCGTTCACCCGCGATTTTTTCTACAACAACCCCGATATCAAAGGGTTCAAAACCACCGTGGTGATGGACCGGATCAAGGCGTCATTCACCTTGCCGGTCTGATCACCACAATGGGTTGATGGGCTAGGCGCTTTCCACCTGCTTTTGCGACCATTCGGGCAGCGGAAAAAGCGTGTCGTAGATCAGGTTAAAAACGTAGGAATAAACGAGGTAGAATGCCGCCAGTGCGATATCCAGCACGAAGGCATCCCACAGGCTGATCCCCAGATACCACGCGATGAAGGGCAGCAGAACCATCAGCAGCCCCGCCTCGAACGCCAGTGCGTGCAGCACCCGGACGATGCGCGATTTCAGGGTGGTTCCAGTCAGCCGTTGCAAGGCCAAGTCAAAAAGCACGTTATAGCCAAGGTTCCAAAGCGTGGCGAGCGTGGCGCTGACAATGCCCACGACACCAAAGTCATGTAGGGGCACGTCAAACAGGATCGCGCCTGCGGGGATCACAAGGATCAGCGCGATAATTTCAAAACTGATGGCGTGGCGAAGACGGTCAAATGCAGAGCGCATGTTATACCTCATTGAAGGGCCGGGTCGTCCCGACAGTTTTCCATTCAGGGGAGGTCGTCCTCACACTGCCATAGGTGGCAAAACCGCGCGCGTTTTTCAAGAGGCATAGAAGACAGGACGCACGGAAAGCTGCTTGGCTTTGCGGGCAAACCTGCGAAGCTGCGCGAAGACATCGAAGCTTGGTCGTTTGTCTGCTTGGCGAAAGCTTTGATACAGGGAAAGGGAATGTGACGATGACTAGTTCAGTATACAATCAGCCTCTTAGCGGCAATGCGATGCCACGGACCGGCGGGCCTGCCACTATGATGCGCCTCCCCGCGGCCGAGACAGCGGCGGGCCTGGATGCGTGTTTTCTGGGCATCCCGATGGATATAGGCACCTCCAACCGCCCCGGTACGCGGTTAGGACCCCGACAGATACGCGACGAAAGCCGCATGATCCGGCCCTATAACATGGCCACCGGAGCCGCCCCGTTCGAGCATCTTCAGGTGGCAGACATCGGCGACGTGCCGGTCAACCTATTCGATCTCAAGAAATCGGTATCCATCATCTCAGACCACTACCGCGAGGTGCTATCGCATGGGGCCATCCCGCTGACCTTGGGGGGGGACCACACGCTGAGTTGGCCGATCTTGCGGGCGATTGCAGAAAAGCACGGTCCTGTCGCGTTGATCCATGTGGATGCCCATTCGGATACCAACGACGAGATGTTCGGCGAGAAAGAAGCGCATGGTTGCCCGTTTCGCCGCGCATGGGAGGAAGGCTGCCTGCAAAACGACAAAGTGTTCCAGATAGGCCTTCGCGGGACAGGCTATAGCAAGGGCGACTTTGACTGGGGGCGGCAGCAGGGCTGGACGTGCATTCAGGCCGAAGAATGCTGGCACAAATCGCTGACCCCTTTGATGGCGGATATCCGTGCCAAGATTGGGGATGCGCCGGTTTATCTGACCTATGACCTTGATAGTCTTGACCCCGCTTTCGCGCCAGGAACCGGCACGGTCGAGGTTGGCGGACTGACAACCATGCAAGGTCTGGAAATCATTCGCGGAACGGCGGGGTTGAACCTTGTTGGGGGTGATCTCGTTGAGGTATCTCCGCCTTATGATCCTGCGGGCAATACCGCGATGATCGCAGCCAGCTACCTATACGAAATGCTATGTGCATTGCCCGGTGTGCCGCAAGGGCGATAGCGCGTCGTCTGGTGGCAAGCGCCTGAATGAAGCGCGTCGTGTGCAACCGGCGCAGCCTCTGGCCTGCCGGTTGCGTCTTGAACGGGGTTTGCCAGCTATACGTCTGGCAAACCTGACAGGATCTTGTCCATCGTCGCGGGCAGATCGCGTACCCGCACACCGCAGGCGTCGTAGATCGCGTTGATGATGGATGCGCCTGCGCCGCAGATGCCCAGCTCTCCGATGCCTTTGGCCTGCATGGGGTTCGCCCAAGGGTCACGTTCCTGCACGAAGTTCACGGTCAGCTGTGGCACATCAAGGTTTACCGGCACGTGGTATTCAGCCAGATCGTTGTTCACCAGATGGCCGTCGCGTTTGTCGAACATCAGCTCTTCGGTCAGCGCCATGCCGATGCCAAAGGTCATGCCGCCCAGACATTGGGAGCGCGCAGTCTTGGCGTTCAGGATGCGACCGGCGGCGAAGCTGCCGTGCATCCGGCGCACGCGCGTCTCGCCGGTGACGCTGTTCACGCCGACCTCGGCAAAGAAGGCACCGAAGGTGGCCTGGCGGCGGTCGGTCTGGGTGTCACCCTTCCTGATCGTGCCCTTGACCGTGAGCGGGCCATCCTTGGTGAATTCCGGCAGATCGGCGCGACGGTTGTTGGCGGTGGCGACCCCATCTTGCAGGGTCAGGTCGCGTTCCTCTACGCCCATAGCCTCGGCGATCTTTTTGCGCAGGGCTTCGCAGGCGACAAAAACCGACCCGCCCGAGGATGCGGCCCCCCAGCTGCCACCGGATCCGGCGGCTTTGGGCAGGCTGCTGTCGCCCAAACGCACGGTCACACGGTCCGAAGGCACGCCCAGCATCTCGCCCGCAATCTGGGTGAGGATCGCATAGGTGCCCGTGCCGATGTCTGTCATATCGGTTTCAACCAGCAGGCTACCGTCCTGGTTCAGGGTCACGCGGGCGTGGCTTTCGCCCAGCATATTGACGCGAGTGGCAGAGGCCATGCCGTAGCCGATCAGCCATTCACCATCCGTCTTGCCGACCTCGCGGCTGTCCCAGCCAAAGGTCTTGGCCCCATCATCCAACGCCTCGGCCAATTTGTGGGACGAGAATGCGCGCCCGTCTGACGGGTCGACATCCGGAATGTTGCGTTTGCGCAATTCGACAGGGTCAATGCCACTTGCGACCGCCAGTTCGTCCATCGCGATTTCAAGCGCGGTGATCCCGACCGCTTCCCCCGGCGCGCGGACAGAGCCTGCACACATGCGGTTGATCCGCTTGATGTGCATCCCGATCTCGCGGTTCTCACCACGGTAAAGGAATGGCGTGGCCTGGGCTACCGGCTCTGCAAAGCTTTCGTCCATCAGTTGCGACACGGTGGAATCGTGCCCGATGCCGGTCATGCGCCCGTCTGCATCCGCGGCGAGCTTGATGTGCTGCACGGTCTCGGATCGACGCATGGTCGCTTCTAGCACCTGCTGGCGCGTCAATACGACAGCCACCGGTGCCCCTAGCTCGCGCGCGGCGAGCGCCGCGGCCACAGCCTCGTGGCTGATCCCCAGTTTGGAGCCGAAGCCACCCCCCACGAACGGGGCCAGAAGATGCACATTCTCTGGGTCTATCCCAAGGGCGTCGGCCAGTTCATTCACATTGTATTTGAGCATCTGGTACGACCCGCGCAGGGTCAGCTTGTCGCCGTCCCATTGCGCGATCGCGGCGTGGGGTTCCATTGCCGACGAACTATGCCCGCCTGTGCGATAGGTTTCGTCCACGGTGTAGGCGGCTTGCGACAGGGCGGCGTCCAGATCACCTTGGGAGGATTGTTTTTCCTTCGGGGTCTCGATCTCTGCCGTTTCCAGGTCGGTGACCGCATCGGCGGGCGTGATCTGAAGCTCGACCATATGGGCCGCGTGGCGGGCCTGCTCGAACGTATCGGCGACCACCAAGCCCACGGGCTGACCGACATAGGAAATCTTGCCGTCCGGCTGCACCGGTGCTTCATTCGCGGTGCCTTGTGCGGGATTACGCAGGAAGGTCTTGCCGTGGAACACACCGCGCACCCCATCCAGCTTGCGGATCGCCTCGGCGTTCAGGCCGGTGACCTGACCGCCCGCGACAGGGGCGCGCACCAAGACGCCGGTCATCATGCCCGTGGGCTGATCCTCATGCGCATAGGTGGCGCGGCCTGATACTTTCAGCGGGCCGTCAGGGCGGTCCATGCCGGTGTGGATCAACCCCTGAACCGTGGCATCCAGCCGGTTGCGGTCATCGGGTTCATTCATCGTCAGTTCGGCGGTCGAAATATTGCTACCGTCGGTCATTGCTGTACCCCCGTGAGTTCCTTGAGTGTGGCGATGAGCGTGCGCCGTGCCAGCGGCACCTTGAACGCATTGCCCTCTTTCGGTGCGGCCTCCGCGACCAGAATATCAGCGGCTTTGCCAAACACCTTGCGCGTGGGTTCTTGGCCGATCAACGCGTCCTCGACCGCCGGATCGCGCCATGGCATTGATCCGATACCGCCGCAGGCAATCGCGGCTTGGGTGATCTTGCCATCCGTCACCTTGATCCGCGCTGCGACCGATACCATCGCAAAGGCGTAGGACGCTCGGTCGCGTACCTTGCGGTAGGTCTGGCGACCCTCGGCGGGGGCGGGGAGGATCACGGCGGTGATCAACTCGCCGGGTTGCAAGACGGTTTCGACGGCGGGGTCGGTGGGGATCAGATAGAAGTCGGACAGCGGCACTGTACGGGTCACACCATCGGCGGCCTCTATCTCGACCTCGGCCCCTAACATCTGCATGGCCACCGCCATATCGCTGGGGTGGCTGGCGATACATTTGTCGGTCACACCAAGGATCGCGTGCAGACGGTTCGCCCCCTCCATCGCACTACAGCCGGAGCCGGGGTCGCGTTTGTTACAGGGCTGATCAGTGTCGTAAAAATAGTAGCAGCGGGTGCGTTGCAGCAGGTTGCCACCCGTGGTCGCCTTGTTGCGCAGCTGGCCGGACGCGCCCGCCAGCAGGGCGGAGGAGAGTGCGGCATAATCCGACCGTACGGTCATATCCGCCGCCAGATCAGAGTTGGTGACCAAAGCACCGATGCGTAGCCCGCCGTCGCGGGTTGGGGTGATCTGTTTGAGGTCCAAACGCGAGATATCGACCAGCCGGTCCGGGGTCATCACCTCTAGCTTCATAAGGTCCAGCAGATTGGTGCCCCCGGCGACGATCGTGGCATCTGGGGTGCCGGTGACATCGCTATTGGCGCCGGCGCGGATGTAATCGAACTGTTTCATGACTGCGCCTTCGCCGTTTCGCGGATCGCATCGACAATGTTGGGATAGGCGGCGCAGCGACAGATATTGCCGGACATCCGCTCTGATATCTCGTCGTCGGTCAGCTCGGGCGAGGCAGTCAGGCTGCCGGATACGTTAGAGGGCCAGCCGGCTTTGAACTCTTCGAGCATGGCGGTGGCCGAGCAGATCTGACCCGGTGTGCAATAGCCGCACTGGAAACCATCATGTTTGACAAAACTCTGCTGCATATCGGACAGGTTGCGTTCGTCGCCCAGACCTTCGATCGTGGTGATCTCGTCGCCGTCGTGCATACAGGCGAGCGTCAGGCAGGAATTGATGCGGCGGCCGTTGACCATGACGGTGCAGGCACCGCATTGGCCGTGGTCGCAGCCCTTTTTGGTGCCGGTGAGGTTCAGATGATCGCGCAGCGCATCCAGCAGCGACGTGCGGGTGTCGGCGTCAAGACTATGGTCTTCGCCGTTAACGGTCAGTGTCGTCTTCATGAGGAGGGGGCCCTTTGTCTTGTGACATCTATGAAGAAGAACCCCCGCCAGCGGGTCAGGGTTCCGCTATGGGAAGGTTGCTTTCGTCGTTTGGAGTTAGGGCGGCCTCTGCCACGTCGTCGCGGGCGCGGCCCAGTAGCCAATCGCGGACATGGGCGGCACCGCTTGGGGAGCCTTGCCGTGGGGACAAAAGGTAAAATCCGCTACCACCGCTCAATGCGCCTTCAATCGGTTGCACCAGCCGTTTCGCACGCAGATCACGCTGGACAAGAAACCGGTTGGCAAGGGCGATCCCCTGACCGGCAAGCGCCGCATCAAGGCTAAGCGTCGTCTGGTTGAACCGCAGACCGCGCGCCGTCGGGACATCGCGCCCAAAGACCGTTTTGATGAACTGCGGCCAAAGATCGTGCGTGTCATGCAGCAGTGTCGCCTCTGCGATACCTGCCGCGTCCATCGGCGTGTTCAGCGCTTCTGCCAAATGGGGGGCGCAGACGGCGACGATCTGCTGCTCGAACAACAGATCCGCGCGCAGGCTCGCCCCGAACGGCGGATTGCCCTGCCGCACGGCAAGGTCGATACCATCCGCGTGAAAGCTGGACACTCTTTCGGTCGCGGTGATGCGCAGATCAATGCCGGGGTGCGCTTGGGTAAAGGCTGCCAGTCGGGGGATCAGCCATTTCGACGCAAAGGTGGGGGTGACACTGATCGTGACGTGGGACGGTGCGGTGCGCAGCGCATCTGTTGCATCGGCCATTTGGTCGAAGGCGCGGGCAATCGCGATGTGATAGGCGCGCCCTTCTTCGGTAAAGGCCAACCCGCGCGGCTCTCTGAGGAAGAGACGCAGGTTCAGGTGGTCTTCTAGCCCGCGCACCTGTTGGGCCACGGCACCTTGGGTCACGCCCAATTCATCAGCTGCGGCGCGAAAGGTAAGATGGCGGCCCGCCGCTGCAAAGGCGCGCAGCCCGTTCAGAGGGGGGAGGTCGTTCGAGGTCGGCACAGTAGAAATCCTATCGTCATGCAGCAGTATGTCTGGCTGGTCGAAGCGTTGCAAAGCGCTTACCTGCGGTGAAGCAGACGCGCTAGCGCTGTCTAACACATATAGGAGGCAAACGTCATGAGTGTAGAAAAAGTAGCGTTAATCACAGCGGGCGGTAGCGGCATGGGGGCAGGGGCTGCCAAAAAGCTTGCCGCCGATGGGTTCAAGGTCGCGATCCTGTCGTCCTCTGGCAAAGGCGAAGCACTGGCCAAAGAGCTTGGCGGCTTCGGTGTCACCGGCACCAACCAGTCGGTTGATGATCTGGCGCAATTGGTCGATGGCGCTATGGAGCGGTGGGGGCGCGATCATCAACATCTCTACCTTCGCCGCGTTCGAGCCCGACCCTCTATTCCCCACATCAGGGATTTTCCGCGCGGGGCTTGCAGGGTTCGCCAAGCTTTACGCCGATCAATACGCAGACAAGAACATCCGCATGAACAACGTCCTGCCGGGGTTCATCGACAGCCTGCCCGAAACAGACGACCGCCGCGCGCGCATCCCCATGGGCCGGTATGGCACCGAGGCAGAGGTCTCCTCCCTCATCGGGTGGTTGGCGTCCGACCAAGGCGGCTATGTCACCGGTTAGAACTGGCGCATCGACGGAGGGCTGACCCGTGCCGTCTGATCTGATCGCCTTGCGCAACAGCACCCGACTTGCGTTCTGGATCAAATGGGCCGCATCGATCGTGCAGATCCTCGGCTACGCCGCAACGGGATTCGGCTGGACGCCGTGGAACCTCTTTCTGTTCATCGTCGGCGTCATCGGTTGGTTCATCGTAGGCACCCTGTGGAATGACAGGGCGATCATGTTGATCCACCTTGTCGCACTGGGATCGATGATGGTTGGCATGGCCAGCCAATAGCGCGTTTGGCCCCTGAAACAGCGATGCCCGCCGCATTGTCGGGCGTCGTTTTTGGACGGTAGACCCACTGCGCGGCCGCCGCGCTTGCGGCGGTATTCATAGAAACTACTGTGGTAACTATGCCAAAAAACACGTTAATACAGAGTGCTCCCGCCTGCCGTGTGGTTCATCCGCAACAAGGTTTCGCAAATCTCGGCGCGGTTCACGAAATGGTTAACGGAGGTCTTGAAGCCTGCCCGCGACTTCGTACAGTTACCGATGTTGATGTCCAAAATGCAGTGGTAATTTGCAGAAGGGCAGAAGAGGCCGTGTTCGCGGTTGAGTAGTTAAGGGTTTAGTGAGTGACAGTGGTAACTGCGGCGAGATGCCTGCACCTTGGTTGGGTGCGGGGTGCTTTCTTGCGAGAAAAATTTTCCGTAAATCTTTCGATTCGTGCGGGGGGTCATGCCGTTAGGGCATTGATGTTCCGCGTGTTCTTCAGCTTGCTTTTTGCGGCTGTGCTTTATGCTGCGCCTGCCTATGCGCAATCTTTGGTCATCAACACCGTAGGCAACCCGACCCAAGCCGGTGAGAACGAGACCCGCCGTGCCATTTGGTCAAACGCGGGAACGGTTGGCGGGGTTTCGGTGGATATCGTCGCCGAGATGATCCAGGCAACACTGAACCACAACTTCGATACTGTTGGGGGACGACCGACTATTTCATCTGTGGGTCAAGATGAGGTTTTTATTCGATGGTCGCTTTACCGCACGGGGACGCATAATATCGGCACGAATACCGGTGGTGTGCCCGTTACGGCTGATATATTTGTTCAATTCAACGACGTGGACGGTCCGAACAATGAACGGGTATTTGTGCCCGTCTGTTCGGGCGCGGTCGATTTTATCCGTATCGACTCTACAGCAACCACTGGCCGTGACTTTGGCACCGTGTCCGGCCGCGACGAAACTTTCACGCTTATTGGTGACACAAGTTATAACAACGAGCCAGAGTCGGGGCTCGAGATTCGCTATAGCAACCAGTCCAGCTTTGTTATGGGCCGGACTGCCAACAACGGTTTTGTCGTGCGTCTGGACAATCCGAGCTACAGTGCCTTTGAGACATTCGACTATGAATGTGCGGATTTTGTGCCGCCGGTTGCAGAGCCCGACAGCGACACGGGTGAGCCCGACCAGCCGCTGACCTTCTCAATTTTGGACAACGACAGCGTCGCGACGGCGAATGATAACGGTCCAAACAACGCGAGCCTTGCGGCGTCGGAGTTTGGTCGTCAATCGGTGAGCCTCGTTCCCCCAGCGGGCGCGACAGGTATCACGCAGGATGGTGCAGGCGACACGGTGTCCTTCACCGTTCCAGGCGAGGGCGAATGGAGCCAGAACGACACCACAGGCGAGCTGACTTTTACCCCTGTTGCCGGTTTTGCGGGTGCGGTCACTCCGGTCAACTACTCGTATCGCAATGCGCTTGGCCAGCGCTCTACGTCGGCTCGGGTGTCTGCAACTTTTCCCGGAATCGGAGTAGTGAAATCCTCTGTCTTCAATGATGAAGTTGTCGACGACGACAATGGCCAGATTAACGAAACCATCAGCTATACTTACCAGGTGTCCAACCTCTCGTCCTTGGCGCTGGAAACCGTTTCATTGACTGAAACAACCTTCGACGGCGCGGGCGATGCCCCGACGCCGGTGTATCAATCGGGGGACGACGGTGATGGAGTGCTCCAAGAAGGTGAAACTTGGATTTATACGGCCACATACACGCTGCTGCTCGCGGATTTAGGTGACAACACGATCCAAAACCAAGCCACGGCACGCGCGACAGCGCCGGACAATACGCCGGTCTCTGACTTGTCCGACAGTGACAATGCAGGCGACGGCGATGGAACCGGAACACCGGGGCGAGGCGGTGACAATGATGACGTGACTACAACGTCTTTCGGACAGGCTGAGATTATCGCGCGCAATGACCGCTCTGTTGATGTGAATGGCACCGACGGCGCGGATGATCTGCTGAATGTACTGGACGATAATGGGAATGGTATCGACACGTTAGGTGGTGCGCAGGCAAGCCTGGAAAACGTCATTCTCACGGTAGAGACGGCGGCAACGCCTATCAATGACGGTCCGGTTCCGGTGCTTGATCCCGGGACAGGATTGGTCGATGTGCCCCAAGGCACACCTGCCGGGACCTACACGATCAGATACCAAATCTGCGAAACGAACAATGCGAACAACTGCGATACCGCGACGGTTACGGTGCCGGTTATCGCAGCACCCATCGAAGCGTTCAATGATTCAGCAAGTAATGTAAACGGCTTTGAGGGTGCGAATGACGTACTTGATGTGCTGATCGATAACGGTCTTGGCGCGGATACACTGAACGATGCCCCTGCAACTCTGGAGACCGTCACTATTTCGGTTGAAGCGGCGGCGACACCTATTAACGGTGGCCCCGTGCCGGTTCTTGATCCACAGGACGGAACCATCGATGTGCCCGCTGGCACACCAGCTGGCGTCTACCAGATCACCTATGAGATCTGCGAAAACCTGAACCCGGAAAACTGCGCGACTGCGGTGGCTTCCGTCACTGTGGATGCCGCAGAAATTCTGGCACAGGACGACGCTGTGCAAGACGTAGACGGTTATGCCGGTGCGGCGGATGTGCTGAATGTCCTCAACGATAATGGCAACGGCCCCGACACGCTGAATGATGCCCCGGCGACCCTCGACAATGTCACGCTACGCGTCGATACGGCGGCCACACCAATAGCTGACGGGCGGCCTGTTCCGGCTTTGGATATTACCGATGGTACCGTAGATGTGCCTGCCGGCACACCCGCCGGCACCTATCAGATCACCTATGCCCTGTGCGAAGATATCAACCCCGAAAACTGTGAAACCGCGACGATCACAGTGGAGGTGGATGCACCAAGCGTAGAGCCCGCCAATGACAGTATCGCTGACGTAGACGGTCTGGTCGGGGCCGAAGGCGTGTTGGATGTGCTTGCGGACAACGGCAACGGCCCTGACACGGTCAATGGCGAAGCCGTTGTGATCGGCGACGTCACCCTGAGCGTGGCAACCCCTGCCACACCAATCAACGATGGCCCCGTGCCTGTGCTGAACCCTGCATCGGGCCTTGTGGATGTCCCCGCGAATACACCGGCAGGCACCTACGAGATTACCTACCAACTGTGCGAGAACGTCAACGCGACCAACTGCGAAACGGCGACGGTCTCTGTCACCGTTGTGCCCGCCGAAATCGAAGCGTTTGACGATGCTGCGACCGGTGTGGACGGCCGTGCTGGTGCCCCCGATCTGCTGAACGTGCTGGGTGACAACGGCAATGGCCCAGACACCATCGGCGGGGTGGCTGCTGACATCGATGATGTGACCATCATTGTCAGCGCTGCTGCAAGCTCCATCAACGGCGGTCCGGTGCCCGTGCTCGATCCTGCTACCGGCGCGGTCAATGTGCCCGCTGGGACGCCGGCAGGCCGCTATCAGATTGGCTATGAGGTCTGCGAAGATTTGAACCCCACCAACTGCGCCACGGCCGTTGTGCAGATCGATGTCGATCCGGCTGCGATTACTGCGGTAGACGATGTGGCTGTCGGCGTGAATGGTGTCGACGGCGCCGATGATCTGTTGAATGTCCTTGGTGACAACGGCAACGGAGCGGACACGCTTGGCGCGGAGCCTGCGGACATCGGTGATGTTACGCTTAGCGTGAACACCCCTGCGACAGCGATCCGCGGCGGTCCTGTTCCGGTGCTCGATGCCGCCACAGGTCTGGTGGATGTACCAGCCAACACTCCCGCAGGTACCTATGAAATTACCTATGGTATTTGTGAAAACCTGAACCCTGAAAGCTGTAGCGAGGCGTCGGTCTCTGTCACGGTTGACCCCACGCCGATTACAATTGTGAACGACACGGCGACCGGCATCAACGGGCGCGATGGCGTGACTGATTTGCTGTCTGTGTATGACGACAATGGCAATGGCCCCGATACACTGAACAATCAGCAAATTGATCCAGTAGATGTAACATTGACTGTGACCTCAGCTGCAACCTCGATCAACGGTGGCCCCGTGCCGCTGCTTGATCCGGCAGACGGCACTGTGGATGTACCTGCTGGCACGCCCGCTGGAACCTACACTATCAGCTACGAGGTCTGCGAAAACTTGAACCCGTCCAACTGCGGCGTTGCGACGGTAACCCTCACGGTTGATGCGGCTGATCTTGTGGCGCATGCGGACCAGATCACGAATATTGATGGTCTGAACGGCGCACCCGGCGCGCTGGACGTTCTTGCCGATAACGGTTCGGGGCCGGATACACTGAATGGCGAGCCTGCGTCTTTGGCGGACACAATTCTGTCGGTGGTGACACCAGCAACGCCGGTCGATGGCGGTCCGGTTCCGGTGCTTGATACAGCGACTGGTTTGGTTGATGTGCCTGCGGGCACGCCGGCGGGCAGCTATGAAATCCGCTATGAATTGTGCGAAGCGCTGAACCCGACCAACTGTTCGGAAACATCGGTGAACATTGCGGTAGATGCGGCACCAGTGATCGCACAAGACGACGTGGCAGGCGACATTGACGGTTTGAATGGCGTCACTGACCTGCTGAACGTGCTTGAGGATAACGGCAACGGCCCGGATACTATTGGTGGTGTCGATGCTGACATCAACGCACTGACCATCGCCGTGCAATCGCCAGCAACCCCAATCAACGGTGGCCCCGTGCCGGAGTTGAACTTGGCAAGCGGGACCGTTGATGTTCCTGCTGGCACGCCAGCGGGCCGCTATGACATCACCTATCAGATTTGCGAGGATCTGAACCCGACCAACTGTAATACTGCGACAGTTACCCTCGTGGTCGCTGCGGCAGAGCTTGTTGCGCAGGATGATGCGGTTTCGGGCGTAGACGGTATTGCGGGCGCGTCAGATGTGATGAACGTATTGGCCGACAATGCAAATGGTACCGACACCTTGGGTGGTGTCGCTGCCACAATCGAGGATGTGACACTAGCGGTAAACCGTGCCGCCACGCCTATCAATGGCGGCCCTGTGCCGGTTCTTGATCCCGCGGACGGCACGATTGACGTTGCGCCGAACACACCGGCAGGCACCTACGAAATACTGTACCAGCTGTGCGAGAACCTGAACCCCGCCAACTGTGACACGGCCACCGCGCGCGTGACTGTTGATGCGGCGGTGCTGGATTTGCAGGATGATCAGGTCTCTGACGTGGATGGTCTTGTCGGGGCAGCGGATGTGTTGAACGTGCTGGATGACAACGGCAACGGGGCGGACACGCTTGATGGTGCACCTGTCGATTTGGCCGATGTGACGCTGACGGTAGCCAGCCCTGCGACGTCGATCGACGGTGGGCCAGTGCCGGTGCTTGATCCGACAGATGGCACGGTGGATGTCGCGCCGAGCACGCCAGCCGGTCGCTATGACATTACCTATCAGTTGTGCGAGAACCTCAACCCCAGCAATTGCGAAACCGCTACAGTTACTATCGTCGTGGATGCGGCAGAAATCGTTGCGCAAGATGATACGATTGTTGGGATAGGCGGCAGGGCCGGGGCCGCGAATGCTCTGAACATCCTTCAGGATAATGGTGCGGGTGCTGATACAATCGGTGATGCGCCTGCTGGGATCGAAGATGTGTCGGTCTCCGTGCAGACACCAGCCACATCGGTTAACGGGGGGCCTGTGCCGACGCTCGACCCTGCGACCGGCGCTCTCGACGTGCCCGACGGCACGCCTGCAGGCACATACGAGATTGTATACCAACTCTGCGAGGCGTTGAACCCGGCCAATTGCGATACCGCGCGACTTGCGGTGACGGTGGACGCGGGGGCGCTTGAAACTCAACCCGATGACTATACAAGCACGCCTATCGATGCTGCTAACGGTGGCACACTGACCAGTGTTCTTGGTGACAATGGGAACGGCCCGGACACGCTGAACGGCGAACCCGTGGCACCGCAGGACGTGACGCTTCGTCTGACGGACAATGGCCGGCTGGAAGGGGTTGTGATCAACCCTGACGGCACAGTGGATGTGCCTGCAGGCGCACCCGGTGGTACGTATACTGTAACCTATCAGCTGTGCGAGGCGCTGAACCCAACCAATTGCCAGACCGCCGAACTCGAAGTCGTGGTAGCCGCCTTGGTCGCTGTGGCGGAAGACTTTGCACCGCTTGACGGCATTGCAGGGGCCACAACGGCGCAGAGCATTCTGGCATCCGATACGTTTGATGGCGAAACGGTCACGCCTGAGGATGTGATCCTGACAGTCGATGCCATCGACGCCGAGCTGACCCTGAACGAGGACTATACCGTCAGCATCAACGAAGGAACGGCACCGGGTGACTATGCGTTGATCTATACAATCTGCGACGCCGCGACCGGTACGGTTTGCAGCACAGTGACAGAGACCGTCACCGTAGGCACCATCACGGCGGAGCCGGAAGACTTTGCTGAGCTCACCACAGATGGGGGCACGACCGCGTCTATTTTGGGGTCTGATATCGTTAATGGTGCAGCAGCAAGCGTGGACACCGTCACCATCACGGTTGACGAAATCGCCGAGGAGCTGACGCTCAACGCCGACGGCACGTTGACGCTGGCACCGGGAAATCCCGCCGGTATCTACGAGATGACCTATACCATCTGTCAAACGGATGCGCCCGATATCTGCGCCACCGCGATAGAGCGCGTAGTGCAGGCTCCGGTCGGTGACATTGACATCGTGAACGAGGTAGAGGTCCGCGAAGACAATGCCGGTCCGGCGGGGACGTTGGTCTATACGTTCACAGTCACCAATACCTCAAATGCGCCGGTCGAACGCGTGGCGCTTGGTAACCTTCGTCTCTTCAACGCGGATGGTGCCCAGTTGCGCTATGCCACGGGCCCGAGTTTCAGACGCTCTAGTAGCGGCTCTCCCGAGGGGCGTTTGCAGCCGGGGGAAACCGCGACCTATCAGGCGACATATGTGCCCACTTCACGCGACGTTGCCTCTTCGACGGTGATGTCACAGGCAAGCGTCACAGCGATCACCACCCAGGTGGAGGGCGTACAAACGGAGCCGTTGCAGCTTTCGGATGTGTCGGATGACAACAATGACTCGGACGGCGAGACGCAAGAGGAGACCACCGATTATGTCTTCCCGACAAGCGAGTTCCCCGTGGAAGGCATCAGCATCACCAAAACCGCAGCCTTGCGGAATGTGAACCGCGGCCAAACCGTGCCCTATACAATCACCGTGACCAACAACAACCCAAGGTTCAGCGTCACGGCGAATGTAGTGGATACGCTGCCCCGCGACTTCGTGTTCGTGCCCGGCTCGGCGCAAGTGGATGGCTCCGATGTCGAACCTCAAGTGACCAACAACAGGGTTTCATTCGCTGATTTGCGGATTGGGCCGCAATCCTCGATGACGCTGAACCTGTCGGGCCGTATTCTGGAATCGGCCAGCGCAGGTGATCATGTGAACACGGCTGACGTTTTCGATGATCTGTCCGGTGAACGGCTTGCCCCCAGTGCGACAGCCACAGTGACCGTCGCGGTAGAGCCCGTCTTTGATTGCGGCGACGTGATCGGGAAGGTGTTCAAGGATGATAACCACAACGGCTATCAGGATCAGGGAGAGGAAGGTATTCCTGCCGCGCGTGTTGCCGGTGTTGATGGCACCATCATCACCACAGATGAGTTTGGTCGCTACCACGTGCCTTGCGCTATCTTGCCAGCGGATCGCGGCAGCAACTTCATTCTGAAGCTGGACACCCGAAGCCTGCCGACGGGCTACAGGGTCACGACGGAAAATCCCCGTGTCATGCGTATGACGCCGGGCAAGATGTCAGAGATCAACTTTGGTGTCTCCATGAGCCGTATCGTCCGTGTGGACCTGAATGCCCGCGGGTTTATTCGGGATCCGCAGACCGGCCAGACCGTCGCGCATCCCCAGCTTCAAAAAGGGGTCACGGAAATGTTGCGCAAAATCGCGCAGACCCCGTCGATGATCCGGCTGACGTTCCACCTGCCACGCGACAGTGGAGTGGTCGAGCAAACCCGCGCGCGGGCGCTAACAAGGCTAGTCGAACAACAGATCCAACGCGATTGGCGCAGGATCGGTGACTACAAAATGACCATCGAAAAAACCTATGTACGCAAGAATTGAGGGCGGAATGATGAGCAAGAAATTTATTCTCCCCGGTGTGCGTCGCTCCGTTTACGCGGCGTTGTTTGCGACCACTGCAATTGTGCCCATTGGAAGCGGAGCGTGGGCGCAAGACAGCGGCGCAGGTGCGCCGTCTGCGCCTGCCGAATTCACCGACACGGCACCGGCAGGCGCATTCTCTGACGTGGGTTTTGCCATCTCGATCGACGACGCGCCGGTGGCCGGTGCAAAGCGCGCACCAGTGACGGAGCGTAGACAAGAACGTGCTGTCACTAGCCCGCAGGTGCAGGTGAAATTCGACGGGTTGGACGCCAAGCCGATCCTGAACATCACAACGGTCGATCTTGGCGCAAGCTACCGCGCGGGCGAAACACTGCGCTTCCGAGCCTCCACGAACTACCCCGCTTACATCACACGCGGTGAAGTCCGCATCATGGACCTGACCCGCCCGACAAAACCTTTGGTGGCGAAACTGCCAATTGCGCCCAATGGCGTGGCGGCATGGACGATGCCGTCAAACGGGGAAGGCGAATACGGCTATGTGCTGCGGGTCTATGATGCGCAGGGGCGTTATGACGAGACAATAGAGCTACCGCTCCTGCGCACCGCGCGCGCTGATCTGGGGCAGCCGCTGCTAAACGGGCCGATTGCCGCGGCAGGCGAGGGCGAAGACCGCACCGCTCGGCGGCGCATTCAGGTTCAAGGTGGGGCGGTGACGGCATTTGGCGATCATGTCCGTCGCGGGCAATCCGTCATGGTCATGGGAGAGACGGTGCCTGTCGACGCCAACGGCAAATTCGTAATGCAGCGTATCTTGCCACCCGGCGAACACGACGTACGCGTCGAGGTGCGACAGGGAAACCGCACCCTGCGCGACATCACCCGTGAGATCGATATCCCGAAAAGCGAATGGTTCTATGTCGGGATCGTTGACGCGACCCTGTCCAAGCGGATCGAAGACACGTTGGAGCAAACCGACGACGTGCAAGCCGACGGGCGCATGGCTGTCTATGCCAAAGGGCGTATCAAAGGGTCGACGTTGATCACGCTGTCGGTCGATACGGGGGAAGGCGAGCTTGACGACCTTTTTGGCCGTCTGAACGACAAGGACCCGCGCCGTGTGCTGGATCGGTTGGACCCTGAAGACTACTATCTTGTCTACGGGGACGACTCCACATCTTACGATGATGCGCCGACCTCTGGCCGTATCTACCTGCGGGTAGAGCGCAAACAGGGCTATGCCGTTTGGGGTGACTTCAAAGCGGACATTGCGGGCAATACGATGCTGCGCAATGATCGCAGCCTTTACGGGGGCAAACTGGCGTATCAGTCGGACGAGGTCACAACATCAGGCAATGCGCGTCTAGAGGCGCAAGCCTATGCCGCACAGCCAGACACTTTGCCACAGCGCGATGTTCTGCGCGGCACTGGCGGCTCCGCTTATTTCCTGTCGCGTCAGGATATCAATGGTTATTCCGAAACCCTGATGGTCGAGGTGCGCGACCCAGACACAGGTCGCATCATAGAACGTCGCACCCTTGAGCGGGATGTAGATTACGACATCGACTACCTGCAGGGCGTGGTGATCTTACGCAGACCGCTTAGCTCCTCGGCACCGGATAACACGGTGGTGCGCGACGGCGGGCTTGGCAGCAACGAGGTCAACCTCGTCGCGACGTACGAATATACACCCACCTTCGAAGATGTCGGCGGCAACGCTGTTGGGGGTAGGGTGCAGGGCTGGGCCAATGACCGTCTGCGTTTTGGCGTCACGGCCATGCGCGAAACGACAGGTGCAGCCGATCAGGACATGCAAGGGGTCGATGTCCGCTACGAGGTGTCAGACAACAGTTGGCTTGAAGCCGAAGTCGCACAGACCAAAGGGCCTGGTTTTGGGAACACGTTTAGCACCGATGGCGGTTTCACGCTATCGTCTGAGGGAACAAGCGGCACCGCGCGTACGGCGTTGGCCTATCGTCTTGCGGGGCGGATGGATCTGATCGATGCAGGCTTTGACCGCGAAGGCTTTGTGGGCTTCTACCACGAGCACAAAGACGGAGGGTTCTCTACCCTTGATGATGAAATCAGTCAGGATCAGAACCTGTATGGCGTCTACGGCGAGGTAGACACCTCAGACCGTATCACCCTGCGTTTCTCGGGCGAACAGTTCGACCGTGCAGGCGGGGACCGGCGCAGCGAAGTCGATGTCAGCCTTGCATACGCGCTGGACGATGTCTGGACCGTAGAGACGGGCCTCGCTTTCGACGAAGAGCGCTTCCAAGGCCGCCCCGGCGATGGCGGTGCGCGTCTGGATCTGGGCGTGCGTGTCACCTACAAGCCGAATGAGGACCGCGAGGTCTATGTCTTTGGACAGGGCACCGTGATGAATGACGGCGGCCTGGACGACAATAATCGTATGGGTGTCGGTGGGTCTGTCCGTTTGGGCGAACACGTCAGGCTGGGCGGCGAGGTTTCAGGCGGCGACGGCGGTGTCGGTGGCCTGTTGAAGTTGGGATATGCGCCGACAGCGGGGAACGAAGTTTATCTGGGCTATACTTTGGACCCGACGCGTGAAGTCTTGGGGCGCGAGCTTTCGGGCGACGACGGGGGAACCTTTGTTGTCGGTGGGCGACGGACCTACAGCGAACAGCTGACGACCTATGGCGAAAACAAATACGATATGTTCGGCAACCGGCGTTCGCTTACGAATAACTACGGTGTCAACTATTCGCCGAACCAGAAATGGACGTTCTCGGGCGCGATGGAGGCGGGTAAGATCGCTGACGATGTCGATGGCGATTTTACCCGACGGGCGATATCTTTGGGTGCGACGTATGCTGAACAAGAGGGCCTCGAAGCACGTCTGCGTCTCGAGCGCCGCCATGAAAACGGAGAGGGCACAACCCGCGACCGCGACACCTGGCTGCTGAGTGGTGGCACGTCCTATCAGACCAGCGATGATTGGCGGGTTCTGACCAAATTTGACGCTTTTGTTTCCGATTCCGATCAGTCCTCCTTCCTAGATGGGGAATTCATCGAGGCATCTGTCGGCTACGCCTACCGCCCCGTCGAAAATAACCGCTTCAACGGATTGATGAAACTGTCCTATCTGCGCGACCTACCCGCATCCGAGCAGTTGACCGTAGATGACTCCGACGAAGGCCCCAGCCAGAAAAGTGTGATCGCGAGTGTTGACGTGAACTACAACATCTCGCCCAAGCTTACGTTGGGTGGGAAATACGGCTACCGCTTTGGTGAAGTGGCCCCACGGGGTACGGATGATTTTGTTCAATCCTCCGCCCATCTAGGTGTGCTGCGCGCTGACTGGCACGTGGTGCACAAGTGGGACGTCATGGCCGAGGGCCGCGTTTTATGGAGTCCTGAAACAGGCACGCGCGACACCGGTGGCTTGGTGGGCGTCTACCGTCATTTGGGCAGCAATGCGAAGGTGGGACTTGGCTATGAATATGGCAACGTCTCCGACGATTTGGCCGATATCGACTACGAACACAAAGGCGTCTTCTTGAATGTCATCGGTAAGTTTTAAATCTGCCGACTGAGCTTCAATCGCTCTCAGTACATTTAGCGAAAGCACCCGCCCCTTCGTGAAAGGGCCGGATGTGTTGATTGTCACCGAGAACTGACCCGGCGGGGGTGCGGACAAAAACTTGGACTGTTTTCACGGCATAAGGCCGAGGCTTTTACGATATTCGATTGGGCTTCTGCCACCAAGGGACATCTTGATGCGTGTTTCGTTA
>Ga0181375_1000129_pt1 | contig 23769 bp, 20 predicted proteins | sample LowvirmetaG_FD_130090 | JGI IMG/M metagenome (GOLD analysis project Ga0181375, IMG submission 130090) | Marine viral communities from the Subarctic Pacific Ocean - Lowphox_11 viral metaG | ecosystem: Environmental > Aquatic > Marine > Oceanic | place: Subarctic Pacific Ocean | collected 2015-12-09 | reverse complement strand
TCCTGATATTGATCAGCTGAACTTCCAAGTCCGGTATATGTAAATAAAGCGCCTCCAAAATTTGCCATACTGTTAGCTGTCTTGTTAGTAGCCATACTTACAGCTCTTTTAGCAACTTCAGGATTATAGCCGAGCTTTATTAATTTATTTAGTGTAAGGCGACCAGTTGTACCTGATAAAATACTGGTAATTAGTTTCGTTGCTCCTGTTTTATTTAATGCCCATCTACCAAGGCCACCACCCCACCTAAATGAATAAGCATCAACTGGCATCGACAATGATAATACTGAAGAAGCTAATTGTTCAGCATCGCTGGGATCGTAAAAAGTAAGATCAGGTTCCCATCCAAACGCTATTTGAATCCCTTTCCCTGTAATGGAACTCGCCCAAGCGCCTGTGAAAATATCAGCTTGACCTACATCAACACCAAGAGCCTTTAATTTTTCCTCATAGTCTGATCGTGGGTTTTCTGATTTAGGATCATTCTGAATACCCCACGCCACAATCGTTTTCATTTCCTCCTCAAATTCGGGCGATAACGGATGTGGAACTATCCCATATTCACTTGCGCGTTCTTTTGTAATATTTAAATCTATAGCCTGTTCAGCTGCCCAATCTTTTTGTTCTTGGCGGTGTTCTTCTGTTTTGCCAGTATATAAAATTGTTAGATCACGGTGATTCCAAGTATCAGTCAGTCTATCACCAATTGACGACCAAAGACTTTTGCCCTCCTCTGGCGGTGCGTTTGTGAGTGTATGTTTACGCACACCACCCTTAACATCGACCTTTTGCAGATCAAGAATACCAGCTTCAGGCTCTGGTTCATCACTTACGCCTTTTTTATCCGGAACATAATTGGTATTAATTGAATCGGCTTTAAAACCTGATTCAGCGGCAAACACTGCTTTCATTGTAGATGCTTCCGGCCCTGCAAGAGAATCTATCATAGCAAGATGCTTCGGATCAGCGCCCATCACTGCTATGTAATCCTCGTTATTCCAATCTTTATACTTTGCATAGGAACCGTTCATATACGCTGCCCAATTCTTTATACCATTAGGGCTGTTGCCTGATTTATTTAATAGTATCTCATTTATCGCAAAGTCTATCTGTTCTTCCGGCAACGAATCTTTAAGGGGTTTGTCGTATCTTTCTTTAAATATATCATTCCATACTTTATCATTAATCTGTGGGATGCCATGATCGGTAGAATGGATAACTTTTGATCCGGTGTCAATATCACTAAATCCTGCCTGCGCTATTTTTGGTTTAGATGAGTCAGATTCCTGTATTTCACCGGATAATATATTTTCAGCGCTGACTTTTACACTATCTTCTGGGTGAGCATAATAATGTCCATCATCAGAATTTTTATAAACTATATTTCCTAATTTCTTTTCAGCATCAGCTGTTTCTTGAAAAGTAGGATGACCAATGCCTTTTAATAGTCTGCCTGACTCCGGCACACGGCTGGGCCAATCCCCCTCCGCATTAGCCTTTATATTGTTGGCATACGCTTCTGCATAATCATAACCAGCGCCTTCAGGGTCAAATTCTTCAATAGGTAATACCCTGCCCTCCTCCAGCGCAGCGGCATAAGTGTCCCCTCCTAATATATCATCATTGGATTTATACTGTATCCTATCTCTATAATAAGGATATTTTTCAAGAAGATCATAGAAAAGAGTGCTGTCGTCTATAGCGTCCCACTGCGGATATTTAGATCGCACTCTCGAAAGAAACACCTCCGGAGTCATTAATCCATTACTCACTATATGTCCTTTAATCCTCTATACCAAGAGTATCAGTTGCAAAGAATTTGGGATATGTAAAACCGTATTTTTTATACCTGTCTAATTGATCTTCAATTATGCCAATCTGTTCTATGTACGCTTGTTTTTCTGGTAAAGTTAAATCATACCCGGAAATTCGTTTGCTTTTTGGTTTCATCTCTCCAACTGAAACTTCTGTACTCGGAGCCGCGCCCCATGCCGTCCCACCGGCTACATCGAAAGATTCATACACTTTTTCACCCCTGACCATAGCAGCCAACTTATTCTTCTCGCTCATTAGACTTGATATTGATGTTATATCTGCCCTTTCCAGTTTATCCGTAAACTGCTCATCGTACAATTCATACAACGATTGAGCAACTGTATGCTTTGTATTCGCTGGTAATTTATTCAAAGTTTCTATAGCAGCATATACATCCTGATGTTTTTGAATACCCTCAAGATAATCCTGCGCCGCATGAAAATTTCTACGATTTACTCTTTCCGTTTTTTCATCATCCCACTTCCACGCTTTCTTTCTTTCTAAAACTTTAGTAGGATGTAGTTCTTCCCAGCCTTCCTCTTTGTTGTCTTTAGCGGTTATATATTTATGCCAATCCTGTGCTTGCGGGCCGGCCCAAAATTCATCAGGCTGACCATCGCCATCGTGATCTTCGCCGTACGCACCTTGTAGATGTTCTTTCCGTAAAGCCTCTGATAATACCCTGCCCCAATGCTGTTGTCCTCCGCCACCTCCTACTGGTACTGTATATCCACCTGTGTACTCACTATACATGAAACTTTGCCCGCTTGTTCGATCAGTCCACGGCTTTGTTCTTTTCAGTGTATCTTCTCTATGCTCTTTCAGTGCTTGTGTCTTTTCCTGATCCGCAGCCAACTTTTCATAACCAAGCGCCTGCTGATTTTTAGCTGCCATCATATCGCCCAAAAATCCAAGTACAATCTCCGCCCCTCTGTAGGGCTTATCTAAATCTCTCTGTCTAAAATATGATCCGTATGATCTTGCCATTATACTCCCTCGTATGAAATTTCTTCTGTTTCTAATTGATATAATAAATCTTCAATGCCAGCCAATTCTATTCCTTTTGACTTCATTAAGTCTGCATAGTCTTTTGCTTGTGAAATATCAAGTCCTTCCATCTCTAAACCAAGTTGCGAACCGGATATATCCAATCCCTGCCGTTGAAGATCAGACTGTTCCTGTCTACCCTTCATCAGATCAGACATTGTAGCCTTTCTGCGCTCAACACCTCTTTCCTGACCACCGCTAAAAGCCAAACCGCCCGTTGCCCTTTGCACATCAGACTGACCACGAAAACTGTAGGCATCCCCTAAAAATTGTGTTAGAGCCTGTGATTCCTGCGCACCAACCTGCCCCCTCGCCACACCAAGCTGTTCCTGTTTTAAACCAATGCTCTCACGCCTTAATCCATATTCCTGTTCCTGTAGTTCTTCCTGTCCACTATAATAATCGGATATATCTCCCCTTCTTCCCTCAACATCTCCTCTATATTCCTGTAATGCTGCAATGCCTTTGTCTGCTTGTGCCTCTGCAGCTCGCGATTCAGGACTTCCTGCTTCAATATCACCAAATACTCCAAATTCACCTTCCGATGGATGCCATTTAGCACTACTCATAACTCTACCTCAATTTTCCATTGCACAACTTTCATATCTTTAAATAACCTCTCCCATGCCTTACCATCCCTTTTGGTCGAGAATTGTATTTTTTTACATTTCATACTTCGGGCTAACTCTTTCAATTCTTCCCAAGCCTCTTTAGTCTCTTCCGGATTTCCACAATAAGCTGTCCGAATCCATAATGTATCATCATAAACATCAAAATCTGCCCAACCATCATAATAAGCAGGCGCAAAAACGCACTCTGGTTCTTTTGACGTTATGTAGTCTTTTTCTGTGTCTTTAGACTTTTCTAAATAACGATCAATATTTTTAGTTATTATTTCTGGTGCTGATTTTAAATATTGTTCGATACTCATTATCTTATTCCAACCCTTCGTCTGTATTTACCGAGAGGTGTGCCAGCAAGAGGATCCGTACCACCACCAGCACCCATAAGACCACCACCGATACTTAAAGCTGCCGGTATAGCCGCAGCCCATCCAACAGGATTCCAGAAATTAGTCATTGCAACCAATCCGGCAACACCACCAGCAGTCTGTACTGCGCCACCTACTCGTGCTGTTCCATCTTTACTCTGCATTTTCTTTACTCCCATTGCAACGGAACCAGCATAACCCAAACCTTTACCAACCGTTCCTGCTTTACCTAATGCTTCTTTTAACCCACCTTTACCGGCTTCACCAGCTCCAGCTTTTGCAACCTCACCAGCTACAGGCTCTATCCCGGCAGCAGCTTCTGCGCTTAATTTAGTAACATCAGTACCATAGGACAAATTCTTCGCCTGCGTTATCTCACCAATGCTGACTTGAGGATCAACCACGCCCACAGGCTTCTTTCCTCCGATAAGTTTATCAATTGTTCCCAATGATTTTTCTGCTGCTTCTGTTGCTTTAGGTGATTTGCTCAATAATTTAGCAGGGTCTAATGGTTTAAAGCTTTCCGTTGCTTCGAGTGACTTTCTTCCAGCAACTATTTTTTTAACACCAGCCACATCTTTTCCTATTTCTTTTAGACTTTCCGACTGGCTCTCTGGCAGTTCAGAAGTCACTTTAGACATTTCCTGTTCCGCCATTTTTTGGACTCTCGGTTCATCCTTCGCTATTTCCGCTAATCGCGCATCACGTTCGCGTTTATCTGCGCCCAAAATGCCTCTAAATCCTGCTTTCTGTCTTTCGCCAAAAGACACCCCGGGAATATCCTTTATATCCCCACCTTCACTAATATGCGCTGCAATCTTTTTACGTCCTTCAGCGCGAAACGCTCCTCCAACAGAAGGCTTGGTGGAATATTCCCAAAAAGTAAGATTAGGATTCGCATACTTTGCTTCCATATATCCGCGCAACATCTGGTCATATTCAAATCCTGCCTTCGCACCAGCCTTTGCCACACCACCAACTCGTTTTTCCTGTGCTTCCCGTTCCGCTATCGCATCATCAATCAGCATCCGTTGGCGTTCAGCAAATGATTGAAAGCTCGGTGCAATCGGATCGGGATATGGTGCATAATTTCCGTTTGCCATTATAGTTTTCCTATTATTTCGTTTATTTTGGTGGCTAATGTTGAAAGGTCGTCAGTAGTAGTATTACTCACAGAAGTATCAAGTATATCTCCGTTTGCTGATCCACTTGTGTTGTCAACTATTTTTGTTATACCGGTACGCCCTTCTTCAGCCATCCTTGTATTATATAACTTGTTTCTAAACTTTATATACAGAAACATACCTTGACCGGGGAGATAGCGGAAAACAATATCTCCATCTTCCAACTCCATCATGCTCGGATAACCAATCTCAACACTTATTTTCTTTTGTGATGAATTTTTAATGTTCATAACATCCCGGTATAAATCTTCTGGATCATCAATCTTGGCTGGATCAAAACCGCTTTGTTCAAGTCCCGGCATTATGTAGTCTCCTTAAATAACGGCCTGTATTCAAATATTATTTCTTCAATTTCCATGTAAGTGGTAACACCGGTGTGTATTATATCAAGCTGTACACTACTGCATTTCACCGGTGTTGTAATCTCGAACCGGGCCTGATCTGAACATAATCTACTTATGTCTTTATTGTCACTTGCCGCTTCTATTGTTGTATCAAGCGCCCCTCTTAGTACCTTTATTTCGGTAGATGATTTTATTTCCAAAACCTTCATTATTTCAGCTTCGTCCTCGATGATAATATAGTCACCAACATTCAATTCATAAGTATTGTCAAGTGTAAAAGTATCTGTTGTAGCCAAGGCGGCAACACCAGAACCTTCGTTCGTTTCAACAACAGTTCCTACATTCTTCAAATATTTAAAAGTTGAAGCAAGTACAGAGACGGTTGACGCATCTTTGTAAATTGTATTAAATTGAGAGAACTGCTTATTACCATCTGTGGCATATCGTACTCTTGTAACAGCACTGCTAACCTCATCTGTAGTTTTATAGGTAATATAAACATTATACAGCTTTACTTTCTTATTTGGCGGTGCCAACTGAAAATCTTTTGTTGTAATGTGTCCGTTAGCCTGTCGCGTTCCCTCATCTTTGAATGTATAAAAAGTCCCATAAGAAGCATACATCAATTCTCCGTCCCACCGCTGAACCATATTGCTTCTGCCATGTACACCATTATCTGTCAATGCGTATGATTGGTATCTCCACGATCCAGTTTTGAAATCGTACACATAAGCGTTGGTATATGTTGTCTCATCCGCGTTTCCATCCACCACAAGAACTTTGCCCGGCTGACTATATCCAATACTTACCGGAGTATCCACCCCTTCATTAATAAAACCGCGCCATTCCTCTGCGCCTATCAACCGATCTCCTCTTTTATTGACCATTAAATCAATAATTGTTCTGCCGTTATACAGATAACAGCCATGCCGGTTTACCCAAACAACGCCATAATCTGTTTTTGTGACCGATGATTTAGTTGGCACTCCTTTGCCTTTATATGTTGCCTCTAAATATTCAACATCTTGGGCAATATTAATTATATAAAGCGTATTTTTTTTGAACTGCAATATCCGATCAGCATATTCTTCAAGGCGTACAATATCGTCACCATCTCGGATAGCAACATCTATTTTAGACTTTAGAGGCAGTAAATCAAATTTATTAACAACCGATTTTATCATAGTGTCACCCATACGCACTTCTGTACCATCAGGGTAACTAACAAACAAATTCCCAACATACAACCGGCGATTTGCAATAACAGAAGTTTTATATCTCATCATTGTAACTTCTTCATCTTCAGGTACACCGGTTTCAATCTCATAGGTGGATCGTTTATGTGGTCGGATTAAATATGCTTTAGACAAATAAAATATATGCTGTGTTCCAGATGTCTCATAAGTTGCTGATTCAACATGGCCGCTTTCGTAAGCTGTAACTTCTCCATTAATAAAATCACAGAAACATTGCGGATACCATTCAGATCGGTCACTACTCGCCGGTGCTTTTATTTCACGCATATATACCTTGCATCCGGTAACACGCTTTCGCCAGTTATTAGAACTTGTGGCATGATCGTTGTCGTAATTTATAAACACTGCCAATTCAGGAGCTTTACCAGAAGCAAACGTAACTTCCCCCGCTCCCCCAAGTGTTTCATTTGTGCATTTACGAATAAGACTTTCCTGCCTGTTATCTTTATCATACAATAAACTGACACCTATTTCCCAATCTGTATCCCAACCGTAAGCACCTGTAAGAGTGTCATCTACCACTCCAACGTGGACTTCGTTGCCAGATAGTGCATGATCAGCCCAACTCGAACCACCAGCAGTCGATAGACTAATTGACGTTACCTCAAACGTCATAGTCCCCGACACACCCGACGCTGGGTATGTTAATGTTGATAAAATCCCGTTTGTTGTACCGTCAACCCCAATATCCCAACTCCCAGTCCAAGTCTTTGTCAGTGTTGCACTCCCGCGACCACTCATACTCCATGTATGGTGATTAGAACCATCATAAGTCGAACCGCTATCCACTGATTCTCCAATCTTTAATGTAACACCGCTGTACGCACTTGAACCACCCATCTCATCAGTAACCTCAATAGTAGCTTCTATCATTGTGATAACAGGTGTCGCACCAAGATCGCCATCCATATCATTTTCGTGAGTAAAATCGGTATCAGTTCCGGCAGATATACGCAATAAACCGGGATCATAAGTGTGCGTATTCCCCGGTGTGGCTCCAATTGCTTCACCATCTTTAAAGGTTGCCGCATCCGGCATCCCTATTTCAGATTCCTCCGGATACCATTCCGCCGCAACGCTGTCTGTCTGGCTTGTGTTTATAAATAAATCCCGGTCTATATATCCCCACCATTTATTACTATGCCCGGAATAATAAAAATTACTGCTCGTAGTCCTTAACGCACCATCAACATAAGCATAGTCTACTATAGTACTATTATCGTCTGATGGAGATGGCTCATCTGCCGGAGCTATCCATCCCGGCTGACCTCCTTTAACAAGATCATAAACCGTAGAACCGTATGTTCCAGCCGATGTGTCCTCTTCAATTGTTAAAGATGTATTGTCTGGGACAGTCTTTACAGCGTGAATCGTATTATTAAGCAGATCGCCCATCGTATTTGCAAGTCCTGAAAAGCGTACATAACTTGAAGTTGTTAGTGCGTGCGCACTATTGGTAGTAACATCCCCATCGCTGGCAGCTGTCACATTATCAATCATTTCATATCCACCATTATAACGACCAAAGATATTCACATTGTTTGAACCCTGATGATCAGCATTGGCAATCCAGTTTTCACCCTCAATGTATGCTGTATGATATTGGTTACCGTTGTAGTGGCGGTCTGTAGAAAATGAAAATAGATTGTGTCCAGGACGCTGATTTGATGCAAAGGTAGCAGGATATGGTTCAATTTCATCCGCAGTCGCGAGTACGCCAATACCGGCTGTCCTTAATGATCCTCTTTCACTAACAGCAAAATTATCCAGTTTAACAAATTCATTATCTGCTATTGTACGCTGATTGCCAAATGTATTTAAACCGCCAGAAAAATCGTTTATAGTTTTTGTTAACTTCGGCATATCAGGCCTTTGCAATCACATATTCGATTGTAGAATCAGATGATACCCTGACAACTCCAATCTTGTCAATTGTAAGATTTGTGCTATAACCTTTAAATTGAATGCTTCCTGCGGCTGGCAGTTTAAATGGATATGTTGGCGATCCAGCACCATACTCCAGCGTTATTTTGACAGCATTGCTCCCGGTATTCTTAATATAGCAGAAAGCCATTGTGCTGGAATCGCTTGATAACTGAACGACTGCACTGGAAATAGCAACATCACCACTTCCTATGTCCCAATCCGAAGCCGTAGTATTCCAAACCTCATCAAAATCTTCCCAAGCTGTCCTTGTTAATACGGACATGGATGTCCAACCATCTCCCCATTGGGTACTGTTCACATCAATATATCCATTTCCACCGAGAGATTTATTAACGCTTGTATGTGTTTTATTATACTGATATGCGGCTTTGGAAAGGTCATATTCTTCAAGACTACCAGTAGTTGCCGCTTGTTGGGCTTCGATCTTTGCGATCACCTGTGTTGCAAACTGTATTTTTCTGTCGTTAGCCATTATGTTATAGTTAAATATTGTACTGTTGATGTTCCAGTGGTATCAAATTTTATATCTGCCGCAGAACTGTCTACATAAGAAGCAAACGCCTCACCAGAGGATAAAGAAACCAAATAATTACTGCCACCGTCAAGCGAAAGTTTTATATCATCGCCTGATACACATTTTAAATAAAAGAAATCAAAGCCAGTTTCCAAATCTACTGGAAAACTTGAAGTGGAATCTTCATAGACCACCGTATTGCCCATTTCTCCAGCCAACACGGCACTGCCTGACAGTTTACGTCCGCAATCACTGTCAAGGTACCATCTTGCGCCTGTAGAGTCCTTTTCCTGTGGTACGCAAAAGTTTCTAAATGTTACAGTAACATCATTCGTTGCCATTAGCTTTGAGCCACCTGTCCCTGCGGTACTTGATATTGTGCAAAACGCATTGGCAGTGTCTGCAAGCCTCTTTCATATTCAGCTTTCAACTGATCATACTGGCGCTGGTATTGGTTGAATTTCAATGTGTTCTCCTGTATTTCCTTTGAAACTTCAGCTTGGTAAGCCTGCATTTCTGCAGTGTATTTTGCCAGTTTACTGTTATTTTCATTTATTACCGCTTGAGAAGCCTGTGTTGCATTTTGTATATCATTCTGATATTTTGTAAGAGAAGAAGAATCATTTAACTGCTTTTCCTGAACTTCTTTACTGACTTCAGCTTGATATTCCGCTACTTCCTGTGAAAACTTGTTTATTCTTGCAGAATATTCCTGTATATCTTTTTCCAGTGTTTTTGCATTGTTTTCTATTTGGGCCTGTATATCATTAGCCTTATTCTGTATATCCGCCTGTAAAGCCATGTCCGCTTCTTTCTGCGCATCAGCAGAATCAATGTCAGCTTGCTTTAATACTTCCTGTATCTCAATCTGCGCCTGTTGCTGAACCCTTGTAGATGCTACCTGAAGGTTCTGTATCTCTTCCTGTAGGGTAGATTGATACTTGGCATTTAGTTCATTAAACTCATTCAACTGGTTTTGAATATCACTCTGATACTTTTGTATCTTTTGTGTTTCTGTTGCTGACCACGCTTGAAAATGATTACCAAGCTCAATCTGATAACGAGATATATTTTGCTGATATTGCTGCACTTCTTTGTTCACGCGACTCTGGTAGTCCTCCATTCCTGCCCGGTACTTGTTTATCAAATCACTGTTACTACCTATAATGGCCTGCATATCCTGTATTGCTTCCTGTACCTGATGTTCCTGACTCCTATCTGCATTTCTTAAAGCTGTCTGAAGATCAATATCAGCCTGTTTTAAATGTTTATTGTTCTGGTGCTGTGCTTCTTGATACTTGGTATTCAATTCACCTTGATACTGTGCATTTTCTTCGTTAAATAGATTCAAACTATCCTGCATCGCTTGAACGTGCTGTTGCAGTATATTAGCCGATTCAGCCTGATATATCTGAATTTTTTTATTTGTACTCCCCTGCCAAGTCTGCACTTCCTTATTAATGTCAACCTGATACTTCTTTACATCTTCCGAAAAACGATTCATTGTTTGCACATAATCCTGTGTAGTCGCCTGCATTGACAGATCGCCTTCTTTTATATATTCTGTAGCATTGATTTGAGCCTGTTGAATCGCCTTTTGGAGTTCAGCCTGATATTCTGCATTGTCCTCATTGAACTCTTGCAGTGAATCCTGTTGTTCTGCCTGATACTTTTGAATCTTCTGTGCCTGTTCTGCTGCCCAATTCTGCGCCGAAGTAGACAATTCTAACTGATACAAAGCCAACTTCTGCTGATATTCCTGTACTTCCTTTGTCACTTCAGCCTGATACTCATCCACCTGCGCACGATACAAGGCAACTTCCTGTGAATAATCCTGTATTGCTGCTTCAAGTGTCTTGGCGGCGTTCTGTACATTAACATTGGTAGATTGACGCATTTTCTCAATAGAAGCCTGCGTTGATAATTGCATTTTAGACATAGCCGCCGCAGTAGATTGTTGCATCTTTGCAGTAGCCGCCGCAGTTGAATGTTGCATTTTAGATACCGAAGCCCCTGTAGACTCCCGCATCTTGGCTATTGAAGCAGAAGTAGACTGCTGCATCTTTGCTATTTTAGCGCTTGTTAAACTGCTTACACCAGCACCTTTGATAGTTGTATCAGCTTGGTGAGTTGCTATTGCCGCCTGTGTTAAACTTGCAATAGAAGCATTGTTCGTTGAAACATCATTTGCCGCATTAGCTATGGACGCTCTTGTGGCATCACCAGCTGTAGCAATTGATGCTTGTGTGGATTGTCTTGCATCTTCAATTGTGGCCTGCATTGCCGCTGACGCATCCTGCACTTCTGCCTGAAACGCATCAATAAAAGCTCTAATTTTCTGTAATTGGGCTTGTGCGAGTTCAACATCTTCCTCGTCCTCGATATATTCACCAACTATATTAAACCACTGCGACCAATTATCATATTCAGCATCAGCTCCTACCGTCACATCAGCATCATTATCCATTACTGTCAACCCTCCGGTAGCAGTAGTAATTGTCGGCGTTGCATAAGCAGAGTCAGAGGAAGCTGTTGAGCTTGTACCAGCGGCATCCGTAGGTGCTTCTGTATCTGTTACGCCAGTAGCACTCCCCGACATTGCTGTATCTGTTTCACCAGTATACGCATCAACGGCAGTTGTTATAGAGTCAACCGCACCTGTTAAGCTATCTACCGCACCAGCAATCGAATCCTGTGCAACGACTATTGAATCTACAGCACCCGTAATAGCATCGCCAACTGATGCGTTAGAATAAGTTATGCTCGGTGTTCCCGGCGTATCAGGTGGTACGGCAGTTACTGATAATACTCCCGGGTCAGTTTCTGACAAACCACTTGTATATCCGCTGTAAGATGTCAAGCCAACAGGAACAATAGGTGCTGTATATACAGGCGGTGTTGCTGAAAAAATAATTGAAGATGTTGATACGCCTGAAGAAGATATGGAAGGCGCAATAGGTAACGATGGTGCTGTTGTTATCGTTGTACAATCCGGTATTGCCGGAATCTCACTTATTGCCTTGAATTGCTGACCGGCAGTGGTGCCAAAATCAATAATACCACCACTATTATAAGCCGGCAACGTTGCGTCGGTTGCTACTTGAACGGCGGACGTTACAACAGCAACAGAATTAACATCTGATATACCGCTATAACTTACGGTTGTTAATAAAGGACTTGCAGGTGGAACCGCATCTATGCTCAACGAACTTGGGTCTGTTGGTGACAAACCACTGGAAAATCCACTAAATGCTACTTGACTATAAGCCGATGACGCATCATAAGTTGGTGCGCCATGAGAATGAACCGAAGCGGAAGCAATAGCCACAGTTGCAACAGCGGTACTGGTTCCAACAGTAACAGCGCCAACACTGCCAGCGCTTATACTACCTTCACTTATAGCGGTTACTGAAAAACTTGGCGCGGCAGGGACATCCGGCGGAACGGCGGTAACAGATAGATCAGTTATAGAAACTGACGGACTTGAGTAGGTAATTGCTCCAAGATCAGGCGCAGTCGGCACAGAAATAGACAGAGAAACCATGTTACTGTTCATCAGTCTTTGTAGGCATTTCACCGATCCGCCTAACACAACAAGGTGTTCATATTCGTCAGGGAAATTAGTAATTGAAGATCCGCTGAAAGTCACTGAAGGTTTTGTCACATATTCCACCTGAAAAGCATTTGGGCTTACGCCCGGGGACGGGTATACAAATACATGGCTGTTCTTAATAAGGTATACAGGTTCCGATGTGGATGGATACCACATACTATTTACATCCTGCACCCTGCGAAAATAAGACGGACTTACTTCTTTACAATCTTCATATTGTCCATCTGTACCATTTTCTCGGATTACATTAAGAACTAAACATTTTTCAACATTATAGTTAGCCGCTGTAACATCTCCTGAATTAACTGATGCAACCCATAAACACTCTTTCGGCAGAAGTGTAATTAACTCTGCCGCAGTATCTGTTAAACTATCAGTTATCAGCTGGGTGTCGCCAACCGATCCAATCAAGTCCTCGACTCTCGTCTGAAAATCAGCCATAATTACCTCTTAATTATTTATTATACGCCACCGTCATCTACAATAGCTGCTATCTGACAACTAACAGTACTTCCATGAACAGCATTTGGATATCCGTAAGTACCATCCATAGTAACAGCAATTGCATGAATAGACGCTAATGGGGTTGTATATGTTTTTAAAACCACCATCTCACCAGCGCCAATATAGATATTACCGGCCGAATTATAAGCTGCTGTCCCTGCATCAATTCTTATAGCAACACCATCAGTACTGGTAGTTGATATATTTTTAATAGCTATCCATGCTACATCATCATCTGCTACAACCGTAGTATCAGCGCTTCCTAAATAATCTCTATCAGCTATTAAATCAGCAGAAGTATTAGTTACTGCAACTTCTGCAAATAGCCATTTGTCGTTTGAATCTTTTGGTTCATAGACAGAACTACCACTCATAGTTGCTTTCACTTCATCCTGAAAGACCGATGCTGATAGGCTGCCTGTTGCTTTATCTGCCATTGTTATTTTCTCCTGTTATTGTTATTTGCCTACAAAGTCTTGTAGTGGTTGCGGAACAAGATCAGGCATTGCTTCTCTCGCCCTATCTGTTCCCATGTATTCATTTTCTAATGCTTTAGCCAGACCTCTATGGCCTGACCCTAATTGTAAATTACCATCTAAATTTATTAATTGTGCTACCGCACGATGTATAGCCGCCGGCAACAGTTGATCCGGAAGATCAATCCGGCTTGTATTGTCCGTTTTCGGCTCTGGCCTTGCGTAATAGAACACCCTGACAGTAGAACTGTCTGATGAAGGAGTTTTATTAAAGACTATTTTTACTGTATCTTCCTGCCATTTGCCGGCTGTAGCGTCAGCGCCATATCCTGAACTTGTATCTACTGCTACGGTAAAAGTATTTGCATCAACCACTGTAACCGCGAGTCTTTTACCGTTAAGCGCATTAACGCTTGTAGCAGTTAAATCAAGTCCAACTACTTCGCTGAAAATCGCAAAATCCCCGGAGTCAAGCCCGTGAGATGCGGCAGTAATTGAACATGGATTAGCTCTTGTCCCGGCAGTAAGGCTGCCGGATGTTGCGTCCGTTCTCAATGTATAGCCAATATTCGAAATTGTGTCCTCATCTGTACTGAAAAACATAACACTATCATCAATGTAAGGCACTGCTCTTGTTGAACCAGAGCCATCTACAAGTTCAACTTTAAAAATCTTATTAGACCGCTTTTCATCGGTCAGTACATACTCTTTCCCTGAAACTGAAAAACTTGCACGAACTGATTTTTTCACCAAACGCAATCCAATATTCTCCACTTCCTGATCAAAAAACATTGCTTTTAATGTTTCCGTAACTGGAAAACCAAGTTCCGCTTTACCGACTGCGGCGTCAATTAATTCGTATGCTTCTCTATATCTCATTATTTCTTTTTCTTTAATCTTTTCTTACGTTTCTTTTTCATAATCTTCAATGAACTGACAAGTTTTGTCTGCCCATCAGAAAAACCGGTTGCGCCAGTACCGTATGTTGTTTTATCAGGCATATTTTTTCCTTCTTTGTTGTTTGGGGGGCGGAAAACCGCCCCCACAAACAGTTTAACTGAAAGTAATCAGACTTATTACGAGAGCTTCAAAATAGCATGAGTTTGTTCATTCCGAGCTTCCGGGCCGAACTCCATCATCCATTCATCTGTTTGCCCATCACGACCATCTTTAACGATATCTCTGCGAAGTTGCATATCGCGACTTGCCAACGGACGAACTGCAAAGTTCGCCGGGTCAATCACAAGAGCATAATCTTCTAAAGCACCATTTAAGAGAGGGTGAGGAATAAAGTCTAATTCACCAACTGCGCCAACGAATCGACGCACACGAATACCAGCGACCTGTGAAGAATCACCAAGATCGTAGGAAGCCGTTGCTGCTGTTCCAGCTCCAGATCCCAAACGCACCATTGAGGCGAGTTTCTTCAGCCACTTGTTTGATGCAAACACTGTTTTACGCATTGAGCCATCAATCAGATCGTGGAATATGTATTCGCACGCACTGTCCAAATCATCCATTGTACCAGCGGAATAACCCACTTGTAAGTTTGAGTTACCGCGACCATCATTGGTCTGGATAAATCCTGTGCCAGCAGAATCGCCAATACCGAAACCTGCGAAGGTTCGTTTTGGATTTTCTGCTGTAGCATCGAGCGAATAGTCACCATTAGACAACAGTGCATATTCACAATCAACCTTGATTTTTGCCAGTTTACGTGCTTGAAGCCGAGCCAGTTCTGATCCGCCATAATGTTTTGAAGCATTGGCAGTTCCGGTAATGGTGTAAGGTTCACGGAAAATCTGTGTGCAGTTCTTTAGTCTGCGAACTTTTTTCCGTGTTTCTACACCAACTGCGGCACCTTCAGCAATTCCGGAAACTCCATTCTCTTGGATGAAGTAATCTGCATCCGCAAGGTTATGAAGACCAAAACCACTATTAGCGCCAGTCGGAGATATGTTATGACCGTAGTAAGCGGTCGCACTACCGGCATCATAAAATGCGCCAGCATTGTTAACATACGTTAGATTGATCCAAGCGTCAGAGTCACCTGTAAACAGGTCAACTCCATCAGCATTAGCTTCAATATACCAAACAGAATCACTGCCAACAGTACCTGTATGACAGCCAACGAATTGAGCAGCTTTGTGATTATTGGTATCACAGTCAACATTCACACCAACAGCCACACACAATACATGGGTGTTAGCTGTAGGCAATGTTGCCGTAGTCCCAGAAGTTTCTGTAAAAGAAACCGAATACACAGCGCCTGCTTCGAGGCCTTCCATCTGCGCTTGTCTATCAAAATTAAGAATAGATGCGCCGTTGTTGACCCCTTGCGTTGGTTCGTATGCTGTATCAGAGATAGCTGTTGTAGCCGAGTTAGCCCCGGTATCAAAAACATCCTGTTTGATTGTTCGCTTGATCATGTACTCATCTTCCATCCACTCAAAAATGGGGACGGGAGTTACAGAGCTTTTCAATCCGAAAATGGAAAGAATTGGTGTTACATCGGGATTGTAATAGTGAATTTTACTTCCAAGTTCCAGTACCTGTCGTTGCGAGTCATCGGTGAATTGCAACGCTGTACCAGTACCATAAGTAGTAGCCATTATTATTTCCTTTTGTCAGGAGTGTAAGAATTAGAAAACTGCATTATACCATCCATAAACTCATTTGTTTCCTTATCTGACGAATTAAGTGGAGAAGGTGTAACTCCGCTGACACTCGCAAGGCTCGTTCGACCTCCCGAACCGGAAGATTGAGTATTGGATAGTTCATCCGGTACAGTTTTCTCTTTTCTTTGCTCACTCATGTGACGCCAGATATTGACAAGATTTTCAGGTGTAACAATCTTGGGATCATTAATAAAATCCCTGTACTCCTGAATATCAGTATTTGAAAGTCCAAGATTTTGCAATACCTTTTCTTCAGCCTGTACAGCTTCTTTAGCCGACATTTCCTGCCGGAAACCGGCAAGTTCTTTTCGGGCTTCATCTGCTCCCAAGCGAACAAGGTACTGATCATAAGCCTGCCGATACTTCTGTGAAGAAGAATCTTCGATATTTTCCTCGTAGGGATCATAATCTTCCGGTTTCTCCGGTGGCTTGGTTCCTTGACTTACACTACTGATCTCATCACGAAGTTTCGATACAATTTCCGGATTTTCATGCAGGAATGTGTCCAGCTGATCCAATTGCTTGTATCTGCCGTCCCTATCCCCTAATTCGTTTGTTATACGATCCTTCTCACTTTGCAGTTGTTTATAGGATTCAGCCAATTTATCACGGCCTTCCGGGTCATCCCGAAATTTGTTATCAATCAGCCAGTTTTCCTGTTCCTGCGCAGTCATCTGCCGCTGTGAGCCAGCACTTTCTTCAACAGAAACATCACCATCAACCTGATCTTCATCTGGAGAGCTTTTGCTGATTCCTTTATTAAACTCATTCAATGTGTCTACCATAAAGTCACCAGTTGGGTTATCTCCAGCTGTTGGTTCTGTTACCTGTGCTTGTTCATTAGCCATTCGATGCTCCTTTTTTTGTGCGGTTATCCACGTGCGGGAGCCGCTGTTTCAGAGTTAATCTCGTTTAGAACAGAAGATGCACCCTCTTTAACCTTTTTTGAGGCATCTCTCTGTCTCGCTTCTTCAAGTTTTGCGTTCGCCTTAACATTGCTCAAAGCCTGTTGTACTGGCTTGGTGGCTTCGGCAATTTCCGCCCTCATATTGGCGTGGAAAATTTCTCTTTCGCGGGTTTGCATATCGCCCTGCAGCTTTTTGAGCTGTTCTTCCATTTGTTCAACAGCACCGCGTAGCTGCTGAATTTCACTATGTCTGGAAATAAGGGACGCTTTATCCATATCACCCTGCATATTCATTATCACCTGTGTGCGGTCATATATACCGGCATTTAACAATGTCAAGTCCCGCTGTAGATCGGCGGCTGGTGATTTAGCTCTTGTACTGCCGACCACAACTTTTACATCAACTTTTGCAGACTGTACATCATACATTCGCATTACTGCCCCGGTCTTATCGTCAATCACCGGTTCATTCAGCATTAATTCTTTTGATTCACCGTCCGGGTTAACGACTCGTAGGATTCTTTGTGTATTATAGACAGAAGGCATCCATTCCTGCGCCACTCTTGCTGCCCGGGTGATCATATCGTATATCGGCAGGATTTTCCAATTTTGTTTTCTTGCCACCGCCTCATCCACGATTTGCGCTTCGCCCACTGAACCCGGCGCATCCGATGCTGAACCCTGCAGGTATTTATATGCGCCGAAGACCTGCTCAATGTCCATCTCATAGCGTTGTTTTTCTGTATACAGCTGACTACTTACGGAGGGCGGAGCGAACTCTTTAATCTTCTGCTCCCTCAAAGCACCCGGATTAACCCGAATTAGCGCATTTGGAATGTGCCACTTGTTAACTTCACCCGGATCTATCGCCCCGTCCTCGTAAAGCAGTTTAAAATTTGTTGTTGCGCTGGTATGTGATATTAACAGCGCCTCTGTTCTATTGAGCATCCGTTGCGGTGATTTTGAATGGCGCACATCGCCGGACGGATACGGTGTAGATGTATGTTCATTGCAGGCTGGTATAATAGGATATTTTGTAATTGGCAGGACTTCATCGTATATCAGCTGGTCTCCGAACAGAGCCACTTCGCGGATATGTTTTTCATAGACAAGTTCTTCCATAATGACATTTTCTTTCACCAGTTTGCCATAGCGTTCGTCTTTTGCCATTTCCTTATAGCCTTCGCGGGACAATTTCTGTGATTTGCCGGTATTAACGTCGGTAATCATCACCATTGGCACATTGACTTTACTGAAGCGCACATATTTACGAACCATTTCCTGATGATCTTTACCCACATCGTCCCTTGTCCACACCTGATCTCTGGAATATTTTCCGGAACCCTGCTCATTGACTTCGTAATCTTCTCTTGCTTCTTCGATTTCTTTTTCATACTGCGGGAACACAGAGATCAGTGATTTCTTGGTATGCAGGTCGGAAAATATCATTGAAGATGCGTCTGAAAAATCAGACAGCATTGTATTCGGATCAACAAATACGGATTCCGGCGATAACCGCCGCACCCGGACACCGCCTTCGCCACCGTCGACATTCCAATCGGGGAAAACATAGAAATAAGAAAGTCCTTTTACAATAAAATCTTTACAGGCTTTACGAAACTGCACGTCTCCATTTGATTCCCGCCATATCCAATCGAGCATCTGATTACAGACGAAGGCCATATCGTTATCCGTTTTACCGACAGGGCGCACATCCCATTCAGGGGAAGCCGCCGCTATGTTTGCCAACACAGTCTCAACTGCCGGCCTTATTTTGTTATTAGCCTCCGGCGGCTGTCCCACAGATTCAAGATATTCTTTTTGGGTATCTGTCAGTTGGTTGCCGAGATAAAAATCTTCATCTTCCGCCATTTGGTAACGCCATTCTTCGCCGGAAGATTGGAATAATTTATAATCATGCCATACGTCAGTATAGTCAACGTCTGGAAGGTTTAATTTTTTTATATTAATTGCCATCAGCTATAGAACAACTGACCGGTTTCCCAATCAGCCCTTATTTTACTTGTATCCGGTTCGACCCACACGCTGTCTTTGAGTTGCAGGTTTGGTTTCCACATATCGTCCAGCGCCCAGCGCAGTGCATCGAGTGTATCTTTTTTAGATGATCCTGTTTCCTTAAACTGCAGCAGTTCATCGATGAGGTCATAGTGTGTTTCTTTAACAAAGACAGCTTTTGATGCAAAGTACGGCTGCATTTGTTTAATGCGGTAGAATTTATTTTTAATAGCCTGTTTAGGGTTAATATTCAGAAACCGTCCAGATTCCTTACTGCGCCGCTGGATATAGTCAGCCAGCATCACATGGCCTGTTTCCTCAATTTTGATTGCCCGGGGATTATAGATATCAGACATAGCAAATATACGATCTGCGCCGTCCATTGGTGACACCTGTCCGCGGAAGTAGTCGATTACATAGATATTAAATTCCGGATCGACTGCAATAGTCATAATTACAGTATAGTCAGCTTTTTTATTTTCCGAGGAAGCTGGGTCAACGCCCATAAAAGTGTTAACAGGAACTTTTTCTTTGCCTTCTTTAGATATTTTCGTAACATAAGATTGACCGTTTTCAAAGGTATAGAAGCCATCCCAATACTGAATATCTTTTTCTTTGAATATACGAAACGCATCATCCATAGGAATATTCTGATATTCCTGATAAAAATAAGATACATGGCCTTCGGAGGCTAACCTGTCTTTTTCGGCTTTAAGCCATTTGTACGGTCTATGCTCCTTCCATAAAACTTGAACTTGTTTGTTCTTTTTATATTCTTTGCCGGATGCGGTAAATATACCTGCGCCCACATTTTGTGGGATTGCCTGATAGAACCGTGTTTTCCAACCTTTAACGATTCGCTCTCCAGCCTTACTGTATGATCTGCGACCAGCAATCCGGTTTAAATACGAACTGTCGTCGACAATAGTTCCGATAAAGCACAATTTAGCGTCTGTAGAGCCGGGGATTACAGCAGCATTAAACCAGCGTCTGAATTTTTCCCTTGACATCTCGGTCATCGTATTTGATTCACCTTCGCCGTCATCGACTATGGTTAATGTAGGTCTATATGGCCCATATTTCAAACCTCTAACTTTTTGACCGGTACCGCGGATCAATATTTTACACATTCCGGAGGGTTTGCCAAATTCATCAAAGCCGGTGATAACTTCTTTTTCTTCTTTTCCCCAAGTTTCGCCCATTCTATTGCCAAAATATTCATGCAGTTTTTTATTATACTCAATTTCATTGCCAATAGCTTCCAGCAGGTATTTGGACTGTGTTTCCGATTCGGAGATTAAAAGAACAAAGCGTTCTTCGCCAAAGAGCATTTGGTGCAGGGGGTAAATAAATGAGACGAGGGTAGTTTTAGCGTGTCCACGGGGGGCGACCACCGCCATTTTGTCGCCCTGTTTCAAGTGCAGGAGTTCATTAAAGATTTCCTTATGGAATTGCGGTGATTTACATCTCATGTGGTAGTGCATAGTGTTATTTTTTTCACCAAAAAGCACTTCAGCGAAGAAGAAAGGATCAAGATACATCCTTTGCAGTATTTTTTTGCGTTCAAGATCGGGCGACATTATCGTGATTTTTTAATTCAGACAATAGATTTTCAAGTTCCTCTATTTCGTTCAGCATATCGAGTATACAGGCTGTGATTGCAGGTGAAATGCTGTATGTATCACCTTCAATGCAAATAAACCCAACACGAATATTATCAATATCCTCTTTAAGTTGAATTGATGTTCTTTGTTTCTGTTCCACTTGAGCCATTTGTGATAATATCCACTAATTCTCTATCCGGGAGCTGTTTTTTATGCTGTGCCAGCAGCTTCTTATCACCATCGGAGAGCATAAATACAGTTTGTTCTGTTGTATTTTCCTTTTTTTCAACGTGGCCCATGATATCGCTCACCCTGTTCAGGGCTTGCAGGCGTGTACTGGCAGGTGCGCTACTATCCTCAATAAATTTCTTGTACTTTTTTGCAACATATTCATCATCAATACCGACTAACTCCAAACGCTCTTTCATTTTTCCTGCCATAACTTCTTTCACGCTATCCTTTCGTAGTATTGCCATTGCCCGACGAAGTGAACTTGACGGATTATTGTCGCAATAAACAGACATATAAGCATCGATAATGTGCGGAATCTTCCACAAACCGCGTTCATCAGGCTCATAGTTGTCCATAAGCTGCTGAATGAAAGCGCCCTGTAGCGCAGTAGGCTTAACATTCCTGACCAAGCCTTTTTTATACCTGATATCCCACTCGTAATCGGGCTGCCTGCAAGCAAAAATTGACCTTCTGTATGTGGGTGTTTCACCATATCCAGTCCGGATTAAATAAATATCCTTTTTTCTTCCTGTGTCATATTTCCGCCTGCCTAATACCTGTAAAACTATTCCGTCATCCGCAAGAATCCAATCATTCTTGGAAGCCTTACGCCAATCCTTGCAGTATTTTATGCCAAGATCGTCAGCCTCTGAAATTCTGTAAACCTCAAAAGTTTTGTTGCGACATTGTACTTGCACTTTCAAATGTACACAATAATTATATAAAAGTTTCATAGTTTTCTTACGCGCGCGCTCTTTTACTTACACTATGCTTACTACATATACATATACATATACATATAGGGAGCCTTTCACTAACCCTTTACTTAACCCTTTATGAAAGGCTTCCGGGAAGGGTTCTTTTATAGAAGAAGAATAAAGGCTTAACCCAACCCTTAAAATATAAAAATGATACCATTATGATATCGTTTCCTATTTACCGCAAAATTTAAGGAAAAAAAATCGCCTATTCACTGTATTTTATACTACAATACTACTATTTCCACAACTTGATGCCTCTTTTTGCAATATCAAAATTAACTAAAAACTACTCGTAAAATCTATGGGAGCTTACTACAGTGCGAGCCGGGGGGTGCAAAGCGGAAGCCAATCTGCGGATTTCGTTGAGCAGAAAAAACGCTTTCCCGGTGTGTTAGTGTGCCGGCCTGCCTGATCCGGGCCAGATTCACAGACAAACAGCCGGGGATCTGTCGCGCTTCGGTTGGTAATACTGGCCACGCTGGCCACCGCGCCCCGCTCAGCTGGTTTTGGTGGTGTTTTGTCGTCCTGCGAGCTGTTTTTATTTTGTGGTGTGCTAATGGTGGCCGGTGTTATATTGTTTTTATGGATTCGAGCCAGAAACCACACCGAGAGCAACGCACCCCCGGAAAGAGCCGACCAATTACGGCTATATCTGGCCCTATCCCCGACAGAATACACCAACAAAGAGGAGTTATTATATGTTATTCATAAATGATTTCTTGGGGAATCATTCCGAACTAATAGATAAGCCCATAACAGAAGGCAAGAAGCAGGGCTTCAGGTTGTTAAACGGTGTTCGGATATTCTTTAAGGAATGGAGACTAACAACCCAGAACCGGGCGAAGCTGGCCCGGCTCTACAAAGAAAGAGGTATAAAATGAGCAAAAGACAACGCATATACTGCATAATTACGGCGCTGGCCGTGTGTCATCTCGTCCCATATTTTGGGGCGGTCTGGGGCGCGCCGTTGGCCGTGGTTGTGTCTTGTTATGTTCTGGCGGTGTTTTCGGTGTTCTTCACTGATTACACCATAAACAAACAAGATGAAAAAAAACCTGTCATCTATTGCAACGTCTGCGGAGAAGGTCGAACCCCGGAAGATGTCGGGCAGGTATTCGGAGTGTTGACGTGTTCGGAATGTGCGGAGAATATCGGCGAACCGCTACAATATAAGGGAGTCCATTAGATGAGCATATACACACCAAACAAATACGCCCGGCGGTTGGTAGATCACCGGGAGGAGTTCCACGGCTCGAACCTCTTTAGCAAGTGGAACGATGAAAGGTCAGTTTACACGGTCTATTCTTACGGCTATCATTGGCCTTTGGTCGCTTGGGTTCTTGGCATAGGGCGCGCGGGCGGTTGGTTCGTAAATACTGACAAATACAGTCATTCGACATCCTGCCACTTGACCCACGCCAGACCAACGGCGGACGCGGTAGAAGTAGACACGGACGAACTCAAACAGATCATAAGACAGCGCAACGGCCAGAGCGAGAGCGACCCGCTACGCCTCGGCGCTATGGTTGCCAGTTTCGGCGAGGTCTTATATCAGGATGAGAAAGAAAAGAACGCTTTTAAAAAGCGGATTCTTTCGGCATCCTCACCCAAAGACCCAACCGGCGCGCCGGTTTTGTTTTTTCCTGATGATTGGGAAACCCTGCCGGAAGAAGAGAAAGCCCGCCGATTAAATAAAGTGATCGAAACCGCACGCGATAAAGAGTAAAACATCCAAACCACGCCACGCACCCACACAACCCGCCACCCGCTACCCACAAAAGCGGGGGCGGGTTTTTCTTTGCATATTACCCACCCTGACAAACACCCGAAAAACACCCGCACCAACTACCGGCCCGGCAAGAGTTCGCGCCACCTTGCCCC
>Ga0181375_1000125_pt1 | contig 24975 bp, 28 predicted proteins | sample LowvirmetaG_FD_130090 | JGI IMG/M metagenome (GOLD analysis project Ga0181375, IMG submission 130090) | Marine viral communities from the Subarctic Pacific Ocean - Lowphox_11 viral metaG | ecosystem: Environmental > Aquatic > Marine > Oceanic | place: Subarctic Pacific Ocean | collected 2015-12-09 | reverse complement strand
GGAGCAGACAGATGGTAATTGCGCAAGAAGCGGGTCGGTCAGCAGTCTCGATCTTGCTAAGCATCTCCCAGTCCTCAACATATGGAGATAGGAATGCGTCTCAACGGAAAGACAATTATCATCACCGGCGCGAGCAGTGGCATTGGAGCCGCCGCCGCCAGAATTTTCGCAGCGGAAGGTGCGAATCTGGTTCTCGGAGCGCGCCGAGACGAACTGCTTGAGCAAATCACACAGGACATTTCTGCCAACGGTGGCGAGGCGGCTTTCCTCGCTGGGAACGTCGAGGATGGGGGCTACGCCGAAGCGTTGGTGGCGCTTGCGGAGTCGCGTTTTGGCGGCCTCGACGGCGCTTTCAACAATGCGGGTGTCACGGGAGACATGGGACCAATCCCCGACATGGCAGACAGCAATTGGCATAAAGTGATGGCAGTCAACCTGAATAGCGGGTTCTATGCGGCCAAATTCCAGATCCCTGCGATGCGCAAACGCGGTGGCGGTTCGATTGTGTTCACCTCCTCATTCGTGGGACACACAATCGGTTTGCCCGGCATGGGGGCCTACGCCGCTGCGAAGGCGGGGCTTATCGGCATGACACAGGTTCTCGCGGTAGAACATGGGCCCGAAAACATCCGCGTGAACGCGCTCCTCCCGGGAGGCACGATGACGCCCATGGCCGGTGATGATGCCGGTTTTCATGACGTCGTGCGCGGTTTCCACGCGCTCAAGCGCATGGCAGAACCGTCCGAAATCGCCAACGCAGCCTTGTTTTTGCTTTCCGATCACGCGTCTTTCGTGACTGGCAGCGCCATGATCGCCGATGGGGGAAACTCCATAAATAAACTGTAGAACGATAGACCGGACACCGGCAAACAAACAGCCAGTGTCCGGTTTGTCCGCTGAGTTGAACTCCGTGCAAGCTGTTGCGAAGGTCCGACATTCCCCGAGCAGATGAGATAAGGCGGCGGGATTATGATCTTAAATTTAAGATTACATGATAGCAAAACACTTTAGAAACTGATTTCCAAATAGATCAACGCCCTCCTGTGCGAGTGCTGCCCACTGGGTCTTAACGCGCAAAACTCCAGTTGTTGAGGGAGATGGCGGCATTCTCCCCGTTGGCACAAAGGATTTTTGCGCGCAGTATGGGTTTGAGAGAAATCTATAAGGGAGTGTCCCAATGAGTTTTGTACGGACTTTGACAACTTTGGCGATCGGCTTTGCCGCGGCGAAAGGCGTGGAGAAAGTGAAAAAGATGGGCGGGATGGACGGCGTGCGCGAAGCCATGCGTCAATCCGGAAATCCCGGCAGTGTGGCCGATCAAATGGGTCAGATGGCTGAGAAATTCGGCTTTCCGGGCGGCTCTGCTGCGGTGCGTGACATGATGGGCAAATTTGGCAACCAAGCCGCCGATATGTCGGAGGCGACCGAAGCCGGGCTTGGATCATTGTTCTCGGCGATGAGCGGGGCGGCGGCCTCGGGCGCGGCGTCGATGACCGATATGTTTGCCTCGGTGGCACAGGGGACGCCGGTCGGCGCGGCGTCCGAGGAAAACGCCAAGCTGATGATCCGGGCGATGATCATGGCGGCCAAGGCGGATGGCGAAATTGACGCCGAAGAGCGCACCAAAATTCTGGATCAACTCAAAGACGCCTCGGACGAAGAAATCGCCTTTGTGCAGGCCGAATTGGACGCGCCTGTGGACCCGATGGCGCTGGCCAAGGATGCGGGCACCTCTGCGGCGGCTCAGGTCTATGCCGCAGCCCTGATGGCCATCTCTGTCGACACCGAGGCGGAAAAGACGTTTTTGATGGGTCTCGCGCAATCCTTGATGATGGACCCGGCGAAACAGGCGGAAATCCATCAGTCGATGGGCAAACCGGTTTTGTAAGCTGAGACTTTGAGGCGAAAGGGCGGTTTTCGGGCCGCCCTTTTGGGGGCTGTTGACCGTCAGATGATTTTGATCTCCGCGTGGCAAACTGAGCCAAAATGGGACGTTGGACGGTGGTGCGAGATGCGGCGGCTGGATCAAAGGCGCCCACGCCTCCCCTTAGTGCTGAGGTAGACGATAGACCTCGACCTTGCGCTCGCAGGTTGGGTCAATGGTTCTTCGGTCAAAAACCATACCGAGCTTTTGCATGATGCGCGCCGACGCTCCGTTCCCGATTTGATAAATGCTTACAATGTCCGTGATGCCCAATTCATTCACGCCGAATGAGAGGGCGGCCGATGCGGCTTCGCTTGCGTAACCTTTCCCCCAACTTGGCTTGGAAAACCTCCAGCCAATTTCAATGGACGGCAGGACTTCGGGTAAAAAACCCGGCCAAGACAAGCCCGTAAATCCAATCAAATCACCGGTCTGCTTGGATTCAACTGCAAACAACCCGAAGCCTCGCTCGGTCCACTCTCTCTCAAACGCCCCAATGTATCGCGCCGCATCGTCTGGGGTCCGGGTTGAGCCATTTCCAATGTAACGCATGACCTCAGGGTCGCCGCACATTGCCGCGAAGGGCGCGTGATCCTCAGGCTTCCAGCCCCTTAGCAGTAGCCGCTCGGTATTGATCTCGTGCCGTGTCATGCCAAGCCTTTAGCACATCGGCTGACGGCAGAAAAGTTTCGCAGCAAACCTTTACCCGGACCGCAATGACGGTCCGGGTTTCGTGACGTTTGGGCCAACATTGCATGGCGCGGTGTCTGCGCTCTCAGGCGGCAGCCATCTGTGCATTCCGGCTTTCTTGCCGTAGCAAATAAAACGACGCCGACAGGATCATCAGTGACCCGATCCACATCGACCCCGGCGGGACAAAGCCAAAGGCGGCAACCCCCAACACCACATTGAGCGGCAATTTGAGGTGGTCAAACGGTTGAAGATAGGCGGCATCGGCGATGGAATAGGCCTTGGCAATCGCATATTGCGCCATGGCGGTCAAAACGCCCGCCAGCAACACGATCCCACCCGACAGGCCAAGATCAAGCGCGATGCCGTCACCCAAAGCGAGGCCGAAATTCACCGGTGTGAGCAAGAGCAACAGATAGACGGTGAGGCTTTCTGGCGTCTCGGTCCGGGTCATGCGTTTGGTCAACAATGAGGTCAGCGCCCAAAACGCCGCAGCGCCCACCGGGTAGAGCGCGTAGATCGAAAAGCGTTCGGACCAGGGCGCGAGGATGATCATCCCGCCCACAAAACCCAAGGTGACGGCCAACCAGCGCGCCAAACTGGTGTCTTCGCGCAGAATGAGGCCCGCGCCCAAGGTGACAAAAAACGGTGAGAGCATGATCAAGGCGATGGCCTGCCAGATCGGCACATGCGCCAGCCCGGCGATCCAAAGCTGGACTCCGATGGTGGCCGCCGCCACCCGCATCAAATGTGACCACAGGCTGTTGGTGGCCATGGCACGTAGCCCGTGGCGGATCACCCATGGGGCGGAAAACAGCAAGGCGATGAAATATTGCCAAAACACCAGACGCGCGGAGGGCACGCCCTGCATCATCGTGACATATTGGGTGAGGGTGTTGATCACGGCAAACAAAGCGCCTGCGAGGATCATCAAAAGCGCACCGGCGCGCGCGGGGCCGAGCGTGGCCCAAAGGCCGGAGGGGGAACGAGTCATGTGGCGTGTCCTTTTTCGTTGCCGCACATAACTCAAGGCACAGAAGGACATGGGGCAGGGGCCAAAAGCCCCCATCCTGCATCCAACTCTCTTTCATCCGGACTATACCGTCGGCCCCGGAGTCACACCGGATCTGCTGTCCCAGGGCGCCTCTGTAAAGGTGCCCGTGGCGCTCGCGGGCTTACATCAACGCCTGCGCGTCGTTGCTTACCGCCGGTGGGGAATCTCACCCCGCCCTGAGAGGTTTTGCGGTCCCAATGACCGCGACGCGTAAGCTATGCACTGCGCGGCATCGGCGCAAGTGTCAGACGTGCAGGGGCATTGTGCGAGAAAAGGAATGGACGGCACATGTGGTTTTTTGGCAAAACCCGACCGAACACCATTGACTCGGGGCCGCAAGGGCTTAAAAGGCGGGCTTCAAGGATTCCACGGGTCGGCCCGGACGCCCCCGTTGCATGAGATAACTGGAGTATTCAAAATGGCGAAGCCGACGACGATCAAAATCCGTCTCAACTCGACCGCGGACACGGGCCACTTTTACGTGACCAAAAAGAATGCCCGCACCATGACCGAAAAGATGGTCGTAAAAAAATACGACCCGGTCGCGCGTAAGCACGTCGAGTACAAAGAAGGCAAAATCAAGTAAGCCCTTCCGAAGACACCGAAATGCAAAACCCGCGCGACCCGAGAGACGGTCACGCGGGTTTTCTTTTTCAACATCCCCCCGCCTGACTGCCTCACCCCCTGATCCCCAGAGATCCCCATAGAGAGACCTATAAAGAGACTCTGGGAGATCACCGTTCGCCGCCAAGCGCGGCCCACAGGAGAGGCCTGAGAGATGTTAGAGTGTGATCCATTAGATGAGAGACCAACGAGCCTGAGCGAAGCTTTGGCGGTGATGGATCGGCGGCCTGAGCTGCCACCCTTTGTGATGCGCCAGGCGATGCCGGCGGACACGATGCAGATTGACGATTTGTTCCGCGCCTCTTACGGCGAGTTGCTCAGAGCCGACTATTCCGAAGCGATTTTGGCAAAGGTTTTGCCGCCCCTCTTGGTGACCTCGCCACGGCTTTTGAACAGCGGCACGTTCTTTGTCGCTGAAACCGGCGGCGGCGATCTTATTGCGGCGGGGGGATGGACCCAGGCCAGCCCCTTTGGCGGTGTTGGCCCGCGCGAGATCGGCCATATGCGGCGCGTGGCGGTGCATCCCGATTATGTCCGGCGTGGGGTTGGCAGCGTGGTCTTGGATCATGTTCTGGCCAATGCGCAGCGCACGGGCGTGACGCGGATGTGTTGCCTCTCCACCCTGACGGCCCAACCGTTTTATGAGGCGCATGGCTTTGCCATGTCTGGTGATGTCGATCTGATGCTGCGGCCCGGTGTGGCCCTGCCAGCGGTACAGATGGCGCGGGATTTGATCGCGTAAGCTGACATGTTTAGAGACATAAAAAGGGCCGGTCACAGTGACCGGCCCTTTGGCATTTCAATTCAGTCTGCGGATCAATCGCGGTTGCCCAGGAATTGCAGCAGGAACATGAACAGGTTGATGAAGTCGAGGTAGAGGTTCAGCGCGCCCATGATGGCCGATTTCGCCAACCACTCACCGTCCATCGCATGCGCATGGGCGATATAGTCGGTTTTGATTCTTTGTGTGTCATAGGCGGTCAGGCCCGCAAAGATCAAAACACCAATGCCAGAGATCGCGAACTCAAGCCCGGAAGATTTGAGGAAGATGTTCACAACAGAGGCGATCAAAAGGCCGATCACCCCCATGATGAGGAACGATCCCCAAGCCGAGATGTCTTTTTTGGTGGTGTAGCCCCAAAGCGACAGACCGGCAAAGGCTGCGGAGGTCACAAGGAAGGTCTGCGCGATGGAAGCGCCGGTGAAGACCAAAAAGATCGAGCTGAGCGACAGGCCCATCAAAGCGGCATAGGCATAGAAATAGGTTTGGGTCGCGGCAGCGGAGAGGCGGGACACCACGGCACCAAAGCCAAACACCATCGCCAGCGGCGCAAACATCACCACCCATTTCAGCGGGGAGGCGTAAAGCGCATAGCCAAGGCTGGTGAGATACTCGCCATCCTTCACCATATATTCGGTCGGGGTGGCGCTCACCGCGAGGTTGGACAGCGCCCAAGCGGCCAAAGCGGTGACCAAAAGGCCCACCGACATGGTGCCGTATACTTTGTTCATATGGGTGCGAAGACCCGCGTCCACCTCAGCAGAGCGGGCACCTACGCCTGCGTGGACCGTTCTGTAGTCAGCCATGGACTGTACTCCTGTGCGTCAAAATCACTACGCCCCGAAAAATTCGGGATTTCCTCTCTGATATTGGCAGTTTGGGAGGGGATTTCAAGCTCATGCGGATCACAATCAGCGTGTTTCTTTTTGGCCCCTATTAATATGTGTCGGGAGGCGAAAAAAAATCAAAAAACCGCGACACTTTTGGATGTCGCGGTTCAAATGGGGGTGGGGCAGGGGCGCTGGCCCGGAGTCTGGCCTGTTTGTCGCATGATCGAGCGGCTGTTCAGCGCATCCAATGGCGTGGCGCATCCCAAAGCGGACGCTCTGCCTCGCGCAGGGCCTCAAAACGGGTCAGGCCAATGTCGTCGAGCAAAGCATCATCCAATTGTGCCAAGCTGCGGCGTTGTTTCGAGAGGGCCATGGCTGCGCGCAGGCGAGAGAAAAAGGACGGTGCGCGGCGTGCGCCCGTGGTGCAGGTCGGGGCCAGAGTTTGAGCTTTCGCGAACATCGTCAATCCTTTCTAAATGGTGAACTATGCTGGGCGTGGAATCATTTTCCTTGATCTGTATCGCCGATCATGATCAACAAATAAAATGAATGCTTGTTGCGAAATAGATCACAGGAATTGATATGGCCCGTAATCTCGACATCACCGCCCTGCGCTCCTTTGTCGCCGTTGCCGATTGCGGCGGCGTGACCCGTGCGGCAGGCTATCTCAATCTGACGCAATCGGCAGTGTCGATGCAGCTCAAACGGCTGGAGGAAAGTCTCGATTCCCATCTGTTGGATCGTTCGGCCCGGACCATCGCGCTGACCGCGTCGGGCGAACAGCTTTTGTCCTATGCGCGGCGGATGTTGGAACTCAATGATGAGGTCTATGGCCGTCTCACTGCGCAGGAATACGAGGGCGAGATCGTCCTCGGCGTGCCCCATGATATCGTTTACCCGTCGATCCCGCAGGTGTTGCAACAGTTTCACGCCAATTTTCCGCGCATGCGGGTCAATCTTGTCTCCTCCTACACGCTCAAACTGAAAGAGATGTTTGCGCGCGGCGAGGCGGATTTGATCATGACGACCGAAGACGGGTTGGATGCGGGCGGCGAAACCATTGCCGAACTGCCTTTGGTCTGGATCGGGGCAATTGGCGGTAGTGCTTGGCGGCAACGGCCACTGCGTCTGGCGTTTGAGCACAAATGCGTGTTCCGCAAGGGCGTTCAAGAGGCGTTGGATCGGGCGGGCATTCCGTGGGAAATGGGCATTGAAAGCGATCAAACCCGCACGATCGAGGCCTCCGTGTCCGCCGATCTTGCGGTGCATGCGATCTTGGAAGGCTCGACCCCGCCACAGACGGAGCCCATTCATCATGGCGGGGCGCTGCCGGAACTGGCCCATAAAAAGATCAACCTCTACGCCTCTGATCTGATGAAGGGCGAGGCGGAGACCACCCTGCGCGATTTGATCCGCAACGCGTATAACTACCGCATAGGGGCGCGGCTCGCGGCACAGTGAATGCGTGTTGCGCCTCAGGGCGTGACGATCACCTTGCCCGTGGCCTGACGGGATCGGATCAGATCCATCGCTTCGTCCACCCGTGAGAGTGGCAAGCGGTTTGAAATATGCGGCGTGATCTCGCCGCGTGCGGCCCAGTCGAACAACTGGCTCAGCGAGGCCAAAAACGGCGCGGGTTTAAAGCCCAAATAGGCGCCCCAGTAAAAGCCGATCAGCGTGATGTTTTTCACCAGCATGTGATTGGGTTTGATCTGGGGCAGTCCGCCGCCGGCAAATCCGATCAAAAGAATGCGCCCATCCGGGTTGGTGGCGCGAAAACAGGCCTCATACAAGTCCCCGCCGACCGCGTCATAGACCACATCGGCACCGCCAAGCGCCTTGATCTGGTCGCGGATGTCGCCCGCCTCAGCGTCGATCAGGTGATCGGCCCCGGCTCTTTGCGCCACGGCCAATTTGTCCGCCCCGCGCGCGATGGCGATCACCTCCGCGCCCATCCGTTTGCCAATCTCCACCGCCGTCAAACCCACGCCCCCCGCCGCCCCCGTGACGACCAACCGCTCGCCGGGCATCAGCCGGGCCTTATAGCTCAGTGCCATATGCGACGTGCCATAGGCGATTTGCAGCGCCGCTGCAGTGTCATAGCCAAGGCCGTCGGGGAGTGGCACACAGCGGGAGGCGGAAAAGTTCCCATAGGTCGCAAGTCCGCCCTGACCGGAAAACACCGCCACGCGCTGCCCAAATGCGAGGTCTGTGACCTCCTTGCCAAGCGCCACCACCTCACCGGCCAACTCCAACCCGAGGGTAAAGGGCGGTGTCGGCGTGTCCTGATAGGTGCCTTTGCACATCAATATGTCGGCAAAATTGAGGGCGCTTGCATGGATTTTGACCTGCACTTGATCCGCGTCAGGGGAGCCCAGAGGCATCTCTTTTAGCTCGGGCGGCAGATCAAATGCGGTAACGCGGTATGCTTTGGTTGTTTGTGTCATGGCGCGATTTTGGCCTGTCTGGCGTGACCTGTCTATGCGATTTAGGGCCTGTGTGAGTCGCATTTGCCTCTCTTTGCAGGGCGGATACAATGCGAGGGGAGGTCTGTGGGGCGGGAGGTGCAATTTGCAAAATGCAACAAGTGATCAAAAAACACGCGCAGGTTTAGTAAGTGGCTTGCTGACAATCATCTGATTTAGCGGTATTTTACCAAGGTCAATAGTTATATGTCTTTTATAATCAGTGGCTTAATCTGTATGTTTCCAATCCTATCCAAAAAGACAGGTTGAGCGAAAGGCTCAAGCCTAAGAAACGTGCTATACACGCATAGGTTATTGCGCGCAGCACGAACAAGGAGCGGTTAGTATGAAACATCCCGTGGACGTCCACGTGGGCAAGCGGATTCGCCATCGTCGATGGATGGTTGGTATGACGCAGCAACAGCTTGCAGAAAAAGTTGGAATCAAATTCCAGCAAATTCAAAAATACGAAACGGGCATGAACCGTGTGTCCGCATCCCGTTTGTGGGATATTGCGGAATCTCTTGGGGTTCCGGTCGCGTTTTTCTTTGATGGCATGGAGGCACATGTGCGCGATATGAAAGATGCGGTCGCCGCGCAAGATGCTGTTCCCGCCGATATTCTGGCCGACAAAGAGGCGCTTGAGCTGGTGCGCTCTTATTATGCGATCCCAGAAAACCAACGTCGTCGTTTGTTTGAACTGGCGCGGGTTCTGTCCGACGTTGCCTAAGCTTTGATCTGCGCAAAGCCAGGTGCACACGAAGTGGTGTGTGTGGCCTTCATGACAGCCCCCAAATGATCGGCCCCCTTGCCTGAATGGCAATTGGGGCCGTTTTTTTACGCCTTATCTTGTGGCAGCGGGGCGGGTTTTGCCTTGGGTCATCGGGCTTTTGCGTCCTGTTGCTTGACCTGACCTGGCCAAGCGGCTACCGCCAAGATCACAGCCTCAAATCTAAAGTCAAAAACCTTTAATCCCGATGCCAAGGAGAAGATGATGAGCGATGTCACAGCCAAATTGGGACAGCCTCTGAGCGAGACAGACCGCGCAGAGATCATCGCCACGGCCCATGCCGCAGCCGAGGTGGCACGAGAGGTGACGCTCACATATTTTCGCGGCACTGCCCTTGATACAACTTCCAAAAAAGACGCGGGCTTTGATCCGGTGACCGTGGCCGACCGGGGGTCGGAACGGGCCATGCGCGCGCTGATCGAGGACCGACGCCCGCAAGACGGGATCATGGGCGAAGAATTCGGCCCCAAAGCGGGCACATCCGGGTTGACCTGGGTCCTGGACCCGATTGATGGCACCCGAGGATTTATTTCCGGCACACCGACCTGGGGCGTGTTGATCGCGCTGCGCGATGCCGATCAGGCGCTGTTTGGCATCATTGATCAACCCTATATCGGCGAGCGGTTCGTGGGCGGCTTTGGCCACTCTGAAATGACTGGCCCGCATGGCACACGGGCCTTGGGCGTGCGTCGCGGCGTCTCTCTCGATGAGGCGGTGATTTTTTCGACCTTCCCCGAAGTCGGCTCTGAGGTCGAAGGGCACGCCTTTCACGATTTGGCCGGGCGCTGCAAGCTCACCCGCTACGGCATGGATTGCTATGCCTACGCGCTTTTGGCCGCGGGTCAGATTGATCTGGTGGTCGAGGCCGGGTTGCAATCCTATGACATTCTTGCGCCATTGGCGGTGATCGAAGCCGCAGGTGGCATTGTCACCGATTGGCAGGGTGGGCCGGTGCTTGAGGGCGGGCGGGTTTTGGCCGCGGCCAGCAAAGAGTTGCATGACGCGGCTTTGGCGGTACTGTCGACCTATTGACCCATCTTTGAGGCTCCAAAATGCACCGCTGTTTTCTGATCCGTAATGCCGATGTGATTCTCACCATGGATGACGGACGCCAGGAGATCAAAGGCGGCGATATTTTGGTCCGCGATGGTGTGATCGAAGCGGTCGGGCAGGGGCTCTATGACGATGATGCCCAAATCGTCGATGGCCGGGGCTGTCTGGTCACGCCGGGGCTGATCAACACGCATCACCACCTTTACCAAACGCTGACCCGTGCCGTGCCCGGTGCGCAAGACGCGCTGTTGTTTGGCTGGCTCAAAACGCTCTATCCGATCTGGGCCAAATTCGGCCCCGACCATATGCGGGTTTCGGCCATGGTCGGTCTGGCGGAATTGGCACTTTCGGGCTGTTCCACCACCTCTGATCACCTCTATCTTTACCCCAACGGTGCGCGGCTCGACGATACGATTGATGCCGCCAAAGCCATCGGCCTGCGGCTTCACGCCACGCGCGGGGGCATGTCGATTGGCGAAAGTGCCGGGGGCTTGCCGCCCGACAGTTTGGTCGAGCGCGAAGAGGATATTCTCAACGATTGCATCCGTGTCATTGACGCGTTTCACGACCCAAATCCCGGTGCGATGATCCGGGTTGGCGTCGCCCCCTGTTCGCCTTTTTCGGTGTCGCGCGACCTGATGCGCGATGCCGCGATCCTGGCGCGGGACAAAGGCGTGATGATGCACACGCATCTGGCCGAAAACGACGAAGACATTGCCTATTCTCTCGAAAAATTCGGCTGTCGCCCCGGTCAATATGCCGAGGATCTGGGCTGGACCGGCCCGGATGTGTGGCACGCCCATTGCGTCAAACTGGATGTGAGCGAGATCGAGCTTTTCGCCAAAACCGGCACTGGCGTCGCCCATTGCCCCTGTTCCAATTGCCGGCTTGGGTCTGGCGTGACCCCGGTGCGCGCCATGCGCGATGCGGGGGTGAATGTCGGGCTTGGCGTTGATGGCTCGGCCTCGAATGACATCGGCAATCTGGTGGCAGAGGCGCGCATGGCGATGTTGTTGCAACGTGTCACCTATGGTGCCGATAAAATGAGCCCACGCGAGGCCCTGGAGATTGCAACGCGCGGCGGGGCCAAGGTTTTGGGCCGCGATGACATTGGTCAGCTTGCCCCCGGACTGCGCGCCGATATTGCAATCTGGGACATGTCCGATGTCGAGGCATCCGGCAGTTGGGACCCGGCGGCGCTGTTGCTGGCGGGGCCGATGGTGGTGAAACATCTGTTCGTGGAAGGTCGGCATGTGGTGTCTGACAGTTGGATCACCACAATCAACATGGAGACGACGCTTGCATCACAGGCGCGGCTTTTGAAGGGGTTGATGGACGGGTGAGGACGCCTGTGCAAGACGAGGGAGCGAGACCATGAGGCAACGCACAACCGTTTGTGCCATCACCGCGGCCTTGATATTAACGGCCTGCGGCCCAGAAACCGGCGCCGGGTTCGATCACGTCACTCCCGTGTCGAGCGAAAATGCCGCAATACAGACCCTGCGCGGGAGTGTCGTGACCGGGGCTGAGGTGGTCAGCCTGATCAACGTAGAACGCACCAAACACGGGCGCGCGGCCCTGACCCTCAATGCCAAGCTGGCGGTGGCCGCACAACGACATGCCGATGATCTTGTGGCGCAAAATTACTTTTCCCACACGGGCAAAAACGGGTCTTCTGTGGGTGATCGTGTGACGGCGGTGGGGTATCGCCATTGTCTCGTGGCCGAAAACCTCTCGGCGCAGTATCCGACGATCCAACAGGCGGTCATGGGGTGGATGGCCTCCCCCGGGCATCGAAAAAACATCCTGCTCAAACAGGCGCAGAGCGTCGGTGTTGGCGTCAGTGACAACATGACCATCGTTGCCGTCTTTGCGAGAGGATGTTGACCGCCGTTGCATGATACCGTTCAAAACCTAATCAAATTGCACATGAGTGTTGAGTATGCGCCGAAAATCCGCCCTTAAACCGTCACTTTTTCCTTTGAAAAAGACAATAGGTTCTAAGGGGAGAGCGATGATGAGCATTATTCGCGGTTTGATCGTGTTTGCGATTGCTGTTGGCGGGTTGGGCGGTACGGCCCATGCGGCGGATGTTCGCCCGATGCCAAAAGCGACGGTGACGATTGCGGTGGAGCAGCCAAAGGAGACCGCCCGCGCGCTGATCGCAGCGATCAATGCCCAAAGACGAGCGCATGGGTTGGCCAAGCTGAAGGTGAACACAGCGTTGACCCATGCTGCCCAAGCCCATGCGGACGATCTGACCCGGCGCAACTATTTCGGCCACACGTCGCCTGAGGGGCTTGGGCCGCGCGAGCGCGTGTTGCAGGCCGGGTATCAAAGCTGTCTGGCAGGCGAAACCCTTTCCTACAGTTGGAAAACCGTTGAACAGGCCATGGCCGGATGGATGACGTCCGACGGCCACCGCCGCATTGTTTTGAACACCCAAGTCAAAGACATCGGCATTGGCATCGGGCCAAACAATTTGTTCGTCGCAGTGTTCGCCAAGGGCTGCCGCTGAGGCCCAAGGTCAAACCGCGACCTCAAACCGCGACCCTGTGGCCCATCACATAGGTGGCGATGATCGCGCGGTCATCGCCCATCATGATGGTCGGAAACACCTCTTCCCAAATCGTTTCGGCCCGGATCGCGCGCTGGGCAATCGCGGGGGTGGAGGCCAGATCCAACACCGTGAAATCCGCCTCCATCCCCGGCGCAATCGAGCCAATCCGATCTTGCATATGCAACGCATGAGCCGAGCCATAGGTGGCCAGCCACAAAAGCTGTGCCGGGTGCAGCGCCGTATGGGTCAACTGGCCGATCTCATAAGCGGCGGCCATGGTGCGCAGTAATGAGAACGACGATCCGCCGCCGGTGTCAGTGGCAAGACCCACACGCTGCCCCTCCGCCTTGCGCGCGCCCATGTCAAACAGGCCCGAACCGATAAAGGTGTTCGAGGTCGGACAATGGATCAGCGAACAATCATTGGCCCGCAGGTGATCCCTCTCGCGCGGTTCCAAATGGATCGCATGACCAAAAAGCGCCCCTTCGCGGACCAATCCGAACTGCTCATAGGTGTCCAGATAATCGCGCGCAGTGGGATACAGCCCTTTGACCCATTCGATTTCGTCCAATTGTTCGGACAGATGGGTTTGCATCAAACAGGATGGGTGCTCTGCCCATAATGTGCCAAGGGCCTCCAACTGCTCCGGTGTCGAGGTTGGCGAAAACCGGGGCGTGATCGCATAGGTGGCGCGCCCGCGTTTATGCCAGCGCTCCAACAAGGCCTTGCTGTCGTCATAGGCGGATTGGGCGGTGTCGCGCAGACCCGAAGGGGCGGTGTCGCGGTCCATACAGGTCTTGCCCGCCACGATCCGCATCCCGCGCGCCTCGGCCGCCTCAAACAGCGCCTCAACAGAGCCGGGATGAATGGTGCAAAACGAGGTCACCGTGGTGGTGCCATTGGCCAAAAGCAAATCGAGATAGCGTCCGGCAATGTCATCGGCATAGGCCCGATCCGCGAATTTCATCTCTTCGGGAAAGGTGTAGCTGTTGAGCCAGTCAATCAACCGCTTGCCCCAACTCGCGATCATCGCGGTTTGTGGATAATGGGCATGGGCGTCAATAAATCCGGGCGCAATCAAACCCGGACCATGGTCATGAAACACCGCTTTGGGGTGTTTGGCACGCATGTGATCGCGTCCGCCGACAGAGACCACTTTGCCGTCCCGGATCAAAATCGCGCCGTCTGACTGAATCTGAACGGCTTCTTGCGCGGGGATGACAAACGGGTCGCCTGTAAATTGGACAACCTGACCGGCGATGAGTGTTTCCATGGGAACCTGCTTTGGTAAAAAGACGTGTAACGTTGGAAACAGATTAAGCACGCAGATCAGGGAGGTAAATCAATCTTGCCTCTGTTTCTCTTGGGCAAGCTGCCTTAAAGTCCCCGGTGACGAACAAGCGGGCAGGATATGAGCGAAGATCAGCAGGACATCACCGAAGAGGCGGCGGTCGAAGAGGCCGAAGAGGATGTATATTCGCTGAGTGCGCGTGTGCTCAGTTCAATCCTCTTTGCCGTCGATACAGGCAATCGGACCAAGCTGATTGAACTGATGGAACCGCTGCACGCGGCCGACATCGCCGACTTGCTCGAACAGGTCAACGCCTTTGACCGGCGGCGGCTGATTCTGCTTTATGGTGCTGAGTTTGACGGTGACATCCTCTCAGAACTCGACGAAGGCATCCGCGACGAGGTGATCCACGTCCTGCGGCCCGAAGTTTTGGCCGAAGCCGTCCGCGAACTTGAATCCGATGACGTGGTCGATCTGATCGAAGACCTCGATGAGGAATCGCAAGAGGCGATTCTGTCCTCTCTTGAGGATGCTGATCGGGTTGCCGTCGAAAAATCCCTGTCCTACCCGGAATTCTCCGCCGGTCGTTTGATGCAGCGCGAGGTCGTGATGGGCCCGGAGCATTGGACCGTGGGCGAGGCGATTGATTTCATGCGCGAGGCCGAGGGGCTGCCGGAAGATTTTTACCACATGGTGCTGATTGATCCCAAGCTGCATCCCGTGGGCCATGTCACCCTTGGCAAAATTCTTGGGGCACCGCGCAAACAACCTTTGGTCGAGCTTTTGGAGCCGGGATTTCGCACCTTTCGCGTCGATGAAAGCGAGACCGATGTGGCCTATGCGTTCAACCAGTATCATATGATCGCGGCTCCCGTGGTGGACGAGGACGACCGGGTGGTCGGCGTGATCACCATTGATGACGCGATGAACGTGTTGGATGAGGAACACGAAGAAGACATCATGCGTCTCGCCGGTGTTGGTGAAGGCTCTTTGGCCGACCGGGTGTTTGACACGGTGAAACAACGCCTGCCGTGGTTGGCGGTCAACCTTGTGACCGCGATCATGGCCTCTTTGGTGATTGCGCAATTCGAAGCGACGATCTCGCAATTTGTGGCCCTTGCTGTGTTGATGCCCATCGTGGCCTCAATGGGCGGCAATGCCGGCACACAGGCGCTGACCGTGGCCGTGCGTGCGATTGCCACCCGCGATTTGACCGGCGCGAACGTCTGGCGGGTGATCCGTCGTGAGGTGCTCGTCGGGCTGACCAATGGCATCGTTTTCGCGGTGATCATGGGGATTGTTGGCATCGCTTGGTTCGGCTCGCCCGCGCTGGGCGCCGTCATAGGTGCGGCGATGGTGATCAATCTGGTGATCGCGGGACTGGCCGGGATCGGGGTGCCTGTCGTGTTGGAGCGCATTGGGGTTGACCCGGCACTGGCCTCGGGGGCCTTTGTGACGACCGTGACGGATGTTGTTGGTTTCTTTGCATTTTTAGGTTTGGCGGGTGTGGTTCTTCTGTGACTGTAACGGATGATTTGAAATCGGCACTGCGCGCGCGGGCGCGGGTGGCCCGCGCCAAGGCGCATAAGACCGGCGGGCTTGCGGCCAGTCAGGCAGCGCAATTGCTTTTGGGTTTTTTGACCCCGTTTCGCGGCCAAGTGATCGCGGGCTATCTGCCGATCGACACCGAGATCGACCCGCGCGCGGTGATGATCGCGCTGGCCCGAACGGGCCCGGTTGCCGTGCCCGTGGTCGAAGCCAAGGCCCAGCCTTTGCGCTTTGATCTATGGACACCCGACACGGTGATGGTCAAAGGCGCGTTTGGGACCCTGACACCGGAACGCTCCATGCCCGTGACCCCGACCGTTTTGATCGTGCCGATGCTGGCGTTTAGCCGTCATGGCCATCGGCTTGGCTATGGCGGTGGGTTTTATGATCGGACTTTGGCGCAACTGCGCGCGCAGGGGCCGGTCTTTGCCGTCGGTCTGGCCTATGGCGCGCAAGAGGCGCCGGATCTTCCGGTCGAAGGCACCGACGCGCCGCTGGATGCGATTGTGACCGAGCGCGAAGTTTTGACCTTTTAGGACCTGTTTTGGAGGCTTCCCTCATGCACATTCCGCACAACCTGTTCAAACGCCGCCTGCGCGAGGGAGGCCAACAATTCGGTGCTTGGCACACGATGGGCGGCGGGCAACAGGCCGAACTCTTGGCCGCGGCGGGGTATGATTGGGTTTTGATCGACAGCGAACATGGCGCGATGGAAGTGACGGATGTGCTGCCGGTGCTGCAAGGGCTTTCGGGCTTTCCCGACTGTGCGCCGGTTGTGCGGATCGCTGAGAATGACACGGCCTTGATCAAACGCCACCTCGATCAAGGCGCGCAGACGCTGATGGTGCCAATGGTGCATTCGGCACAGGCGGCGCGCGCGGCTGTGGCGGCGATGCGCTATGCCCCCGAAGGTGCGCGCGGCATGAATGGCATCACGCGGGCAAGCCGGTTTGGCGCGGTCTCTGACTATGTGGCTCAGGCGGCAAGTGAGCTGTGTCTGATCGTGCAAATCGAAAGTCGCGCCGGGATGGACGCGCTCGAAGAGATCGCGGCTGTGCCCGGCGTCGATGCGATCTTTATCGGCCCGGCCGATTTGGCCGCCGACATGGGATACCCCGGCAATTTGGCGGCACCCGAGGTCGAGGCGGCTGTTTTGGACGGGTTTGCCCGGCTCAAGGCGCTCGATATGCCCTCAGGCATCATCACCCTCGATGAGGCGGCATTGCGGCGCTATATCGCGGCGGGCTCGCGGTTTACCGCGCTTGGCATTGATGCGGCATGGTTGATGACGGCGGCGCGCGCCAGTTTGGCGCGGTTTCAGGACATTTGAGCGCGCAATGTGAGTATTTCGCTCACGGTAAAGGCGCATGTCTTGCCACATCTCTTGCCACATGTCTTGCCAATGGCTGCGCGGGGCCCTAAGCCTTTTTTCCATGAAAATTCTATTTCTCGGAGACATCGTCGGCAGTGCCGGACGCCAAGCTGTTCTTGAGCGGATCGCGAAACTGCGCGTCGATTGGGGCCTCGATTTCATCGTGGTCAATGGCGAAAACGCGACCAATGGCATGGGGCTTTCGGGTGAACATGCCAAGGCGCTGTTGGAGGCGGGCGTCGATTGTTTGACGCTGGGCGATCATTCTTTTGACCAAAAAGACATGATGCAATATTGCGAACGCGACACGCGGATCATCCGGCCGATCAATTTCGCCAAGGCGGCCCCCGGGCGCGGTGTGCGAATTTTTGAAGATCGGCGTGGACGGCGCATTTTGGTGGCGCAGGTTTTGGGGCAAGTGTTTATGAAACGCGCCTTTGATGATCCGTTTTCTGCGTTGGATCAGGTGTTTATGACCCATAAACTGGGCGGTTCGATTCAAGCCGCTTTGATTGATGTCCATTGCGAAGCCACCTCTGAGAAAATGGCGATGGGGCATTTTTGCGATGGCAAGGCCTCGGTCGTTGTCGGCACGCATACCCATGTCTGTACCGGCGATGCGCAGATTTTGCCCGGTGGCACAGCCTATTTGACCGATGCGGGCATGTGTGGCGACTACAATTCGGTGATCGGCATGGACAAGGCCGAGCCGCTGCGCCGGTTTGTGACGGGCATGGCGAAAGGTCGGTTTGAACCGGCCAAAGGCGAGGCGACTTTGTCGGGCGTTTATGTTGAGACCGATGACAAAACCGGGCTGGCCACACGGGTGCGCCAAATCCGCCAAGGCGGGCGGTTGGAGCAAAGCCTCCCGTAAGGGGAAAATTGTTCTGATTTCGGTGGCTTGGCCGCAAGAGTGTTTTGAAACTGCCCTTTATTCGAGCTTGTGAACCGGGGGAGCTACAGGTCATATTGCGCTGGATATAGTCACTCAGCGCGAGGATGCATGGAGCTTTTTCAATTCAGCCCTATGACGGAGGCGGTGGTCGCACTTGTCGTGGTTGGCGTTATGTTCGTGTTGTTTGTGCGCGAGATTTTTCCAACCGAAGTGGTTGCCATAACGGGCGCGGCCCTGATGATCGTTTTGGGCATTTTGCCCTATGATAAAGGCCTCGCGGTCCTTTCAAACCCGGCCCCTTGGACCATTGCGGCGATGTTCATTGTCATGGGGGCGATGGTGCGCACCGGCGCTCTGGAATGGTTCACCCGCCAAGCTGGGCGCTACGCCGAAACTCACCCGCCTGTGGCCATCGCCTTGCTGTTGCTGGTGGTGGTGATCCTGTCGGCTTTTGTGGCCAACACGCCTGTGGTTGTGGTGATGATCCCGGTGTTCATCCAACTGTCGGCCAAGCTCGGGGTGCAGCCGTCTAAGTTGCTGATACCTCTGAGTTATTGTGCTATTATGGGCGGGACGATCACGCTTTTGGGCACCTCGACCAACCTCTTGGTCGATGGTGTGGCGCGGACACAAGGCATGGAACCGTTCACGATTTTCGAGGTCTCGATTTTGGGCCTGATCATCACCGCTTGGGGGCTGTTTTATCTTTTGGTCATCGGGCGGCATCTTTTGCCAAATCGCGACAGTCTGGCGGCGATGCTGTCCTCCGGGCGCTCCAAGATGAAATTTTTCACCGAAGCCGTGGTGCCCCCCGACAGCAACCTGATCGGGCGTGAAGTCACCGGGGTGCAACTGTTCAAACGCGAAGGTGTGCGGTTGATCGACGTCATTCGCGGCGACAAATCCTATCGTCATGAATTGAACGGCTTTCAGCTTCAGGTGGGCGACCGCGTGGTGCTGCGCTCGCAGATCACCGAATTGCTCAGCCTTCAACGTGACAAATCGCTCAAACGCGTGGATCAGGTTTCGGCGGTGGAAACCACCACGATGGAAGTGCTGATCACGCCGGGGTGTAAAATGGTTGGGCGTTCGCTGTCCTCCATGCGGCTACGTCGCCGCTATGGCGTCTATGCGCTTGCGGTACATCGTCGCAACCAAAACCTGGGTCAAAACATTCAGGACCTCGTGGTGCGAGTGGGGGATACGCTTTTGCTCGAAGGTGCGCCCGCCGATATTCAACGGTTGGCCTCCGATATGGACATGGGCGACGTCTCGGTTCCGACCGAACGCGCCTATCACCGTTCGCATGCGCCGATCGCGTTGATTGCGATGTTCTCCATCGTTTTTTTGGCAGCCTTTGGCGTGGCGCCGATCCTGATGCTCTCGGTGGTGGCCGTGGCCATCGTTTTGGTCACGCGCTGCATTGACGCCGAAGAAGCGTTCTCCTTTGTCGATGGCCGGCTTTTGGCGATGATCTTTTCGATGCTGGCCATTGGCGCGGCGTTGGAGACTTCGGGGGCGGTGCAGTTGATCGTCACCGCACTGACGCCGCATCTGCAGGGCCTGCCGGTGTTTTTCGTGGTTTGGTCGATTTATCTTTTGACCTCGCTTTTGACCGAACTGGTGTCCAACAATGCGGTGGCCGTGGTGATCACGCCGATTGCCATCGGGTTGGGGCATTCGATGGGGATAGATCCGCGCGGGCTTGTGGTGGCGGTGATGGTGGCGGCGTCTGCGTCCTTCGCCACGCCCATTGGCTATCAAACCAACACCATGGTTTACGGTCCGGGCGGCTATAAATTCACCGATTATATGAAAATTGGCATCCCGCTGAACATCTCGATCGGACTTCTGGCCTCTGCCGTTATCCCGTTTCTTTGGCCGATGTAGGGCGAATTCTTTTGAATTTGCCCGCTTTCCCCCATTGATCCCCGCGCGTGATCTTGCGGGCGGGGGGGCGGATCGCCTATAGAGGCGCGAATGCTGACTTAATTGAATTTGCGGAGGTGCCTCAATGGCAGGCCATTCTAAATGGGCAAACATCCAGCACCGTAAAGGGCGCCAGGATGCGGTGCGGTCCAAACTGTTTTCCAAACTCGCCAAGGAAATCACCGTGGCGGCGAAAATGGGCGACCCTGACCCGGAGAAAAACCCGCGTCTGCGTCTGGCGGTGAAGACGGCGAAAACGGCGTCTTGTCCGAAAGACGTGATTGATCGCGCGATCAAAAAGGCCATGGGCGGCGACGCTGAAAACTATGACGAAATCCGCTATGAGGGCTACGGCCCTTCGGGCATCGCCTTTATCGTCGAAACCATGACCGACAACGTCAACCGCACCGCCTCCAACGTGCGTTCCTATTTCACCAAAGCGGGTGGCAATTTGGGCACCTCTGGTTCGGTGTCCTTTATGTTCGATCGCGTGGGCGAGATCACTTATGACGCCTCCGTGGGCGATGCCGACACGGTGATGATGGCCGCGATTGAGGCGGGTGCTGAGGATGTGGAATCGGACGAAGACGGTCATTGGATCTACACGGCGGACAGCGATCTGTCGGCGGTCTCTGACGCTTTGGAGGCCGTTTTGGGCGAATCCAAGGAGACCAAGCTGATCTGGAAACCGCAGAACCGCACTGAGGTCGATCTTGAGACCGCGCAAAAGCTGATGCGTTTGGTTGAAACCATCGAAGATGATGATGATGTGCAATCGGTGACGGCCAACTTTGACGTGCCGGACGATGTGGCCGCACAGCTTTAATTGCTGACGCGACCGATTTCGAAAGCCCCCGCTAAGTGGCGGGGGTTTTTGTTTGGATGAGCTGGGATTTGGCCGTCCCAACGATGGCCTGTGTCACGGGTGCAAGCACAAGCGCATTCAACCGCGAGACATGCCAAAACAGCGCAATATCGACGGGGTCGGGTGAGAGGCGCAGCAAGGCGCCTGAGGCCAGATGCGGTGCCAAAAGGCCCACGGGGTTCAGCCCCCAGCCCAGCCCCAACAGCGCCGCATCGACAAAGCCATGGGTCGAAGGAATGCGATGTGCGGGCAGGGACAGGCGTTGCCCGCTCACCTGCGTGGCCCAAATGTCCTGAAGCCGATCCTTTTCGTTATAGACCAAAGAGGGCGCATGGGTGAGGGCGGCGGCGGTGATCCCATCCGGGAGATAGCGCGCGACAAAGCCGGGAGAGGCCACCGCCTCATACCGCAGCGCACCGAGCGGATGGATGTCACAGCCCGCCACAGCCGTGGCCCGCGCCGACACGGCCCCGATGACATCGCCCCGCTTTAAGGCATCGGCAGAGTGGTCCTGATCGTCGATCTCCAGTTGAAACAACAGCCCCTCTTGTGCCGCAAGCGCTTGCGCCATCGCATCGCAAAACCATGTGGCAAGACTGTCGGCATTGACGGCAATGCGCAGAGGCCGCCGGGTCACACGCTCGTCCTGCCCCAGATCGCGGCTCAGTTGCGCCTCCAACAGGCCGACATCCTCCATATGCCGCGCAAGACGGTGTCCGGTCGCGGTCCCGGTACAAGGCGATCCGCGCAGCACCAAAGGCGTGCCCATCCGGTCCTCAAGCGCCTTGATCCGCTGCGAAATCGCGGATGGGGTGACGTGGAGCGCATGGGCTGCGGCCTCGAAACTGCCACAGCGCAGAACATGGGCAAGGGCAGTGAGGGCGGGGTAATCGGCGGAAGTAAGCATAACTAATCTTGGTAGATTATCTTTAATTTGTCTAACTCAAATTTTGCCCCTATCCCCCTGTTTCGATGTGACAGACCTATTGGAGCGCTTATGATGTCCCCCGTTTTTCCCGTTTTTCTCACCGGCTTCCTGACTGGGCTGAGCTTGATCGTCGCCATCGGCGCGCAAAACGCCTTTGTGCTGCGCCAAGGCATCCGCCGGGCGCATGTGTTGCCCATCGTGCTGGTCTGCGCGCTCTCGGATGCTCTGTTGATCTCGGTCGGGGTGTTTGCCTCGGCGCAGGTCTCCGCAGCTTTTCCGCAAGTCCTGCCGTTGATGCGCTGGGGCGGGGCGGCGTTTTTGGCCTTTTATGGCGCGAAAGCCGCCTGGGCTGCGATCAAGGGCGGTGGCCATCTTGAGGCAGCAACGGGCGGGGCAGGGTCTTTGATGGGGGCCGTGAGCACGGCGCTGGCACTGACATGGCTCAACCCGCATGTCTATCTCGACACAGTGGTGCTTTTGGGGGCGGTGTCGGCCCGGTTTTCGAGTGCGCAGGGCGCCTTTGCCATCGGCGCGATCACCGCCTCTTTCGTCTTCTTTTTTGCGCTCGGATTTGGGGCGCGGTTTTTGGCGCCGATCTTTGCCCGCGACACATCATGGCGCGTTCTGGACGCAGGGATCGCCGGTGTCATGTGGACTATTGCCATCAGTCTTGTGCGCGGCGGCTGAGTTGCCATTCGCGGTAAATCCCGCGAGTGTCGCGCCATGGTACAGATCAGCAAACCCGTTCAGGGCATTTTATGGATGCTCTTGACCACGTTGAACTTCGTGATGGTCAACGTCTTGGTCAAATATGTCGGCAGTGGCTTGCCGGTCTTGGAATCGGCGTTCTTGCGGTTCCTTTTGGGGCTGGTGTTCCTGATTCCGGCGCTGAAATCGGTGGCCAAGGTCCAGTTCACGCCACGGCTGTGGAAACTCACCTTTGGCCGCGCGCTGTGTCACGCGCTCGCCATGACCTGTTGGTTTTTTGCCATGACCAAAATCCCGATGGGCGAAGTCACGGCGATGAATTTTATGAACCCGATCTATGTCTCGATCGGGGCTGTGGTTTTGTTTGGCGAACGCATCGCCTTGCCGCGCATCTTGGCGCTGGTGGTGGCGTTCTTGGGGGGCTTGGTGATCCTCAGGCCGGGCTTTCGCGAGATCGATCCGGGCCATTTGGCGATGATCGTCTCCGCCATCGCCTTTGCCGGCTCCTATCTGATCGCCAGCCAATTGACCCGCGAATTGCCCGCCTCTGTCGTGGTGTTTTTGATGTCTGTGACCGTGCCCTTCGTGATCGCACCTTTTGCGGTTTTGCATTGGCAAACGCCAACGCTGCATGAGTTGGTGTTGTTGTTTTTCACCGCCGCCTTTGCCACTTTTGGCCACTACTCAATGACCCGCGCTTTTTCTTGTGCACCGCAATCGGTGGTGCAGCCGGTGGTGTTTATCCAACTGATTTGGTCGGTCAGTCTTGGGATGTTGTTGTTTGGAGAGGCGTTTGATCCGTTTGTGATTTTGGGCGGAGCGATGATCATTGGCGCGGTGTCCTTTATCACATGGCGAGAAGCCCGGGCGAAACGCTCGGCGCGTGTCGCGGCGGCGGTGATTGAAAAACCGTGATTTTTGTTGATCTTTGTCAATGTCGCGGGCGTGTGATCCGGTCACACTGAGATCAATTCAGGACGCAGATACAAGGAGAAGCGCATGTCCAATACGCCACACCAACTGATCACAGATTTCCCAGACCTTGCGGATAAGATTTCCGCCCTGAAGCTGGAAGATGCACATTTTTCACGTCTGATGGACGATTATAATGAGCTGAACGATCAGGTGCATTTGGCCGAAAGCAACATCAACCCGATGGAAGATTTGGCTTTGACCGAGTTGCGCAAAAAACGGATGGCTCTGAAAGATGAGCTTTACGGGATTTTGACCGCTTCGGCGTAAGGTTTGCCTCTTTTGAGGTGATAAAACCCAGAAAAAATAGAGTAGGGCGCGTTAACCGAGAGGGGACGCGCCCTCTTGTGTTGTGAGAACAAATCATGCACAATTAGTGCGTGAGGTTGGGTAAAATACCATATGTTGCGGCTCTTTGGGTCGCGCTGGGGCTTGGATTCGCCCTGATTCCCCCGAAAACAGCGCAAGCTGTGGGGGAGAGGACAGCTATTGACGCCCAAACGACTGAGCAGGTCAGTAAAGTCTTACAAATTGGCTCAAATGCCCCCCAAAAAGTCGCGCAAACATTCAACCAGCCCGGATCACTTTACAGCAAAAGCCTCCGTGTCGTCGATGGCGATACATTGGTCTTGGGGGAGGTGCGCATCCGCCTGTTTGGCATTGATGCGCCTGAGCTGTCACAGACCTGTAGCGACATGCAAGGCGCGCCTTGGGGCTGTGGCACATGGTCGAAAGCAGTGTTGGAACGGTTGGTGCATCCCGGCCTGTCCTGCACGCCGAAAGACATCGACAGATACGGGCGCACGGTGGCCGTGTGTTATGATCCAAAGGGCGTGGATGTGAACGCCGCAATGGTCGCGGCGGGCGCGGCCTATGCCTATGTCAAATACGCCAAAGATTACATCGAAACCGAACAAGACGCCCGCGCCGGTGGCATCGGGCTGTGGCGCGCGGCGGTGATCCCTCCAGCGCAATATCGCGCCGAGTATCGCGCTGGCAAACGCGCCACACAAAGCGCGTCAAAGCCGGTTCAATCCCATCCAGAGGGCTGTGCGATCAAAGGCAATATCTCGAAATCTGGCAAACTCTACCACCTGCCCGGCGGGCGTTGGTACGAGGGTACGCGGATTTCTCTCACCTCCGGCGAGCGTTGGTTTTGTTCGGAAGGTGACGCACAGGCCGCCGGATGGCGTCGCGCACAGGGCTGATCCACGTCAAAGCATGACAAAGCCGTTTCCCCCCTTGCATGCCCCGAAATTTTCGCCTAAACGCCTCTGCACCGGGTCGTTAGCTCAGTTGGTAGAGCGCTTCGTTTACACCGAAGATGTCGGGAGTTCGAGCCTCTCACGACCCACCATTCCCCCTCAAACCTGACAAAACGCATGCTTTGGCCTGACGTATTCTGGCATATACTGGCGCTTTCGACCCCAATTTTGAGGTCATTGACGCCAAAGCATCCTCGCCTTTCGCGCCCGTCCTTTCGTCCTCTCAAACCCCTCATGCCTTTGGTCTGAACTTTTTTCACCCCTCGGGCGCTTTTCCTCGATTCCCCGCTTGACGGGGGCGCGTACCGGCCATAGAACGCCCCTCACGTTCGGGGCTCGGCCCCGGTCGGGTAGCGGGCGGTTGTAGCTCAGTTGGTTAGAGTACCGGCCTGTCACGCCGGGGGTCGCGGGTTCGAGCCCCGTCAACCGCG
>Ga0181375_1000123_pt1 | contig 25277 bp, 25 predicted proteins | sample LowvirmetaG_FD_130090 | JGI IMG/M metagenome (GOLD analysis project Ga0181375, IMG submission 130090) | Marine viral communities from the Subarctic Pacific Ocean - Lowphox_11 viral metaG | ecosystem: Environmental > Aquatic > Marine > Oceanic | place: Subarctic Pacific Ocean | collected 2015-12-09 | reverse complement strand
CACCCCACCCCTCGCTCTCCACCCTTGGCTGGGCAGTCACCCCCCCCCTCCAAGCCCGTCCCCTTTCTTTAAGTGGGCGGGTTTTGCTTGGTTTGTGTGCAACAGCTCTCGCCAGAGCTGCGTTACCTATTCGTCCCCGTGGCGGCAGATGTGCGAAGGGCTTGAAACGGCGCACGGAAACGGGGATAAGGCAGCAAGGCAAAAAGGAGTCTCCCGATGCGCGCTCGTATCTATCAGCCCGCCCGAAATGCTATGCAATCCGGGCAGGGTAAGACCAAACATTGGCTTCTCGACTACGCGCCCGCATCGGCGCGCGACATCGACCCGTTGATGGGCTGGACGTCTTCCAATGATACTCAGGCCCAGGTGCGCATGAGTTTTGACAGCAAAGAGGCCGCCATCGCCTATGCCGATCATCATGGTCTCGATTATGTCGTGCAAGAGCCCAAAACCCGCGCCCCCGTGGTGCGTCCCGGCGGCTATGGCGAAAACTTCGCAACCAACCGCCGCGAGCCTTGGTCGCACTGATCTTTTGAAAAGACGAACGATAACAGTTGGATAGGAAGATGGCTCAGGCTTGCGAACCGTTTTCCGAACCGTTATCACAGAGCCACGGTCCCGTAGCTCAACTGGATAGAGCACCTGACTTCTAATCAGGATGTTGGGGGTTCGAGTCCTCCCGGGATCGCCATTTTTTCCTTATTGTTTTGGATTTCTGGGTAAGACGTCATCTCCGCCATTACTCATGGCAACGCATTGGGTCTTAAGGAGATGCGTCCGTCTTCCTCAGCCAGCGCCGCCAAGTCATTGAGGCGCTGAGCGCAGGCTTTGTGTCGATCCGGTTCAGGTCAGGAAAAATTGCGAGAACATTGGTTCGGCGGCGGCCCCGATCACGCGGGCATTGCCGCCGATTTGGGCCGGTTCGATCCGGGGTGTGATCAAGCCGCGCAGATCGAGCGCCTGAAGTTCCGTGCGGGTTTCGGCCACAAGCCGCTCGCGTACGTCGGCGGGAAAGGCTCCGTCGATCAGCACCGCTTCGAAATCAATCACGCTACAGACCGTGCGGCTGGCGGAGGCAAGGGCCTTGGCGGACTGGGTGATCCAGTCATCCAAATCTGTGCCAAAGCCGGTCCAATCTTGTGGCATGCGCCACATCGCGGCGGTGTCGCCCCCGGCTTTAAGCACGGCGGCCTCCAACAGATAGAGCGAGGCGGCGTCGATCAATTGCACCTCTTTGCCCTCGGCGGTGATGTGGGGCAGGGAGCCAAAGGCCCCGGCATTGTGTTGCCGACCTTCGACGACCGAGGAGGCCATGACAATGCCGCCGCCGATGAAGGAGCCAATGAAGAAATAGGCGTAGTCGGAAAAGGCGCGTCCGCGGCCAAAAAAATGTTCGGCGCGGCAGGCGGCCGTGGCGTCATTGTCGGTATATTGCGGCAGGTCGGAGAATGTCGCGATCTCCGTGGTAAAGTCGATTTCGCGCCAAATGTTGAAATCCTCAGGCGCGCCCAAAGCGTCGCTCCAGCGCCAAATTTCCGATGGCGCGGCAACTCCAATGCCGCACAGGCGCTTGCGTTGATAGGGGGTCAACGCCCCGGCGAGCGCCTCCATACCCTCACGCAAAAAGGTAAAGATTTGGTCGGGCATCGGATAACGGTAGGTGATCAAGCGTTGTTCCAACACCCGGCCAGACAGATCCATCACCGCCAAATCTGACGAGCGTCGCCCGATTTTAAGGCCAAAGGACAGCGCTCCGTCCGAGTCGATTTCCATCGGAATTGAGGGCTTTCCTACCTTGCCACGCTTAGGGGTGCCGCGTTTGAGAAAGCCTTCATTTTCAAGTTTTCTCAAGATGTTAGAAACAGTTTGAGCCGAAAGATCAGTGCGCTTGGCAAGCTCGCTTCCGGGCATGCCTCCATGGCGTTGAATGAGCGAGAGGATCAATCTTTCGTTGATCTCACGCACGCCAATCTGATTGACGCCGGATCGAAGCTGGCGCACCTCAATATCATTCATCTGTCGTCCTCCCGTGGGTCATATTGTCGAACTCGCATTAATAAATCAAATGGATTTATTTATTGACGGGGCGTTAGGAATCATGTCTTTTCACCGTGAGCCGCTCGGAGGAAGTGGTGAGAGTGATGCGTGGTCCTGTAAAGGCAGCGCGACGATATTTTGGGAGGACGACCATGAAACAACTTCTGACTGGAAGCGCAATTGCGCTGGCTTTGACGGCATCCGGGGCCTTTGCTGAGGACATCAGTGCGTGCCTTGTGACCAAGACAGACACCAACCCTTTCTTTGTGAAAATGAAAGAGGGTGCAAGCGCACAAGCCGAGGCTTTGGGCATCAAACTCAACACCTATGCGGGTAAACTTGACGGCGATGTGGAAACACAAATCGCAGCCGTTGAATCTTGCATCGCGGGGGGCGCCAAAGGCATCCTGATCACCCCGTCTGACAGCCGCGCCTTGGCACCTGTCGTGACCCAGGCCCGTGAAGCAGGCGTTCTGGTGATCGCGCTCGACACGCCGTTTGAGCCGACCGACACCGCAGATGCGACCTTTGCCACCGACAACTTTCTGGCTGGCGAATTGATTGGCCAATGGGCGGCGGCGAAAATGGGCGATACGTCCCAGGCGAAAATCGCGTTGTTGGATCTCAACCCCTCTGAAGTCTCCGTCGATTACCTGCGCAACAACGGGTTCTTGCAGGGCTTTGGCGTGGACATCAAAGATCCGAAAGACATCGGTGACGAAGACGATGCGCGCATCGTTGGCAATGACGTGACCAACGGCAACGAAGAGGGCGGTCGCACCGCGATGGAGAACCTGCTGCAAAAAGACAGCGGCGTGAACGTGGTTTACACCATCAACGAACCGGCCGCGGCCGGGGCCTATGAGGCGCTCAAATCCATGGGTCTTGAGTCTCAGGCCTTGATCGTGTCGGTCGACGGCGGTTGCCCCGGCGTGCAAAACGTCAAAGACGGCGTGATCGGCGCGACCTCCATGCAGTTCCCGCTGTTGATGGCCTCCAAAGGCATCGAAGCGATCAAAGCCTATGCGGACACGGGCGAAAAGCCGATGAACTCCGAAGGTCTCGATTTCTTCAACACAGGTGTTGAGCTTGTCACCGATCAACCGGTCGAAGGGATCCCGTCGATCACCTCCGAGGAAGCGCTCGGCAAGTGCTGGGGCTGACCTGATCCGCGCAGTTTCACCGGGAGAGGCGGCACGCCGCCTCTCCTCCCTCTTTTCGCCCTCCGACCTCGAAGGACAGGGAAATGAGTGACACCACCCCGGCCAAAAAAGGCCAAGACTTTGAACATGTTCTCGACAAGAGCGACCGCTCCGTCGCCTCGTTTGAGACGTCCCAGAGAAATATCATCGAACGGCTTCAGTCGGCTTTGCATGGCAATCCGACGCTGGTCCCGGTGATCGTTTTGGCCGCCGCCGTTGCTGTGTTCGGTCTGGTCGCAGGCGGTAAATTTTTCTCCGCCTTCAATCTGACATTGATCATGCAGCAGGTGTCGATCATCGGCATTCTCGCGGCCGCGCAATCCCTGATCATCCTCACCGCAGGGATCGACCTGTCGGTGGCGGCGATCATGGTTTTGATGGCGGTGATTGCGGGCAATTTGGCGGTGTATAACGGCGTACCTGCGCCCATCGCGCTCATTGTTGCTTTCGTCGGCGGGACCGTGGCGGGGCTGATCAACGGCTTTTTGGTCACCAAGGTCAAACTGCCGCCTTTCATCTCGACGCTGGGCACATGGTCGATCTTTTTCGCGCTCAACCTTTGGCTTTCTGGCGCGCAATCCATCCGCTCGCAAGACATCGACGCCAATGCGCCCTTGCTGAAATTCTTTGGCCAGACCATCGAAATGGGCGGCGCGCGCATCACCTATGGCTCGATCCTGATGGTGCTGGTCTTTGCCGTGCTGTGGTACATGCTCAACAAAACCGCCTGGGGGCGTCATGTTTACGCCGTGGGCGATGACAAAGAGGCGGCGGAACTGGCGGGCATTCGCACTGATCGCACGCTTCTGTCGGTCTATGCGCTTTCCGGTTTCGTCTGCGCCATCGCCGCTTGGGCCTCGATCGGTCGCGTTGGCTCGATCTCGCCGCAGGCCTTTTATGAGGGCAACCTGCAATCCATCACCGCTGTGGTGATCGGGGGCATCTCGCTCTTTGGCGGGCGCGGCTCGATCCTTGGCGCTCTGTTTGGTGCGCTGATCGTCGGCGTGTTCCAATCCGGGCTGCGTCTGGCCGGGGTGGATGTGCTCTGGCAGGTCTTTGCCATCGGTTGGCTCATCATCATCGCGGTCGCCATCGACCAATGGATCAGAAAGGCTTCGGCATGACACAGTCCAACACAACGCCCATTCTTTCGGCCCATGGCCTGACCAAACGCTATGGCCGCGTCACCGCCCTCGACACCTGTGATTTCGAACTCTATCCGGGCGAGATTCTGGCCGTGATCGGTGACAACGGCGCCGGCAAATCTTCCTTGATCAAAGCGCTCTCCGGCGCGGTCAAACCCGATGCGGGCACGATCAAATTGGATGGCCAGGAGATCCATTTCCGTTCGCCGCTTGAGGCCCAGGACGCAGGCATCGCCACGGTTTACCAAACCCTCGCGCTCTCGCCTGCACTGTCCATCGTCGACAACATGTTCCTAGGGCGCGAGATTCGCAAACCCGGATTTGCGGGCAAGTTTCTGCGGGCTTTGGATCATGGCGCGATGCGTGATTTCGCCCGTGAAAAACTGTCCGAGCTGGGTCTGATGACGATCCAAAACATCGACCAACAGGTGGAAACCCTGTCGGGTGGTCAACGTCAGGGCGTCGCCGTGGCCCGCGCCGCGGCCTTTGGCTCAAAGGTGATCATTTTGGACGAACCGACGGCGGCCCTTGGTGTCAAAGAAAGCCGCCGGGTGTTGGAACTCATTCAGGATGTGCGCTCGCGTGGCATTCCGATCATTTTGATCTCGCACAACATGCCGCATGTGTTCGAAGTGGCGGACCGGATTCACATCCACCGCCTTGGTCGCAGGCTCTGTGTGATTGACCCGAAGCAATACACCATGTCCGATGCCGTGGCCTTTATGACCGGGGCAAAAGAGCCACCGGCAGAGGCCGCAGCCGCCTGATGGAGAGCCGCCTGAACGCTTTGGGCGCTAAAATTCGCGCTGCCGCAGAGGGGCGAACACGGCTTTTAGTCGCCGTGGCCGGACCGCCCGGCGCGGGTAAGTCGACGCTGGCCGAGGCGCTGGCCGACAAGATCGGACCAGAGGCGCAGGTCATTCCGATGGACGGGTTTCATCGCGACAATGAGTGGTTGATCCAACACGATCTTCTGGCGCGCAAAGGTGCGCCAGACACCTTTGATGCGGCGGCTTTTTTGAGCCTGATCACACAGTTCGCCAAAGGCGAACGCCCGCGCTTTCCGCTGTTTGACCGCGCCGGGGATTGCACCGTGCCCGAGGCGGGGGCGCTGTCTGAGGCCACGCGTATCCTGTTGATCGAGGGCAATTACCTCTTGCTCGACCGCCCCATTTGGCGCGATCTTGCGGCGTTTTGGGATATGACCGTCTTTATCGACGTGCCAAAGGCGGAACTTGAACGCCGCCTGATTGCGCGCTGGATTGATCACGGGTTGGACCCGGATGCGGCGCGGGCGCGGGCGCAGAGCAATGATTTGATCAATGCCGATACGGTGATCGCGCAAAGCGCCCCGGCCGATTGGACGATATCAAACGGTTAAAGTCCGCGCACCGCCTGCGGCAGGTCCGACCTCCGCCCACAATTGTCCAAATCCAACGCGCCAAACCACACCTCCCGCGCCCGTATCATCGGCAGGGCGCGCACGGTGGTCGCCGCCCTATCGGGCAGGGTCAGCGGCATGTCCCAATGCGCATCCGTGAGGTCACGCCAACAGACGTTCAAATGCACCTCAGAGTGATGAAACAGATGCCGTAAGGCCCGCGCCGGCAGGGTCGCGGCCAGATCCAAAGCGGGCATCTGGTGCTTTTCGTCATTCGGCGGGGTGTAGGCCACACCCTTGACCAATGCCTCAAGCAGCAGGGCCTGATGACGGGCGTGATAGCTGACATGGGCGATCACATGCCGCCGGGTCCAGCCGGGGCGCAATGCCGCCCCGTCCAGATCAGCGTCAGACAACTCATTGAGTTTGCGCGCAAAATAGGCGGTGCCACGGCGCGCCATCAACAGGTCTTCGGCGGGCGCACCGGCGGCGTCATAGCGCGCGCCCTTGCCTTGGCGGGCCTTGAGCGCCGCGCGGGCGGCCTGATCGGTCTCGCCAAGCGCCATCAGCTTTGCCCCTCGACTTTCGTGCGCATGAATGACAGCGCTTCCATGATCGGCGCGTCCGAAAAGCGGAACAGATCGAATTGGCTCTCCGCCTGCAACGACCATTTGACCCAGCTGGGCACGACGAACATATCGCCGGTTTCAAGCGGGGTGGTCACGCCGTTGAGCACCACCGAACCCGTGCCCTCGAACACTTGGAACACGCTCGATCCGACCTCTTGGCGCGGCGCGGTTTCAACGCCCGCGCGCAGACGGTGGAATTCGCAGCGGATCGTCGGCATCACATCATTGCCAGTGGTTGGATTGACGTAACGGATCGCGGCATGGCCTTGGGCGACGGTGGCGGGTTGGCCTTCGTCCTCCAGCAAAAGCTGTTCGGTCAAAGCCCGGTCGGTGAACTCCCACCGATAGGCCCCGATCGGCGAGGAGACGGTGTTTTGCAACTGCGACAATGGCCGCAGGCCCGGATGACACCAAAGCCGCTCGCCACGCGAAAAATTCGGCGTGGCGTAATCGGTCACCCGGTCTGATCCAAATTCAAAAAAGCCGACATCCATTTGCTGGCTGAACGGAATATCAAGCCCGTCAATCCACGCCATGGGTTTGTCCGTGTCATTGTGATGGCCGTGGAAATTCCAGCCGGGTGTCAGCAACAAATCGCCGCGCGACATCCGCACCGGATCGCCGTTGACCACGGTCCAAACACCTTCGCCCTCGACGACAAAGCGGAACGCGTTCTGAGAATGGCGGTGTTCAGGTGCGGTCTCTTTCGGGCCAAGATATTGGATCGCGGCCCACATGGTCGGTGTGACATAGGCGTTGGGCGCAAGCCCCGGATTGGCCAGTCCAAGGGCGCGGCGCTCGCCACCGCGACCCACCGGCACCAGTTCGCCGGATTTCTCCGCCAGGGGCAGCAGGGTCGACCATTTCCAAACATGCGGCACAGCCTTGGATTTCGGATGGATCGGCATCAGATCGCCAAGCTGGGTCCAAAGCGGGATCAGGCTTTCGGCCTCGAACCCTTTGTAAAGCGCGCGCAATTCCGGCGTGTCGTCGGGTTGCATCGCATGGTTTACACTGTCGTGATCAAGCTGTTCATTCATGGGAACCTCCTTGCGGGATGGGAACGCGTCAGGCCGCGTCCGGCTGTTGGGGCGGGGCCGCCTTGGCAAAGGCGGGGAGTTGGTCGAGGGCGGCATAAATGCGCGCAATCGTTGGCCAGGGATCAAGCGGGATGCCGAAGCGTGTGTTGTTCCAAACCTGCGCGTACAGGCACACGTCCGCCAAAGTGGGCGTGTCGCCGTGGCAATAGGTGCCGGTCTGATCGCTTGCGCTGAGCGCCGTTTCAAATGCATCAAATGTGGTGGTGACCCAATGGGTGAACCAGTCTTTTTGTGCCTCTTCATCGGCGTCGAATTGGTCGCGCAGGCGGAACAACACCCGCAGGTTGTTGAGCGGGTGGATTTCGCAGGCGATCATGTATGACAGCGCCCGCACCCGCGCCCGCCCATCCGCATCTTTCGGCAAAAGCGCGGGTTCGGGATGGGTCTCCTCCAGCCATTCGATGATGGCCAGAGATTGGGTCATAAACGTGCCGTCCTCGCGCTCCAAGGTTGGCACCAGCCCTTGCGGGTTTTTTGCCAAATACTCCGGCGTGCGGGTTTCCCCGTCGCGGAGCACATAGGGGATATAGTCAAAATCCACCCCCTTGAGGTTCAACGCGGCACGCAGCCGCGTTGAGGTGGAGGAGCGAAAGAAGTTGTGTAACTTCAAGGTCATGGCATTCGGCCTCGCTCAAGAATCTTTGGGGCCGATGGGGGTTTCGATCGACCCAAGGCCCTCGATCGACACCACACAGACATCCCCTTCGACAAGCGGGCCGACGCCCGCAGGCGTGCCGGTCATGATCAAATCGCCGGGAGCCAGCGCGATGGAATGGGACAGGATCGAAATGATCTCCGGCACCGACCAAATCAGCTCATTGAGATCGGCGTCTTGTTTGGTCTCGCCATTGACGGTGAGCTTGATCGAACCGCTGGACGGGTGGCCGACTTTGGCAACCGGGAACACCGGGCCGATCACGGCAGAGCGGTCGAACGCCTTACCCCAATCCCACGGACGGCCCTGTTCGCGGGCCACAAGTTGCAGATCGCGCCGGGTCAAATCGTTGCCCACCGCATAGCCCCAGACATGGGACAGGCTGTCCGCCTCGGTAATGTTTTTGCCGCCGCTGCCGATTGCTACGACCAATTCGGCCTCATAGTGAAAGTTTTCGGTTTCGGGCGGATAGGCCACGGTCTCGCCGCTGTCCACAACCGCATCTGCCGGTTTGGTAAAGAAAAACGGCGGATCGCGATCCGGGTCTTTGCCCATCTCGCGGGCATGGGCAGCGTAGTTGCGACCGACGCAGAAAATGCGACGCACGGGAAGACGGTCATCTGTGCCATCAACTGCAATCGTGGCCTGCGGGGCCGGGGGGAAGACATACGTCATCGGATGGTCCTTTGATTTTTGGGAGGTTATTCGGCGGCCAGCGCGGTTTCATCGAGGCCGGTGGAGCCATAAATCCATGAGAGTTGATCGTACCATTGTGCCGGAGACATGCCCTTCATCACATGGTTGCGCACGGCCGCCTTGGCGTCATCCGGGTGGTAGATATATTCACCGATCAGGCGGGAATTCATCTGAACCCGCGCGGTGCGCACGCGGCGCATGTCTTGATAGCGCTGAAGCGCATTTTCGACATGATCGCCATAGTTTTCAATGCAATGGGACAGGGCCACCGCGTCTTCCATCGCCATACAGGCACCTTGGGCAAAATATTGCAGCATCGGGTGCGCGGCATCACCCAGCAGAGCCACACGGTTCTCAACCCAGTTGGAAATCGGCTCGCGGTCGCACAGCACCCAAAGTTTCCAATCGTTGCCATGTTCGATGATCTGGCGCGCTTTCGAGTGAATGTGTTCAAAGCCCTGCGCGACTTCTTCTTTCGACACAGGTTTTCCGGCAATCGCCTCTTTGACGTCGCGGTGATAGGTCACCACAAGGTTGAACATTTTCCAGCCCTTGAGCGGGTAATGGACGATGTGACATTTCGGACCGGCCCACAATGTGGCGGCGTTCCAACGCAGATCTTCGGGCATTTGCTCAGTGGGGATCACCGAGCGATAGGTGGTGTGGCCGGAAATCCGCGGCTCGCCATCGCCGATCATCTGGGCGCGGACCGAAGAGCGCAGCCCCTCAGCCCCGATCAAAAACGAGCCTTTGATCGCATCGCGGTCTTTGAGTTTGAGCGTCACCGAGGTGCCGTCTTGGTCGTAGCCTTCGACAACATGGTTGGTGCGGATGTCGATCAGCGGGCTGTCTTCGCAATATTTCAACAACACCCCATGCAAATCGGCGCGGTGCACCACGGCGTAGGGGTTGCCAAAGCGTTCGCGAAACGGCGCGTCGAGCGGGATCGAGGTGATGTCTTCGGCGGTTTGCGCATCCATCAGGCGCAGGGCGTCGATATAGACCGCCTTTTCGCGCGCCTCATCGCCAATGCCGAGATAGTCAAAGCAATGAAAGGCGTTCGGGCCGATTTGAATGCCCGCGCCAATTTCGCCAAGCGCGGGCGCTTGTTCAACAACGATGGAGCGATGACCTTTGCGGGCGAGACCACAGGCGGCAGCAAGCCCCCCGATGCCACCACCGGCGATGAGGATAGGAAGATCAGACATGAGACGTCTCCTTTTTCGGAACTGAAAGCGTTTCGTGAAAAGCCTGGATCACAGATTTTCGCGAAACGCCGTGCAAGATTTAGATGTTGTGCGCGTTTCGCATCAAACTTGTGTCTCAAGTTTAATGCGAAACGCTTTAGCCGCCGATCAGGCGCGGAATGGTGAGGGTGAGGGCGGGGATCAGGATGATCAGCGCCACACGGATGACTTCAGAGCCAAGGAAGGGCATGACGCCGCGAAACACGGTCGACATCGGCGTGTCCTTGGCGAGAGAGGAGATGATGAACACGTTGAGGCCGACAGGCGGCGTGATCAGGCCAAGTTCGACGACGATCAGCGCCAGAATGCCGAACCAGATTTTCAAATCCTCGATGTCCATGCCAAAGGCGGCATCGGCGGCACTGACATATTCGCCGCCATTGAGCGCAATCAGCGTCGGCCAAAAGAACGGCACGACGACAAGGATCATCGCCAGACTTTCCATGAAACAACCAAGGATCACGAAGGCGATCAGCATGATGACCAGCACCAACATCGGGTCCAGGCCAGATGTGGCGGCCCAGTCAGACAGCGCCTGCGGCAGGCCGGAGCGGGTGAAAAAGCCCTTGAGCACTTCAGCGCCAAACAGGATCAGATAGATCATGCCGGAGGTGATGGCCGTGGCCTGAACCGCGCGTCTGAGGCCTTTGAGGTTCAGCCCCTCGCCGGTCAGCGCCCGAAGCACAAAGCCATAGGCGGCAATCATGAACACGCCGATGGAGGCGGCGGGTGTGGGGGTGAAGAGGCCAAACCCCAGCCCCAAAATGATCGCGCCGAAAATGGCGATGACCGGGAACAGGCGTTTGAGCGCAATGTTGCGTTCTGCGCGCGGCATCGGGCGCGGCTCGGGGGCCAGAGACGGGTTGATCCGCACCTGAATGGCAACCACGAGGATAAAGGACAGCACCGCCAAAAGGCCGGGGAGGACAGCGGCTTGGAACATTTTGAGGATCGACCCCTCAACGATGATCGCATAGATCACCAGCGCCACAGAGGGCGGGATCAGAATGCCCAACGTGCCGCCCGCCGCCAAAGCGCCCGCCGACAAACGGTCGGCATAGCCGAGTTTTTTCAACTCCGGCAGGGCGACTTTGCCCATGGTCGCCGCCGTCGCCAAGGACGATCCGCAGACCGCGCCAAAGCCACCACAGGCCGCAATCGCCGCCATGGCCACGCCGCCGCGCAGACGCGACAGCAGCGCCTCCAAGCCTTTGAACAGGTCAGAGGACAGTCGCGCTTCGGCGGCGATATAGCCCATGAGCACGAAAAGCGGGACGACCGAGAGGTCATAATTGGCCACGTTTTCCCAAAGCAAAGACTTGAATTGGCGAATATAGGGCACAAACCGCACATAAGGCACAGACAGAGACAGCGCATAGGTGCCGCCGACGCCAACCAGGATCATCGCGATGCCCACAGGCATCCGCAGCATCAAAAGGGCGAACAGGACAACAAGGCCGACCACGCCGATGGCGATGGGATCAAGCATAGCGGGCATCTCCGAAAATTTGGCTCACAGAGACGATGGCCCAAAGGATCATCGAGGCGATGCCGGGGATATAGAATGGCCAGATCGGCCAGCCGAGCACCCCGGCCACCACCGCATCCGAGCGCGATTCCAACAGGCCGTTGATCATCCAATAGGCCAAAAACAGCGCCACAGCGGCGGTGAGGGTCAGCCACATGTGATCGAGCAGACGCTTGACCGCCATCGGCGCATTGGACACGAAAAGATCGACCGCGACATGGCCGCGCGAGGCCTGCGTGTAAGGGAAAAACATCAAGGCCGCGCCGGAGATGGCGAGTTGAACAAAGTCTTCATAACCGGGCAGGCCAGAGACATTGACGCCAGTGGGCGCAAGGATGCGGTCGAGGATGAAAGCGCCGGTGTTGGTGGTGGTGACCATGACGATGACAAAGAGGATCACGCCTCCAAGCATCGCAAAGATGTCAGCCAGACGCGTCACATGAGCGTGCATAGCAGGCCTCCCGGTTGGGTGGTGGTGGGGTCGGTAGCGGGGGTGTTGGGCGAACCAGCGCCCCCGCTTAGGTTTGGTTTATTGTGCTTCGGCTGCGGCCACAGCGGCACGGGCCGCTTCGACAAGCGCCGCGCCATCAATGCCTTTGCTGGAGACTTCGTCGATCCAGCGGGTCACAACGGTGTCATTGGCGGCGTCAAATTTCGCGCCCTCTTCGGCGGAGAACACGGTGCGGGTCACACCCGCCGCGTCCAAGGCGGTAATGCCCTCGACTTCGAAATCCTCCCACATCTGGCCGATTTCTGCGGCGACATTGACGGTGGAGTTCGCGTCGATCACTGCCTTGAGATCACCCGGCAGCGCGTCATAAGCGTCTTGGTTCATCGCCACCATGAAAACGGCGGTGCCAAAGCGGTCGCCATTCGGCAATTCGGCAGTGTATTTTTCAAGTTCCTGCAATTTCAGCGCCGGTACGATTTCATAGGTGGTCAAGGCACCGTCGATCACACCTTTGGCCATGGCTTCCGGCACGGCAGGGACGGGCAGGCTGACGGGTTCTGCGCCCATGGCCTCAATCGTCCAGGCGCCAGAACGACCCGGCGTGCGCAGTTTCATACCCCCCACGTCTTCGAATGTGGTGATCTGTTTGCTGGCGGAGTGGATCAGATTGCCGTCATTGGCATGCAAAAACAGCACATGGATGTCTTTGAAATCCTCGGCCAACAGATCAAGCGAGGCATTGAGGGCGATGGTGGTGTCACGGGCAGAGCCTTTGTGAACGCGGGGCAATTCAAACACTTCGGTGCGCGGGAAAACCCCCGGCGTGTAGCCCAAGAGGGTCCAAACGATGTCTGCGGTGCCGTCGCGGACCTGACCGTACAACTCGCTGGGTTTGCCACCCATGGACATGGCCGGATAGATTTCAATGTCGATGCGACCGTCGCTTTGGGCTTCGATGGTCTGGGCCCAGGGTTCCAACATCACCTTATGGGCATTGGCCACCGGCGGCAGGAAATGGTGCATGATCAGCGTGACGTCCTGCGCCATGGCGGTGGTGGCCGACAGGATCGCGGCGGCCGTGAGTGTGCCGAGAATTTTGGCTTTAGAAAACATGTGAGCTCCTCCGAATTTTATCTGGGCGCACTCCCGTTGCGCAGATAGTGGGTATACTTACTATTGATCTGGGTCAAGTCTGTAAGCATACTTATTATTGACCTGTCTCAAGTCCCGTGGGCTATGGAGGAGGCATATGGTGGCAAAAATAATGATAAGAGGGCCGATGAAACTTGAGATCCACAACATGGCAGGACATTTGATTCGCCGGCTGAATCAGATCTCGATGTCGATCTTTAATGAGCGGATGCGGACCACGGGCCATGCGCTGACCTCAGTGCAATTCGCCGCGATGAATGCGCTGCACGCCAAACCCGGTCTGGATCAGGCCAGCCTTGCCGGGGTGATCGCCTATGACCGGGCGACCATTGGCGGCGTGGTGGATCGGCTGGAGGGCAAGGGGTTGGTCAAACGGATCGTGAATGAGCGCGACCGCCGGGCCCGCACGATCACGCTGACGCCAGAAGGGGAGCAGATTTTGCACGAATTGATCCCGGTGGTGAAGCGGTTTCAGGATGAGATCCTTTTGGGGCTGAGCGAAGCGGAGCGGGCGGAGTTTTTGCGGCTTGCGGCCAAGGTTGCGGATGCTGGCAATCACCTCAGCCGCGCACCACTGATTCTTGATCGAAAGCCCTGATCTGATTTTTCTGCGCTGCCGCGTCTCGTCTGTTTTAAGGCCGAAAAAACCACACAGCCTGCGCGCCGTGTGGTTTTTTATTTGCCTTTTCAAATCGCGGCGCTGCGATCTTACTCATGCTGCATCTGCGAGATAGATCACTCCATTAATTGTTCATTGACATAACAATTAAATCTTCGCATGGTTTGCTCAAATGGGAGGAGATCACATGAAGATCGAAGGGCATGTCGCCGTTGTGACGGGAGCTGCCAGCGGGCTTGGCTTTGCCACCGCCAAACGGCTTGCCGCGCTGGGTGCGAAAGTGGCGGTGTTGGACCTGTCACAAGAGGCCGCCGAACGTGCCGCCACCAAGATCGGTGGTGTGGGATTTGGCGTTGATGTCAGTGATGCTGCCGCTGTTGAGGCCGCGTTTGCCGAGATTGAAGCGACCCTTGGCACCCCGCGCGTCACCGTGTCCTGCGCCGGGATCGGCACCGCCGCGCGCATCCTGCCGCGCGATGGCAGCCTGACGATTGATGCCTTTGCCAAGGCGCTGAACGTCAATCTTTTGGGCACTTACGCGGTGATGAACATTGCCGCGCGGGCCATGGCCAAAGCCGATCCGCTGGACGACGACGGCACCCGTGGCGTGATCATCAACACCTCTTCTGTGGCGTTTGAAGACGGTCAAATCGGCCAAGCGGCCTATTCCGCCTCCAAAGGTGGGGTGGCTTCGATGACCTTGCCTGCGGCGCGTGAACTCGCGCGTTTTGGCATCCGGGTCATGGCGATTGCGCCGGGGCTGTTTGAAACCGCAATGAGCGCGGGTCTGCCCGAAGAGATCAAAGCCGACATTCTCAAATCCGTGCCGTTCCCGTCGCGCATGGGCCATGCGGATGAGTATGCGCAGCTTGTGCAGTCGATTGTGGAGAACCCGATGCTCAATGGCACGGTGATCCGACTGGATGCCGCCGCACGAATGCCGATCAAATAACTGAATAAAAAGAAGAAAATAAAATGACAGATGATACAGAGATCCTGAAGGTCGAGATTGAGGGCACCATCGCCACACTGACGATGAACCGCCCGGCCAAACGCAATGCCATGTGCGACGCGCTTTTGGACGCGATCGACGCGTTCTTCTCTCACCCGCCCAAAGGTGTGCGTGTGGTGATCCTGACCGGGACGGCGGGGCATTATTGTTCTGGCCTTGATCTCTCTGAACATGTAGCGCGCGATGCCGAAGGCACGATGCGCCATTCGCGCAATTGGCACGGCGTCATGGACAAAATCCAATTCTCCGGCCTGCCGGTGATCTCCGCCATGTTTGGTGCGGTGATCGGCGGTGGGTTGGAACTGGCGGCCGCGACCCATGTGCGCATTGCCGAGCCTTCGACAATGTTTCAACTGCCCGAAGGGATGCGCGGCATCTTTGTGGGCGGTGGCGCGAGCGTTCGGATCGGGCGCATTCTGGGTGCCGATCGGATGTGTGAGATGATGCTGACGGGCCGCAAATACAATGCGGCTGAGGGGCTTGACCTTGGGCTGGCGCATTATGCGGTGGGTGAGGGCGAGGCGATGGATTTGGCCCGCAAACTGGCGGCCAAAATTGCCAAAAACGCCACCCTGTCGAATTACATGATGATTCAGGCGATCAGCCGGATTTCCGATATGTCCAAATCCGATGGTCTGTTCATGGAAAGCATGTGCGCGGCGGTGTCGCAGACCAGTGAAGATGCCGGGGAGGGCCTGAAAGCCTTTCTCGAAAAACGCGCGCCGGTCTTTCGGTAACGCGCGGTGAGGGGCCTCGCGCGGAGGAACGCGGGGCCGCTGCAAAAGGATCAGGGCTCGGGCAAGGGGCCAGATGTCATCAATGGGAGGAACCAATATGACGACTATGACACGCCGGATGGCGATGACGACACTGGGGGCGGCTTTGGCCACACCCGCATTCCTGAAAAAGGCCCATGCCGCAGAGGTAACCCTGCGCGTGCATCATTTCCTGCCGGGCGTGGCCCCGATGCAGACGCGGTTTTTCGACGTTTGGGCCAAGGAAATCTCTGAGGCCTCGGGTGGCGCGATCGAGATGCAAATGTTCCCGTCGATGCAGCTTGGTGGCAAGCCGCCGCAGCTCGCCGATCAGGCGCGTCAAGGCATCTGTGACATCGCATGGACGCTGCCGGTTTATACGCCGGACCGTTTCCCGGTGGCTGAAACCATGGCGATGCCCTTTATGGTGACCAATGCCGAAAAGACATCGGTGGCGATGCACAGCTTGATGGAAGAATTCGGTCAAAACGAATACAAAGGCATGAAACCTTTGGCCTTCCACACCCATGATGGCGGCAAAATTCACACCCGTGGTCAGATCGTGTCCAGTGCCGAAGACATCAAGGGGCTGAAACTGCGCGCGCCGAACCAGGCGACCGGCGAAATGCTGGCTTTGATGGGGGCGGAGACGGTGTTTTTCCCGGTGACCGAAATGGTTGTCGGGCTGTCCAACGGGGTGATTGACGGCTGTTGCCTGCCCTATGAGGTGGTGCCGGCGTTCAAATTGCAAGAACTGACCAAAGTGACCAATGAACCCGAAGCGGGCGGGCGCGGCATCTATGCCAACACCTTTGCCCTCGTGATGAACGAGCGCAAATATGAGGGCCTCTCCGATGATCTGCGCGCGGTGATCGACGCCCATTCCGGTGCCGATCTGTCGCGTCGTCTGGGCGCGCAATTCGATGAATTCGAGGCCTTTGGCAAATCCGTGGTGGAAAAACAGGGCAATGAGATTCACACCATTGCGGCCTCTGAAATCGACACATGGCGCGAGATGGCGACCCCGATTTATGACAAATGGATCGGCAAGCTCAATGACGCAGGCCATGATGGTGCGGCGATTGTGGCGCGGGCCAACGCCCTGTTGGACGCGGGTTAAGCCATGGCCGAGCGGCTCCCAACCGAGACGGAACAGGTGCCTCAAGGCCCAGTGTTCCTGATCCTGCAACGGATTTGCTTTGGGTCTGCGGGCGTGGGCGGGGCGGTGATTTTTGCCGCCTCGATCACGGTCGCGGCCTCGGTGATCATGCGCAATCTGGGCCTTGGCGGCATTCGTGGCGATTTCGAACTGGTCGAATTGGCCTGTGCCGCCTGCGCCTCGCTGTTTTTGCCCCTGTGCCAATTCAACAAAGGCCATGTCATGGTCGATCTTTTCACTCTTTGGCTCGCACCAAAGACCCAACGCCGCATGGATGGGGTGTGGACGTTGCTCTTCGCGTTCGGCTGGGCCTTTTTGGCGTGGCGTCTGTCGGTGGGGCTTGCTGAAATGCACGAGTATGGCGACCGCACCATGTTGTTGCGCGCGCCTGTTTGGTGGGTCTATCTGCCCGCCCTGTTCGGCACCGCGCTGTCGGCCGTCGTCGCGTTTTTGCAAAGCCTGCCGATGTTGAGCCACGCCTTTCGTGCCATGGAGGTACGCTGATGGACCCGCTGACAATCGCGATCATCATGGTCATTGTGCTGTTGATCCTGATCTTTGCTCGCATGCCGATCGCCTTGGCGATGGGGATGGTGGGGGCCGTGGGCTATATGGTGCTTGCCTCGCCCTATGCGCTCATGGCCTATTTCAACACCGCCTGGGTCGACAAATTCATGTCCTATGAGTTGGCCATCGTGCCGCTCTTTATCCTCATGGGCCATCTTGCGACGCGTTCTGGCATTTCCGCCTCGATCTTTGCCGCCTCCAATGCCTGGATCGGGCATTTGCGCGGCGGTTTGGCCATGGCTTCGGTCGCAGGCTGTGCGATGTTTGGGTCAATCTCTGGCTCGTCCTTGGCCACGGCTTCGACCATGGCGCGGGTGGCGTTGCCGGAGATGCGCAAAAATGGCTATTCCGGTGCTTTGGCCTCTGGGTCCTTGGCGGCGGGTGGCACATTGGGCATCCTGATCCCGCCCTCCGTGGTGCTGATCATCTATGCGCTTCTGACCGAGCAAAACATCGTCAAACTGTTCTTGGCGGCGACCATTCCGGGCATTTTGGCGGTCATCGGGTTCTTTATCGCCATTGCGATCTACGTCCGTCTGTTCCCGAACGAAGGGCCGACCCATGCGCCCGCCGACATGAAAACCAGGTTCAAGGCACTGCGCGACATTTGGCATGTGGTGGCGATTTTTGTGGTGGTTTTGGGCGGCATCTATGGCGGCTTCTTTACTCCGGCCGAAGGCGCGTCCGTCGGTGTCGTCCTGATGCTGATCGCGGGTCTGTTCACCGGCGGGTTGACGCCAAAAGCGATCCTCGATTGCCTGATCGACACCGCCGGATCGACCGCAATGATCTTTGCCATCGTTTACGGCGCGGACATCTTTAACGTCGCTTTGGCGCTCTCAAGGATGCCGTCTGATGTGGCTGCGTTCTTCTCCGCCGCAGATGTGGCGCCCATCGTGGTGCTTTTGGGCATCATCGCCTTTTATCTGGTCATGGGCTGTTTGATGGACAGCCTGTCGATGATCCTTTTGACCGTGCCGGTGTTTTTCCCAACAATCATGGCGCTGGATTTCGGCCTCATGCCGGAACAACAAGCGATGTGGTTTGGCATCATCTCCCTGGTGGTGGTCGAAATGGGGCTGATCACGCCTCCGGTGGGGATGAACCTGTTCGTCATCTCGTCGATGGCCAAAGACATCCCGACCAGCCAGATTTTCCGGGGCACCACGCCCTTTATCATCGCCGAGTTCTTCCGGATCGCCATTCTGGTGAGCTTCCCGGTTCTGAGTTATTGGCTGGTCGATATCGTGGCCAATTGATCGGGAGAGAGACGTGAAAAAAGAGGGCACCGCCAAAGAGATCACCGACGAAAATCTGCGTCAGTTCGTGGGCTATAATATGAAACGCGCCTTTCTCAACGTGCGCGCGGATTTGGCCGACACGTTGGAGCCGCTCGGGCTGCGCATGACCTCGTTTTCGGCTTTGGCGGTGATCATTGAGAACCCCGACATCTCCCAAAGCCGCCTCGCCGAGGCGCTTCATATCGAACGTTCCGGTGTGGTGGTTTTGGTCGATGAATTGGAAAGCGCCGATTTGATTTCGCGCGGACGAGTTGCGGGGGACCGACGCCAACATGCCCTGCGCGTCACCCCGGAGGGGGCCGCGAAGTGGAAAGAGGCAGAGACCGCTGTCAATGCCCATGAGGCGGCGATGTTTTCAAAGCTCACAGAGGCAGAAGTGTCTGTTCTCAAAGAGCTGTTGCGCCGGGTCAGACGCCCGGAGGCATGATCGGATACGGCTCTTAAAAGGGCCAAGGGAGGAAATGATGAAAGACCAAATCACGGGGCTCACGCTGGTTGAGCATTCTGTTCGGCTGGAAAAACGCGAGGATGCAGCCCTGATTTTGACCTCTGACGTGCCGCTCGACCCGGTCGTGGCGCACACCGGCGTGTGGTTGGAAAAATGGGCCGCCGAGACACCCGACACGGTGTTTTTGGCCGAACGTGACGGGGCAGGGTGGCGCGAGCTGGGCTATGGCGAGGTGTTCGCGCGCGTCAAAGCCATCGCCGCCTCGCTGGCCGCCCGCGGGTTGGGACAAGACACGCCGATCCTGATCATGTCCGGCAACTCGGTCGATCACGCCTTGCTCTCCTTTGGCGCGCAATGGGCCGGGGTGCCGACCGTGCCTTTGGCCGAACAATATTCGCTCATCGAAGAGGCTCATTTCCGCCTGCAATACGCGATCAAAAAGACCGCCCCCAAAATGGCCTTTGTCGATGACGCCGCCCGTTACGGCAAAGCCCTCGCCCTTGCGGATCTCGACGGGATCGAAATTGTCGCCTCCAACACCGAAGGCGCGCCGCGTCCGGTCACGGCCTTTGCCGATCTGCTCAAAGGCGACGCTTCTGTCGATCTCGATGCGGTTCACGCCAAGGTCGGTCCAGAGACGCTGGCCAAAATCCTGTTCACTTCGGGTTCAAGCTCTGACCCCAAAGGCGTGATGACCACCCAACGCATGATGTGCGCCAATCAGGCCCAAATGGCCTCGGTGCTGCCGTTCATGAAAGAGCGCCCGCAGCGCATCGTTGATTGGCTGCCGTGGAACCACGTTTTTGGTGGCTCGCATAACGTCAATATGATGCTGATGCATGGCGGTTCTTTCTATATCGACAATGGCAAGCCCACCAAGGCGCTGTTCCAGCATACCATTGATAACGTGACGGAAAAATCCTGCACCGCCGCGTTCAACGTGCCCGTTGGCTTTGCCATGCTGGTGCATGAGATGGAGCACAACCAAGCCCTCAAAGAGGCCTATTTCAAAGACCTCGACATGCTGTTTTACGCCGGGGCCTCCCTGCCGCAAGATGTCTGGAGCCGTCTCGAAGAGATGGCCATAGAGGTGCGCGGCAAGCTGCCGCTGATGATCTCAAGCTGGGGCCTGACCGAGACCGCGCCCGCCAACGTCATGGTCCACGAACCCATCGGTCGTTCGGGCGTCATTGGCGTGGCTTTGCCGGGGGTTGAGGTCAAACTCATCCCGGACGCCGACATGCGCTGTGAAATCCGGGTCAAAGGCCCGAATGTCATGCCCGGCTATCTCAACGATCCCGACAAAACCGCCGAAGCCTTTGATGACGAAGGATTTTTCATCACCGGCGATGCGGTCAAATTTCTCGACCCAGAGGATATGAACCGGGGGCTGGTGTTTGATGGCCGTGTGTCCGAAGATTTCAAACTTTTGACCGGCACATGGGTGCAAGCGGGCAAGCTGCGGCTTGATGCGTTGGAGGCACTGCGCGGGTTGGTGATGGATGTGGTCGTCTGCGGTCATGATCGCGGCGAAATCGGTCTGATGATCTTCCCGCGCCCGGATCACGTTCATGGCAATAACAGCTCAGAAGGGGCCGTCATTGATGAGCATCTTCAGGCCGAGATTCACCATGTGTTGCGCAAAATGGCACGCGCCGCCTCCGGCTCCGCCAAACGCATTGCGCGAGCTATCATTGTGGCCGAACCGCCCTCGGTCAAAGACGGCGAAATCACCGACAAAGGGTCGCTCAACACCCGCAAAATCATCACCCGTCGTGCCGCGCTTTTGGAGCGGATGTACGACAATGAAGACCCCGCATTGATCCGGGTGTAAGGAACTGAACATGGTCGATTTTACCTCTGTCCGCGCGATTGATTTTCACACCCATGCCGAAGAGGCCTGTGGCTGTCATGATGACGATGGCTATGATGATCTTCAGGCCTCCATGGCGTCCTATTTTGGTGCGCCTTGGTCGCATCCGCCGACCATTGATCAAACCGCCGCGCATTACCGCGACATGAACATCGCTGCGGTGATTTTCCCGGTCGATGCCGAGCGCGAAACCGGCTACCGCCGTTACAACAATTACGAGGTGGCCGACGCCGCCGCCAAACATTCCGACATCCTTATTCCCTTCGCCTCGATTGATCCGGCCAAGGGCAAATTGGGCGCGCGTGAGGCGCGGGATTTGGTCGAAAATCACGGCATTCAGGGCTTTAAATTCCACCCGACAATGCAGGGGTTTTACCCCAATGATCGCAACGCCTACACGCTTTATGAAGCCATCGCCGAAAGCGGCAAACCGGCGCTGTTTCATACCGGTCAGACCGGCGTGGGCTCGGGGATGCCGGGCGGCAATGGGATGCGGCTAAAGTATTCAAATCCCATGTATATTGACGATGTGGCGGTGGATTTCCCCGACATGCCAATCATCCTCGCCCACCCGTCTTTTCCGTGGCAGGAAGAGGCGCTGTCGGTGGCAACCCACAAGCCCAATGTCTACATTGATTTGTCCGGCTGGTTGCCGAAATATTTCCCGCCGATCCTTGTGCGCTATGCCAACACGATGCTGAAGGAAAAGATGCTCTTTGGCTCGGACTGGCCGATGATCGCGCCGGAAAAATGGTTGGCGGCGTTTGAGAAGGCCGAGTTCCGCGACGAGGTCCGCCCACTGATTTTGAAAGAGAATGCGATGCGGCTTTTGGGGGTGACTGCATGACCCCGTTTCAGGCCCCATTGGAGGATATTCTCTTTTGTTTGAAAGAGGTTGCAGGCGCAGATCGTTTGCCCGATTGGGATCATGAGTTGGCCGAGGGCATCCTGTCACATTTCGCCAGTTTCGCCGAGGGCGTGATTGCGCCATTGGATGAGCCGGGCGACGCGCAGGGCTGTGCCTTGGTGGAGGGTCGCGTCACCCTGCCGGACGGGTTCAAAGACGCCTTTGCTCAACTCGCTGACGGCGGCTGGCAAGGTCTCACAGCCCCCGAAGCGTTCGGCGGAATGGCGCAAAACGCGGTGATCGCGGCGGGCGTGTCCGAGATGTTTTCGGGCGCAAACCACGCGCTGCAAATGGTCTGCAACCTCGTGCCCGGTGCCATTTCGACGCTGATGAAATTCGGCTCAGAGGCGCAGCAACAAAATTGGATTCCGCGTCTGGTGTCAGGTGAAGTGCTCTCCACCATGTGCCTGACCGAACCGGGCGCGGGCTCCGATCTCTCTCGTATCCGCACCAAAGCCACCCGTGAGGGCGATTTTTGGCGGATCGAGGGGGAGAAAATTTTTATCTCCGGTGGCGATCAGGATATGTCAGAGGGGATTTTGCACCTCGTTTTGGCTCGCACCGGCGCGCCGGACGAGGGGATCAAAGGCCTGTCGCTGTTCCTCTGTGGCTCTGACATCGACGGCGCGCGCAATGCGGTCACCGTCACCCGGATCGAGGAAAAACTCGGCCTTCATGCCTCGCCCACCTGCCAACTGGCCTTTGATGGCGCGCGTGCCGAATTGATCGGCCCAGAGGGCGGCGGGTTGATGGCGATGTTTACCATGATGAACCACGCCCGTCTGGATGTGGCGCTGCAAGGCGTCGCCCACGCCAGCCGTGCCCATCAGATCGCGGCAACCTACGCCGGTGAGCGCAAACAGGGCCGCAAGCCGGACGGCACAGAAGCGGTCTTGGCCGATCACCCGGACGTGCGCCGGATGCTCGACACCCAGAAATCACTGGCACTTGGTGCGCGCGCCATGACCTATGTGACCATGGTGGAATTGGCCTTGGGAGAAAATCGCGCGTTGGTCGATTTCCTCACGCCGATCTGCAAAGTGTTCTGTACCGAGGCCGGGATCATGTCGGCGGATTTGGGCATGCAAGTGCTGGGCGGCTATGGCTACCTGACGGAATATCGCGTGTCTCAGACTTGGCGTGATGTCCGCATCACCTCGATCTATGAGGGCGCGAATGGCATTCATGCCATCTCTACCGCCACGCGGGGGCTGCGTGCGCCTGAGGGGCCGAACGCTTTTGCCGCCTTGGTCGAAACCCTTGCGGGCGGGGATGCGGCGTGTTTGGCGCTTTTGTCCGATTGGCAAGAGGCGCGAGAGACTATGCGCCATGAGACCCTCGAAAAATCCCATGATTTCATGCTCTTGACCTCAGAACTTTTGTTTCAGGCGGTCTGGTGCAAACTTGCGGCCACGGGGGATGCGGAGTTGATCCGCCTGTCCAAACGCGTGGCGCGCCGTCCTTTGCCCGTGCGGCTGCCTTTGGCCGCTTAACCGGCTTCTCCCGCGACCCGGGTGCGATATGTGGTGGGGGTTTTCCCCATGCGCGCCCGGAAGCGGCGGGAGAAATACGGCGGGTCAGAATAGCCCAAACGGTAGCCAACTTCGGCCACGGACAGCCGCGTGAAGGCCAGGAGGCGGCAGGCCTCGGTCATCACGGTTGTTTCCAAAAATTGCGACAGGCTCGCTCCGGTCTGATGTTTGACGATCCGATTCAAATGCCCCGTGGTCATATGCAGCGCGGTTGCAAACTCGCTCGGCCCCCAACCCTCAGTCAGGTGATCGGAAATCAGCGCCTCAAGCCGTTGCATTTGCTGGGTCGGGGCGTGATTTGGCGGCGCGCCGTCATCACTTTCCTCGGCCAGTGTCACAAGGAGGGCGTTTGAGAGGGCAATCAAGCGCTGTGTACGAAATGTACCAGAAACCGCATAGGAATGTGCAATCGCATTGAGCAATTGCGTGGCCGCCGTGCCCAATGGGCCGTGATGGGACGTGTTCAGCCACGCGGTAAGGGCCGGAGTGCGCGGCCCCACGCGTTGCACCACAGGCGAGGGGAGGGACAGGACCAAACCTTCGGTGCCTTTCTGAAAGGCAAACCCATGCACGATTTTTGTCGGAACATATAGGAATTCGCCGTTTTTAAGGGTTTTCTCTTCGCCATCCAAGGTCGCGCGGGCGTGACCCTGTTCGATATGGAAAATCTGGGTCATTTGATGGTGGCGGTGCGGCGAGATCACCCAATCATGCAATCCCGCCCGGTCAAACACCCGCTCGCAATGCACCACATCGGGAAAGGCGCTGGTTTCGCCAAACAGGTTGAAGGCCGGGATGATGTTTGTGTCACTCATGCCTGAATAATACCATTCATTGCCGACCCCGTCCATTCTGATGACGTGTGGTTCACTCTAAACTTATCGATAAGAAAAGGGAGAAACGCATATGAAAACCCAAGTCGCCATTATCGGCGGAGGCCCGTCTGGCCTTTTACTGTCACACCTGTTGAACAAAGCGGGTGTCGAGACCGTGGTGCTCGAACGCTCCAGCCGCGCGCATGTGCTCTCGCGCATCCGTGCGGGCATTTTGGAATGGGGCACGGTCGAGCTTTTGAACGAGGCGGGCGTCGGCGCGCGCATGGAGAAAGAGGGCATTCCGCATGATGGCTGTTACCTCACCGACGACGAGTTGATGGTCCATATCGACTTTAAGGAACTGACCGGAAAACAGGTCATGGTCTATGGTCAGACCGAGGTCACCACCGACCTTTACAATGCCCAAGACGCCATCGGCACCACCGTGATCCACGGCGTCGAAGATGTGTCGATTCACGATCTTGACCAAGCCACATCCTATGTCGAATTCACCCATGACGGCGCGCGCAAGCGGCTTGAGTGCCTCTATGTGGCGGGCTGCGATGGCTTTCACGGCGTGTCGCGCAAAACCATCCCCGAGGAAAAACGCCGCGAGTTTGAACGCGTCTATCCCTTTGGGTGGCTTGGGATTTTGTCCGAAACCCCGCCGGTCCATGACGAGTTGATTTATTCCAATTCGCGCCACGGCTTTGCGCTCGCCTCGATGCGCAACGAAAATCTGGTGCGCTATTATGTGCAGGTGCCGCTGTCGGATAAGGTCGAAGATTGGTCGGATCAGCGGTTTTGGGACGCGTTTTCCCGCCGTATTCCCTCTGACGCTGCCGCACGGCTGATCACCGGCCCGTCGATTGAAAAATCCATCGCGCCGCTGCGCAGTTTCGTGGCCGAACCTTTGCGTTGGGGCAATATGTTCCTTGTTGGGGATGCTGCACATATCGTGCCACCGACCGGGGCAAAAGGGCTCAATCTTGCGGCTTCTGATGTCTATTACTTGTACAAAGCACTCATTGACGCGGTGAAGGGCGGTTCAAAGACTGGCATCGAT
>Ga0181375_1000120_pt1 | contig 25938 bp, 34 predicted proteins | sample LowvirmetaG_FD_130090 | JGI IMG/M metagenome (GOLD analysis project Ga0181375, IMG submission 130090) | Marine viral communities from the Subarctic Pacific Ocean - Lowphox_11 viral metaG | ecosystem: Environmental > Aquatic > Marine > Oceanic | place: Subarctic Pacific Ocean | collected 2015-12-09 | reverse complement strand
AGCAATTGACACCGTTAAAAACATAATTTCACCAGAACAGAATTGGTCAAAATTCTTAATGAAACTTATAGGTGTTGGAGTAGTGGCAGTTATAAGTTTCGCAGCATTCCAAGTATACACGGGATCACAAGAAAAAAAGGGACCATCCGATAGTATTGAGGTTATCTTTGAGGAGAAACCTGAAAAGAAAATTAAGGTTGATGAGCTATTGAGTAGGATAACCAGTGGCAGCAGAGAGGTTAATTCTGTTTGGTTGTATGGTTGGCCTGATGCACGAAACATAGTTCCTGTATCACATATGCCCCAAAATACTCAAGACCCAATGCCAGGTGGGTATTGGATGAAGGGCGATGAATCTGTTATAGGGCATTTTGTTCTCGGCTCTTGCACTACATTAGATAGAGAGTTCCCAAATGTTGCTTGCCCTATTATGGGCAAGGAAGACGCATGGGGCGTTCTTGTAGTTACATATGCGGATGGGGATGAACCTGACCCTAAAGTAACTAAAGTAACTGCTATGAAGATCAGTGAGATACTCTATTTATTAGAAAGCAAACACTAAAATCAAATGGTGAGTTAGACAAGAACGTCCCAATCATTCAGTTATGTATCCGTGTTAGCTATTCTGGTTGGGCCTTCTCTCAACTTGGTAAGGCTGCTAAAAAATATCCAAGGCAAGAAAAGGCAAGAGATCAAATCATAAGGATAAGAAGCATACCAAGTCACCAAGTCAGCAAGACGTAAGCAGAGTAACTGACAGTTGGCCAATCCTAATAAAAGGATGGTTAGCAAAGAAGAGACAAAATTCCTTGATGAGTATTTCCCAAAGTGCATGCGCCAATTCAGACTTGGTGGCAAGCTGTACGATGGTTATGACAAAGAGAACAATCTCCTGATAGAGTACGATGGTTCATATTGGCATTCACTTCCAGGTACAAAAGAGAAAGATGAAGTAAAGAACAACATAGCATTGGACAATGGATACAGATTGATAAGAATTAGCTCCGATGAAGTTTACTTTAAATGGTCTCTGTATTACAAGAGGATGTAGCGAACTTATTGAGGTCCTATGTGGCATTAGTCACGAGAGGACCATATAGGAGTACAGATGGCAGACATACTTGATGTATTATCATCAGCATTAGGTGACCCAACTCGGGTTCAGTCAAATGGCGAAGCTTCATTCTATTGTCCGAGTTGTAACCATAAGAATCCCAAGCTTATGGTAAACACAAAAAAGTTCATGTATAACTGTTGGATCTGTGGTTTATCCGGCAGACGCAATTCAAATGAAAACCCATATAAAGTATTTGGTAGACTCCTATACAAGATAGGAAAGTATACAGAGGCGAAGAGGCTTCTGCGAGACTTTGGGGTTGTGACTACCCAGAGCTCAAAGGAATTAGACAACCTGGCGTTTGTCAAACAGCTTCTTGATATGGATAACACTCCACATCAAGAGATTATACGAGTTGCTTTACCCAATGGCTATAGGAGGTTATATAGAATGAGGAACGAAAAATTCTATGGCTATGGGTGGGAGTATCTACAAAGCAGAGGATTCGTAGAAGATGACTTGCTCAAATATGGAGTCATGTATAATATAACAGATCAGAGGGTACTCTTTCCGTCCTACAGTGATGAATTGGAAATGAACTACTTTGTTTCCAGGACAATCAAGGAGGGCGAAAGGAAGCCGTATGATAATCCGGAGTTCAGCAAGAACAGTATCATATTCAATGAGCATCTAATAGATTGGACAACTACGCTGTATTTAGTAGAAGGTGTATTTGATGCCATCATATCTAGAAAAAACACTACACCACTTTTAGGCTCATCACTTACAAAGCATTGTAAGTTGTTCGGCGCTATACTTGAAAAGAGGCCTCGTGTCGTTTTGGCACTCGATCCTGACGCTTCAACGAATCAGTTGAAGATCATGAGACTTCTTATCAGACACAACATCGATGTGGAATGTATTGATTGGAAGGATGAGACTAGAGACATAGCCCAGATGGGTAGTCATACGTTTAGTCAGTTCGGAACCATCAAGCACAATCTCAAGATGGATGTGGTGGACAAATTGAAGGGGGATAGGAATGAGAATAGCCCACTGCGGCGACGTACATATTCGGCTGCTTAAAAGGCACAGAGAATATAGACAAGCGTTCGAAAACTTTTTTGAAGAGTTGCGCAACCAAAACGTAGATAGAGTTGTAGTAGCTGGAGATTTGCTACACTCGAAGACCACAATGTCACCTGAAGCTATTTCAATGACCGCCAGGTTTCTGAATGGCTGTGCAGAGATTGCGCCCACTGATGTGATCATTGGCAACCATGACTGTATAGTCAATCAGCCAGGCAGAATGGACGCCATCAGTCCGATCTTGGCTACGATGAATAATACAAACATCACTCTACTTAAGAACAGTGGCATTTACGATATCGATCAACACTTCTCATATGGTGTATTCGCGATCAATGATGAGAAGAATTATCCACTGGTCATCGATAACAAAGATCCTAATCGAACATACATAGCTCTGTTCCATGGTGCGGTGAATAAAGCGAAGACCGATGTCGATTTTGTTCTGAGGACCGATAACACAATTACCATGTTCAAAGAATATGATATGGTAATGATGTCGGATATCCATAAGATGCAGTGGATGAGAGAGAATGATAAGGGGACTCCAGATGTAGTCTATTCGGGTTCACTCATCCAACAAAACTTTGGTGAAGAGATAGACAAGGGTTTCATCCTATGGGACATCCCTGCAGAGAAGGGTAACCATAAGGTAGAGTTCATGAAGGTTGATAATGAGTATGGTTTCTATACAATCAAGATGGATGATGTTACTGTTCCTACTGCAGAGCAAATGAATCTTGATGACGCACCTGCAAAGCCATACGTCAGAATTTCTGTAGCCTCTGATCAGTATGATCAGATTACTCTACAAGACATAGCTTCGGTTGTTCGCAGAAGACTCAACCCTATGAGCCTCTCTGTCGAAACCAACATCGAAGCCATCGCTAGTGACATAGCTCTCAAGGATCTTGAAATCGAGAATGTCTATCAGCTACCAGTTCAAGAGAAGATGCTCCGTGCATATTTCAAGACTATGGGTTTGAAGGCAGCAGAGATTAAGGACATCATCAATATTCACAGAGAGTTCTTTCGAACATCGATCAGCGACGAAATCAACACCAGTAAAGGAACATACTGGAATATAGACTCGATCAAGTTTGATAACACCTTTTCTTATGGGTCAGGAAATGAAGTGGATTTCTCCACCATTCCGGGCCTTGTAGGTATTTTCTCACCCAACGCTTCTGGTAAGTCAGCTCTCCTTGATAGTATCCTCATGGGCTTCTTCTGCGCTTCATCTAGAGCTTCACGCAACAACATCGTAGATGTGTTGAACAAGAGTGAGAATGAAGCCAGTATAGAAATCAAGTTCACTGTCGACAACAAGCCATACGTTATCAGAAGAACCATTACCAGAAATAGCAAGGATGAGAAGAGAGCCAATAACAACGTCAACATCTTTGAAATAGATTCGAATGGTGAGGAGAGCAACGTCACCGGTGACTCCAATACAAGAGGAACCGAAAGATACATTAGAGGTCTCCTTGGTGAGTATGATGAACATAAGCTAACCACCTTCGGTAACCAACATGACCTTATGGCGTTCATTAATATGAGACAGAACGATCGTAAGGAAATGCTTTCAAGGTTCATGGGTCTTGATGTTATAGAGCACCTTCATGTAGCAGTCAACGAAGAAGTTAAGCAGCTGAAGACATTGGTCAAGCAATACAAGAAGCATGACTATGTTTCCATTCAAAGGACCTACGCCAAGAAGAGGAAAGCTATTGACGCAGAAATCCTTGAAGTTGAAACCGAGTGTGGTGAGATCAAGGATCAGATCGGTAAATACAATGACGAGATAGCATCTGTTCAATCTACGATTAGGGAGGTATCCAATGGTGAAGCCGATCCAGAAAAGCTAGCCAGTGATATCAAAGATGAAGAGGTTAGATTGACCGATCATAAAGCTGCGTTATCATTCTCAAGTGTGGAGACACAAGAGACGATTATAGCAAGGGATGCTATGAGAAAGAAGCTAGTAGAGTTTGGTTCGTTCGATGAACTGAAAGATCAAGTGGAAGTCCTTACAGCGAAAGAAACCAAACTCACTACTATGAAGAATGAAGCTGCTCTCATCAATAAGGACATTGAGACACATTCGTCTGCTGCTGATACACTTACAGCTCATGGTTGGTTCACCACGACAGAAGTTTGTAAGAAGTGTACATTTCTATCATCAGCGTTTACAAGTAGAGACACTCTCCCAGGACTCAAGGCTAGATCACAAGAATTATTCAGTGATATCGCGGCCACTGAAGCAGAGTTGGCAAAAGGCCTTGACACTAGAGAAGCGTATGCAAAAGCTCGTATCCTCGTCAAGAATATTGAGTCAGAAGATTGGAGCATTCAAGTTAAGATGGCGGCTCATCAACATGCAGAGCAAGCCGTTGAACATTCTCAAGCTACGTTGGTTTTACTTAATAAAGCTGTCAATGATTATGACGTAAATAAGGCAGTAATTGAACTCAACAAGAAGGCCAGGGAAAGAATCGCCGAGATCAAACAAGAAGTATCAGATCTAACTAAGGCTGTTCGCATTGGCGAGAAGAGTATTAACACGAAGAAGGTAGAACTTGGTCAGATCATTCAGAAACTCAATGATTTGAAGTCATCAATCGATACTCTCAATGAAGTGGAGTCATCCTATAGGTATCATTCATATCTACAGGATGCTCTCTCAAAGAATGGTATCCAGTTGCAGATTATTAAGAAGGTGATTCCAAGGATCAACTTGGAAGTAAGAAAGGTATTGTCTTGTCTTCAGAACTTTGAGATTGTCATAGAAGATGAAGACGATGATATTTACATTTTCATAGAAGATGGAATCACGAAAAGAAGGATCGAACTCGGGTCAGGGATGGAGAAGACTATAGCGGCGATCGCTATCAGAGCAGCTCTATCCAATATCTCCCTACTCCCCAGATGTAACCTGTTTGTGATAGATGAAGGGTTCGGTGCTTTAGATACAGAAAACCTAAATGAGATGAACCTGCTCCTTGGATATCTGAAGAGCGTGTTCAAATCCGTAATTATCATATCACACATTGATGCTATGCAAGACATATGCGACCATATCATCACAGTCAAGAAGGAGCAGGGGTATTCACACCTGAAGATATCATGAGCATGCCACATCCAGGAAACATACCAGATGAACCGTTCGGGAATCTATTTGCTGTACCAAAAAATTATGTAGAACGTCCTATTGAGGACCCTCTATTAGTCCTTGAAAAGTCAGCCAGAACCAACGTAGAGAGCAAGTCGTTTGAAGGAAGCGACCCTTCAAACTTCTCCTCGAGGATAAACCCATCCACAGGTAAAGCACCTGTTAGTGATGCCGAAGCCGCTGAATTTGTAGACACATTTCTTATTCACGATCCAGGATTCTATGACCCTAGTGATCCTGGTCGATCGGCAAAACTGGAACGTATAGATTCTAAAAGGAAGTTTGAGATCACAGTCGATGAGTTGACCATAAAGGATAAGAAGAAGTCTGCTCACTATACAATGGACTATGATGGAAAGATCTATCAGCATCTTCAATTATGGCAAAGAGGATGGCACGCAGGCAAATCAAATCTCTATGGTAGATCATCATTGAATAACACTTCTATAGGAATAGAGGTGCTTGAGCCTTTCGAAGACATACAATATGCATCATTGGCCCTCCTTATTAGGGAAGTAGCCGATGTATATACCAAGATAGATCCTACGAGAATTGTAGGCCACTATCAAGTATCCCCAACAAGAAAGACCGATCCAAGAAACTTTGATTGGTGGAAGCTATATACATATTTGTTCACCCTGTGATATTTATAGTAGGATTGGCAATTATTATGGGAGATCACAATGGAGTGCAAGGAATGTAATAAACCTATAACCTCTGGTTCAAAGACCGGTCATTGTAGAAGGTGTGTTAAGTTGGGTAAGAAGAGGAAAAGGTTTACAGAAGAGCATAAGCAGAAAATAGCGGAGAGCATGAAAGGTAAACAGACATTTCTTGGTAAGAAGCATTCCGAAAAGACCAAAGAGAAAATGCGCCTTGCTAGAAAAAGGCTATCGACGAAGGTAGAGGAACCATAAGAAGAAGTTCGGCTGAAGAGAAAATGGCTAATATTCTGGATGAAATGGGGATAGAATATTCTAGACAACATAGGATAGATAATAGATACTATGATTTCTATGTGCCGAAGTCTAACATGCTTATTGAAGTCGCCGGCCGCTATTGGCATTCAATGGAGAAGCAGATTCCTATAGATAAAATCAAGAACCATCTAGCAAAAGACAACAATTACGCTCTTATTAGAGTGTGGGATGATGAAATTGATCATTGTTGGCGAATCGTCTGATATTTATAGTGAATCTTTGTACCACCAAGGAATTTCGACTGGTGGAAATTGTATACATATCTATTTACTTTGTAGGAGTGAAACATGCTTGCAGATCGTAGTTGGAACGTTGGTGCAGATGACTTCAACGCTTCGGCATCTACCCCTGCGCTCATCTCGACAGCCGATTGGACAATCGCTATTCCTGTAGGAGCGTGGGCGGATATATCAGCAGATACGTGTATTATCGAAGCGAATAATAGTAACCCACTGGATCCTAACAAGGCACATTCCTATGTTAATCCTATGGGCTACGCTATAGAATCGGGCGGGACAAGGCCTTGGGAGGTTGACCAACGCGCAGCCTCGGCAGATGACTTTGCCAATGCGTGGGTTCAGATTGATACGCTTACAACCTCAGCCTATCAAGGTTCTGGTTGCTGGAGATATGTTAGAATCAGGAACCTCGACGATGAATTGAATGCTAGCTTTTCTGCTTTCATTTGGAGCTATCACCGCGCACCGATGGTTTAATTAACAATAGCAATTGATTACTAGAAAATGAGGTCATATGAGTTTACCAACAAGGCAGTATAAGAAGGTTACTGTAACACATGGCACAAAGAAAACCAGTAAGCCACTCAATCCAACGTTCTGTCCTATTATACATGAGGACGCTGAAAAGAAATGTGGTAACATGTTGACTGGTTATGATGGTTTGTTTTTCAATCAGTACGGCATGTGTGAAGAATGCTTTAACAAATATCAACCTGTAGAGAATAATCTAGTAGTCGATGAAGATGACAGGGTGGTAGAGAAGACTGAAGAATAATAGTGGGGCTACTCTGTGGCCCCATTTTCATATCTACGGAGATAAGGAATGACCGAGTTCAGAGACAGTGCGGCTTCAATGGTTGATGCTGGCTTTAAGGATTACGCTGAAGTACAAGTCGATAACAATTCACCAAACAGAGTTCAAGATTCGGTCGTTAACAATGCCATCGAGGTGATCGCGAACTTTGTAGATAAGGCTCCCAATGTGAATGCTAAATTCCATTCACTCCAGGACCCGGAATCAGATGAACAAATCAATGCCTTTATCCTTAGCACTCAGGTGTATACCTCCGCAAGGGATCAGCTCCAGACAGAATCTGATACACAGGCAGAATTGAATTCGTTGGTAGCACTCATCACAGATGAGCTAAAGAAGAACGGATTCAAATCGCCAGGTATCAAAGAACTCGATTGGGAGTTCGAAGGTATGGGTTGGGGTTCCACAAGAAACATCCTATGCACAGCAAAGCTTTCGTGCACATATAAAGTGTAGTTATGCTGAAGTGGTATACGATTCTATTTGTTATGTTGTGGCTTGTTGAGCCATTACTTGGCGGTGCTCTAAGTTCTGAGGACAAAATAGCCATGCAAGATATGGCAGCAGCAAATGTAGTAATATTAAAAAGCCAAGCGCCTTTCTGGTTTGATTCTTTGAGTATGATCATCATGGCGCTAATAACAGTTGTAGTAGGTCCAGTAGTACATGCATGGGCTAAGAAGAGATTTGCAACACCAAGTGAGAAATAAACGGAGGTCATATGGACATCGAAGAGGTTGAACGTTGTTTGCAGTATAATAATGCAGATGAAAGAGATGTACTGAAACAATTCTTTACAAATCCACCTCAGTTGGATACTTCCAGGAAGACCATCGTCTTCTCAACTCCATCTGAGACTGGTACAAGTTATTTCAGATTGTTTGAACCTATGAAGGCACTATGGAGGCATTATAGAGATGAAGCAAACTTTATCTATACTGAATGTCTACAGCCGAACCATATGGTTATGGCTGATTGTATCATTATGCATCGTGCTGGCAACCTGCACTCACATTTCGTAACAGTAAAGGATGTTTGGCCTAAGACAAAGAAACGTCCTCTGATTATTCACGATGTAGATGACAATGAGTTTAATCTGCCACGGAGACATCCAATGGCAGAGTTATGGTATGCATCTGGCAAGGATAAGATGAGCCTACAGGCATTGAAGAGAAGTGACTTGGTAACAACCACAACAGAGAAGTTGAGGAAGACGTTCCGAAGATTTAATGATGATGTCCATATCTTTAGGAACCAATTCGACTGGACTCTTCCTCAATGGAATTTGAATAGAGATGAAGTAAGAAAAGAGATGTGTCCTAAATGGTTTGCAAATGGTGGTGATGATAAAATCGTCATTGGTTGTGCAGGTCTAACATCTCACTTTGAAGATATCAAGAGGATGCATGCATCGATCAAAGCGATCCATGATAAGTATCCTAACACAGTATTCGTACTGGCTGGTATGGCTCTTAAGGATTCTCAGGTAGAAATAGAATACGTCGATGGCAAACCAAAGTTCAATGATAAGCCAATTGAGGATGAGAACCTTAGATATAGAAATAGAGTGATCGCTCTATATGACGATATCGATCCAGATCGATTAATGGTGTTCGACGCTTTGCCATTGGAAGAATATGCTAAGTTCTATACACTGTTTGATATCTCCTTGGCCTACATCGAGCACAACGCTTTTAACAGTTGTAAGTCAGAGATCAAGGTAATAGAATCTCTTCATTACAACTGCATTCCAGTATTCACGTCGTATGGTGGATATGAAGACTTTTGGAAATCGGTGCCAAAGAATGTTCAGCACGATCATATGGCTATCGGTGGTTCTTCACCAAGGTTGTGGACTTCAGCCATAGAGTTCTGGATCAATAAACTCCAGGATGATCCAGGCTATGTCAAGAATGTAATGGCAAACTTGGTCGCATTTTCTGATAACGAGTATGATATTAACCTTGGTGCTGAAGCCAGGTTGGAGTTCTTGCTACAGCAGACAGAGAGCTTTGAAGAAGAACAGATGAATAATATGGCACAGTACTCTGATTACTATGGAGAGTAAGATTGGCACATCATACAGTATGGGGAGATGAATTTAATATTAGGGTTGAAGGCTTTTGGCCTAATTTTCCGACTGTAGAATTCAAGCTTCTTGATTTTAGTGATTCACAATCCATTCTTGTCTTTCCGGACTATATAGCAAACAGATCTCAGGTTGAGAGGATTGCTTCTGACCTGAATTTGAAGGTTATCCTATCTGGAGCAAAACACGAATATTATGTTTGGATTAACCATAGAGACGATGCGACGATTTTATCTGTACTCGGTGGTGTTAAGATTAACGGAGATCTTTAATGGAAGGCAGCGAACTTAATTTGATTGACCTTGATGAAGAATTAGTCAGTGAAAGGAAAATCAAGAAGTATGTCATCAAAGGCGGCAAGAAAAAGAAAGTAGGAAGAGCTACTGGTAGGAATCAAAAGCTTGTAGGTGGAAATCTGAAAACTATGTCTGCCGCCGAACGCATAAAGAGATCCAGAGCCGGTAAGAAAACTGCAAGAAAGCTAAGATCAAAACAGCATAGCATTGTTCGTAAACGTAACAAGTCTATGAAGAAAAGAAAACGAATGAGACTTAGTGACATTGGTATGTCAGGTTAATAAGGAGGTTAAAATCATGGCCAACGATATTATAGATCATATGATATGTGGCGTCTGTAAAGGTGCCAAAGTTCTTGTAAGTGAAGTTACTGGTAAATCTGAACTTTGTCCTAAATGTGAAGGCAGAGGACAGATTATTCCAACCGCTGAATTACAAGAGAATCTAAAAGGGAAGAAAAGAGTTCTACTTAAAGGCTAGGAGGTCTTAATGGTTGTATCGGCAAAGAGTTGGCTTGTTTGCCAACCATATTATTTGATTCGTGGTGGAAAAGAAGCTGCAGAAAATCCGTCAATTGTAACCGAATATGTTAGGGCAAGGAAAGCTAAGGTTTGTCCGATCATAGAATATAAGTAAATTGATATTGGGCCTGATCTCTGGTTTCGACGGGGTCATGTAGATAAGAACGCATGCAGAGGAAGTCAGTTTGCCTCTTAAATCAACTGACAAACTTTAACTGGCGAAGAAACACACCAGTACAAGATGGCTGCATAAACACCAGCCTCTTCGTCCTTCCTAAGTGTTGATCGAGCGCAGGAGCAGGACGTCATATTCGGTCACGCAGTACCGAGTAAAACGTAGGATGAGTAAGGTTGGTGGCTTAACCACTAAGCATGTAATTCGGTCTTATTGAATTGAGTCTCGGACGACGGTTCGATTCCGTCCAGGTCCACCATTTGTAAGCGTGATGTGTAATAATGCCAAGAATTCTTCATCAGATGCTGAGATGAAGGCATGGATAGATCTTATACGGAGAAAGCGATGAAGTTGCAAGAAGTTGATGTATGGAATCTCCAAATTGAGACCATACTATCTGACCCAAATCTAGATGAAGGCTTCAAGGATAGTTTACGTACGGCACAGAAGTATGTGACTACCATTGTTAAGAAGCTTGTGGTAGGAATGGGGATTGAGAAACAAGAAACCAAAGAAATGGTTAAAATATTTCTGAAGATGCTGAATAAGAAATTAGGTCGGCGAGCTGACACTGCAACCCCTGAAGAAGTTCGTGCAGCTCTCGCTCAACTTAAAGATATGTCGAAGGTAGCCTTAGCAGCCTTCGCATTATTCGGTCCTCTCCCAGCCGGTGATGAGACCGTTTTGATAGGTACTGAATTGTTGGCAAAAAGGTTTGGTATGTCCATATTCCCAAGTGCACTTAAGGGAATACTTTAGAAAGGCAAAACATGCAGAGAAAGTTTCGTTGGAGAAATGGTACCGAGAATACAAGAGCTATGATCAAAGAAAGACAAGGGTCTGATCTTCGGTCATGGATCGCTAATGTTCGTTGGAATCAAGAAGAAGGTAAAAGACGGCACGAAGAATTCGTAAAGAAGAGTGACGATCTTATCATCTGATTGATATTTATAGCGAAGGGTTCTGATGATAAAATCACCCTTCACTATGGAAAGTAGTAGTGAACCCGGACAACAAAAATGTTGCCCCTAAAGGTTCATCGTCGGAAGTTGGTACAGTAATAACAGCGTTTCTATCATTTGTAGTAGTGATGATAGGATCTATATCAGATCCAGTAGCTGCTTCAATGGCTATGGGTTTGGTTAATTTTGTAGCTCAGGTTATCGGAATGCTATTTGGTGTAAAGCTTCTTGTTGATAAAGACAAGGCTGCACAGGAAATGGCAGGAAGTGGCGGAGCTACATTATTAGTTTCTGCCGTTTATGGAATGATGGCAGACTCAGGTGCGGATATGTCCGGCCTGGACACACCAGCGTTAGTGATCTTGTTCCAAGGCTTTGTGACTGAACTTACGAAGGGTATGACAAAGACCTTCGATGATCAAAGTAAAAAAGGAAAGATCATCATTAAGAAGAGAAAATAAGATGGACCTAACAGATCTGCCTTTTCTTGTTGAATTTGATATCCTCGATGAGGGTGCTGAGAATGATTTCAAGAAGATTGCATCTAAGAGTAGCCGATTGGCTTTCATTCTTACGGGTTCACCAAGAGCTGGCAAGTCTACGGTCGTAAATAAGTTCATTAGACCAAGAAGCAAAGGTCTCAAACAGATTAACCCAGACGATATTTCGTTGCAGGTTACGAAGGACCCTAACGTCCATCATATGCCAGCAACGAAGTTGAGTATGGCTCAATCCGGCCTGTTCTTTAAGGATAGGAAGGATGATGCGAATTTCATCTATGATTCCACCGGGGGATCTCCCCGAAGGCTCTCCAGGCTGTCTAAGACCGCTAAAGAAGCGGGTTATACGGTCATAATCGTATCAGTTTTGGCTCCCCTCAAGGATACCATCAAGAGGAACGCCGCTTCAGATCGTCACGTCGATGACGAATATCTGATTCGTAAATGGAAGCAAGCACAGAGTGATCTACCTAAAATCAACGCTGTTGTCAAACCAAAGCATCATTTCGTCGTAGTAAATACAGGATCGAGGCGCATAGCAATATGGTATAGATATGATGGGTCGAGGATAACGAAATGAAGATAGTACAGAAATTCACTCCAATATTTTTAGCAGAAGCCACTAAAGGCAAATTTAACCGTGCTGATATTAGAGGATGGGAAGCTGATCTATATAATGATCTTAAGCGCAGAGGTATAAAAGAAAAGCCAAAAGCTAAAATTATAGGCAGTGGTAAGATGAGTATTAAATATCCGAATGGTACATCGATCCTTGTGACAATTGATTCTGAATCGGGTACAGAAGAAGAGTATCTTGCACAGGGCCCAAATGTACCTGGTGCCGCTCATGGTATGATACATGATTATCAAGATCTTCTTGATACCATCGCAACGACATGGAAAAAAGTCAATACAAAAATGGAAAAGCCTAGTACATTAAAGTTTGCCGTTAAAGACAAGAAGGCTTTACAGGGTTTGCTGGATATGAGGTTCCGCTTTAGGCCTGAAGCGGAACCGATTGTTAAATTAGCGGGCGGAAAACTTAGTATAGAATTTAATGTGAATGGCACAGGTGGTGTAGTCACTAAAGAAACAGAAGGGTCATTCTTTCTTCAGGCTACCAAAGGTGGATATAGTAATAGTTTTGATAGTATAGCAGATCTTTGTAAAGCATTGGATACACAAATTTTTGGTCAAACGCCAATTAAACCATATGATAATGCGAAGCTCAAGAAAAAGAAGGAGTCTGGTAAAGATGTTTCTGGTCTCAATGCAGCTAGTATAAAGAAGGTATCTGATGGTATAAAGAAAGAATGTAAGCACGCTCTTAGACTTTACAAGTCTGGTGGTCTTATGTTGGCGCGCACCATTAAGACGAATAAGCCATACGTTATTGATAAGTCCCCAACCAATAGAGTACCAATAGACTCATCGAAGACCACAGATACTTTTATGGAAGGGTTCAGAGCTGCACATCATCCAAATATCCCATCCAGAAGGGAAGCTATTTTTGCAGCACCAACACAAGGTGGTAAAAATACCGGTTATGATGGCAAGACGTACTACTGTTTCCCATCAGACCAAAGCCAATATTTTCATTCACCTACAATCAGTGATTTCTATGATAGTGATGTATACTATAGTATAGAGGAGGCTGTTAATTCGGTTATCATTGCTGTACGAGATTATAGTGAAGAATATAAGAATGAATTTAAGGGTGGGAAAACAATGAAGCGTAGCGATGTTAGTTCCGGTAATGAAGAGAGTAATGATACTTGGGCTATAGAAGATAAGATGTATGCTAAAATGACTGTGGCTCAAAAGAAGAAGTATCATAGTTGGGATTATAAAGAACGACAAGACTGGCTCGACACCGCCGTTAAGAAATACAGGGAAACTCAAAAAGCCAAAGAACAAGTTGGTGCAGGAGCTCCTACAAAAGCAGATGCGATGACGTATGATTTCTTGGCACAAGTAAATCCTTATATCAGGCAATTTCATGGCCTTAAGATCGAGGATCCGTACGGATTAATTTTTACTGTATATCAATATAAGCGTGAACATGAGAGTATGGCGAACATGAATCCTCATGTCGGTAAAGCTATCAAGGAAGCGGAGAAAGCTTTGGTTGCAGTTAGTGGTTATTACAAAGGCAATAAACTCAAGAAGGCAAGTGACCTCAAGGCCAGCAATCTCAAAAAATCATCAGAAGTAGTAATTAAGGCACCAAAATATTACTTAATCAGAGTTGACCTAATTGACCAGTTTGGACTATAAAATGAAACTATCGGAACTAACAACAGAAGACGATGTCGTACAATTGGCCTATGATCTATATCACGCTTTTGAAAGTGAAGATCAGCCAGCTGTAGATAGAGCTAAGAGTCTGATGACAGCTAGACTCGTGTCGAAAGGATGGAGAACAAATCTCATCAACGATATTATTAAATCTGTCCAGGCAGCTACTGGTGAAGCTGATGTAGTTAAGGTAGCCACCAGATTGGCTATGCACGAAAGTGGTCCATCAAATGATAAAATATACAGAGTGGTCTGTTCAATACCTTTTGTGACGAAAGAGAATATCAAGGCTGCTGTTTATTCAATGATATCATTCTTGGACATCAAGGAAATTCAGGTACTGAAAAAGAAGATAGATTTATCCCCGGCTATGCAAGTTCCGGGAGACGATGAAGGCAGTCAATTTCAAACGAACGAAGTAAAGATCACTCTTGTCATAAAGACATATCATCCGGATAAGGAGAAAGTGGTTGACGCTATAGAACCAGATTACAACGTCATCAAAATCCAGCGGGCGACAAATGCATAAAGCAAGAATCGTACGTGTGATATTAGAGGCGATGGCTGGATTGAATCCGATAAGAATCACGTACAAGAAACTTTCAGGCAATAAAGATACAGTAATACGAATCATAGAGCCCTATGATATGAAGGAAGAGGAGCTATCCGACGGCACTCTAGCATCCTATGTGTATGGTTATGATATATCACCTACCGTCATTCCCCAGGAACAGCATACGAAACGCTGGAAAGCAGACCAGTTTGTAGCTATGCATATCCTCAAAGACCAGGTATTCACACCCAGGTATTAGTCTAAGTTCAATAAAAACAACATCTTAGAAAACACGTTTACAATCTACCCGTGTATGCTTATATTAGATAGGTAAGATATGGTGCTCACACAAGGATTGAGATGATAACGAAATTACATCGAAGGACAGAAGCTGTTGGTGGTCTATCAGACGCCAGGGTTATCTGGGATGCTCCGCGTCCATATGCCCATCCTGAGAAACGCGAAATTCACCTGCCACCGATATCCGATATGGCACTCACAGAAGAGGCCATTGCGGACCTTCGTGGTTTTGTAGACCATGAAGCAAGGCATATTCTTCACACCCAAGGTTGGAATAAATACACCACCGATTTCAAGGCAAGTTCGATGTTGAAAAACATCACCAATGTTCTTGAAGATGCTCGGGTTGAACAGAAGCCCAGTGACCGTCCCGGTGAAAAGTACAACCTTGCAGAACTTCGCCGAGGCATGCTGAAAGACATTTTTGGAAAAGGTAATGTTGGAAGGGATCCTTATTCCGACGCAGTAACAAGTATTATGTATACTCAGCATGGAATTCATTTTCCGATGACTGATGAAGCCAAAACAGTGTTCGCGAAGATCGAGGATTTTATCATCGCGGCCTTGGCTAGCAAAGACATTCATGGCGTTGTTGCAAATGCGAAAAAGATCGTAAAGTACTTCAAAGACAATGCGCCAGAAGAGAAAGAGCCCGACTTTGGTCAGCCTCAAGACCACACCGATGGAGGTGACCCTTCAGATGAAACTGGAGAATCCAGTGAGGAGTCCGATGGTGAGGAAGCTGACGATGAAGAAAATAGTTCTGACGGTTCAAATGGTTCAGATGATACCAATACTGAAACAGATGGAGAGCCTGATGACACAGAGAAAGACGACTCGGAGGAGCAGGAGGAATCCGGCCGAGGAACTGGCAAAGATAGCACAGATAGTGGTGATGTTGGTGATGATGATAGCAGCAGCCGCCGCGGCTCTGGAGATATTCCAGAGTCTGATGAAGTAATTCCGAACTCCTTCGACGAAAAAAAGTTCGACGAAGGTATGGAGGATTCAGATTTAGGTAAGGTGTTGGCTGACGCTATTGAAGCTCATGTTCAAAAGGATATAGCTTCTGGACATAGGTTCACGATCTATAGTGAAGGTGATATCTGGAACAATTACAGCTATGATCCTTCGCGCAATTTTACGTCCAAAGAAGACATGGGATCGAGAGATCACGATGACGCTGTCAAGGCTTTGACTCGGAGGCTGGTAAAGATCTTCCGTTCGCGTACTGCCTCATTCCGCCGCCATGGTATGACTCGAGGTAAGAGGGTTTCAAAGCATCGCCTTGGAGCATTCTCATCTGGTGGCACCAACGCCCCATTCTATATCTCAGAGAACACCGAGGAAATCAAAGCTAGGGTAACCATCCTGCTTGATCTTTCGGGTTCGATGAACAGAGTACTCAGCAAGGTCTTTATCTTTGCTGGAGTTATTGCTGAGACTTTGTCGCAGCTCGATGTGGATTTCGAGATTATTGGTTTCTACGTTGCAAAAGAAAATGCAACAGCCAAATGGAGGCGTATCCACGCTGACAGCGCAAAGAACTTCGACTCTTCATATCCGAAGACGTATGAGGTATTCCATTCGTTTGGTGACCGCTATACGAAGAAGATCTTTACTAACATTTGCCAGCAAATCATGCACAGCGTTCGCTTTGCCGGCTATGGTCGTAACAATGATGACGCAGCAGCTTTGATCGAAGTGTCTGACCGTCTCATGAAATCGACAATCGGTCCTGAGGAACAGAAGTTTCTCTTCGTAGTTTCTGATGGTGCACCAACCGCACCGACAATGCATGGTGATGACGGCTATGGTTATGGCTATGGTAGAGAAAGCTTCCTTAAAGAGACAGCCCAGCGACTCATCAAGGAATCACCAATCCAGATTCTTGCCCTGGGCTTTTCCGGGGCGACTCGAATCGCGAATTTCTACGGTGAGGAGAATTCGATCTATATTGACGATTTTGGCAATCATTTCAAGCAGGTTTTCGTGGCCGAGATGGAAAAAGCGCTGAAAAGGGCACTTTCTTAAAAAAAGCATTTACGTTTTCCCAAACATTGATTATATTATACTATAAGCAATGACACACGGAGATGAAAGCGAATGAAGTTTCAGGAAGCAATCTTGATCTGCAATCAGATCAAAACGGTCCACACGAATTGCACCAATGGTCAAGGTGGAGAAATCGTAATTCCCTTCGATGTCCTAAAAGGGATCTTCGCTTCTGGTGATACACTTACCAGGTTCAAGGAAGTTATCGAGCGCCGCTATCTGAATGTCAAGGTTCGTAAAAGCCTTGAGCGCACACATAGCATTTCGATCCGTTCGATCGTTGGTGAAGAAGCTATTTGGATCGGCGCTGATAATGGTGATGATGAGCGGATGATTCAGCCCGCTGACATCAGTGTTTCAGCTCGCAAGATTTCGACCACCACTTTCACCATCGACGGTGAAGGTATTGTCGACTCCCCCGCCATGCTCAACGACAGCCGCCAGGCCTTGGCTCAGATATTGGGCAACATCGCAGTGGAGTCGATGGAATCTGCACAGGAAATCGATCCAGACGACTGGGACGAAGTCCTCGTCAATGAAGCTATGATTTCTTCCGATGAACTCCCTCCAGCTCGCAGGAAGTATAACGATCCAGAAAAGATCGCTGCTGCCGAGGAAGACATGGACTGGGATCTTCCTGTCATCGACGGAGACGAACCGTTCTATATGCCGCCCATCGCACAGTATCTTAACGACTGTGTCGAGGCTGGTGAAAACACCTTCACCGCCGGTCCTCATGGTTGTGGTAAGACCACCATGGTCAAACTGCTCTGCAAGATCAACGGCATGGTTCCTCTCGAAGTTGACTTCTCGGCCGGCTGTGATGAAGCCACTTTCCTCGGTATGCACGTAGCTACTGTGGATGAGAATGGTAACCCTATTACGAAGTTCCAGTATGGAATCTTCCCTCAGGCTGTTATGGAAGGCCGTCCTATTATCTTGAACGAAATGGATATGGCTGCTCCTCAATATCTCGCAGCCCTCCATGGAATCCTGGAAGAGTCCGATCCTAAGCTGACTCTGATGGATAATGGTGGCGAAGTCCTTCGCCCTGCCCATGGCTTCTCGGTTCATGGTACCGCCAACTCCCTTGGTCTTGGTGAGGCGATGAACGATTACCATGGCACTTCGGCTTTGAACCCTGCATTCCTCGATCGTTTCGACTCGTTCTTCGAAGTTGAGTACACCGATCGCGAAGCGACAATCCTTGATAAGATCCTGAAGGGTAGCCACTACAAGGAATACACTTCACAGATCATGCGCTTCGTGACAGACGTCCGGCATTTGAAGGCCACTGACGTTATCGACTCTAACCTGTCCACTCGCCGACTGAAGATGATGGCGAAGAAGATCGAGCGTTGGGGTCTCAGGAAGGCAATGCAGAACTGCATTCTCACACGGCTCGAAAAGGAAGACCGTGGACCGGTTGCAGAAGTACTCCAGCGCCACTGGCCTCAGGAATTCGGCACAAGTGGTAGCGATTTCTAAGCTAATCGGCAAATAATGAAATAGGAAAGGAAAATTAGTTTCCGCCGGGGGAGCATCTTTATGGTGCTCCCCTTTTTTTGTGTTCTCTGTTGAGTATATTTACTATGCACCCATAGTGTATGGTCTTCCCAAATTCCATACGGATAATACCTCAACAGAGGGTCGTGTTAATGACTAAAAAACAACTCGAAGAGTATATAAAGTGCCGAGAGGATCCGGTGTACTTTCTGAAAAAGTATGGGAAAGTTCGCCATCCGACAAAAGGCCTTTTACGATTTAACCTTTGGGAATTTCAAGAGAAGTCATTAGAGGCTTTTGTTAATAACTCCTACAACATTATCCTCAAAGCTAGACAACTTGGTCTTTCAACTCTCTGTGCTGGATATATTACCTGGATGGTTACGTTCTACAGGGATAAGCAAATTTACATCCTTGCTACGAAGAGTGAAACTGCTACTAACCTGATTACAAAAGTCAAGACGTTTATCGAAAATCTTCCTCAGTGGATTAGACCTGAGTTTAGGATCGACAACAGACAGAGCTTTGAACTTAAGAATGGTTCGACCGTCAAAGCTTCTGCTACGACTACTGACGCTGCAAGATCAGAAGCTCTTTCATTACTCATCATAGACGAAGCTGCATTCATCGATAAGATGGATGACATTTGGGTAGCTGCACAACCTACGCTATCCACAGGAGGGGATTGTATCGCACTCTCATCTCCTAACGGTATCGGTAATTGGTTCCATAAAATGTACCAGAAAGCTTTGGCTGGTGAAGGACTTCAAGTTGGAAGCAAAGAGGTTTCATTCAACCCCATCAAGCTTCACTGGACTTTGCATCCGGACCGATCAGAGAAGTGGGCTGTGGCAACAAAGAAAGAGATTGGAACAAGAGGCTTTGCACAAGAGCATGACTGTGACTTCCTACAGTCTGGTGCAAACGTCATCGACATGGATGACATCCTTTACTATACAAAGAACCCAATCGATAGACCACACATCCAGCCTCCTATGGATAAGATCTGGATGGATAGAAATCTTTGGATATGGGAATATCCAAGACCAGGAGCAAATTATCACATAGCTGCGGATGTAGCTAGAGGTGATGGTTCTGACTATTCTGCATTCCATGTAGTCGATGTTGAAAAGTACGAACAGGTAGCAGAGTACAAAGGCAAGATTCCTACTGACGTCTTTGCAAAGCTATTGGTTGATCAAGCTAACATGTACAACGGAGCTTTTCTATCGGTAGAAAACAACTCTGTTGGTTGGCACGTAGCTAAGTCGGTTGTAGAAGAACACGAATACAAGAATGTTTATTGGACTATCAAGGATACCACAAGGATGAATGAATCAAACATCCATCAATTCCAGATAGATCCATATAATATTCCAAATAATGCCGTCCATGGATTTACAATGTCTTCAAAGACTCGTCCTGCAGCTATCGCTAGAATGGAAGAGGATATACGAATGAAATCATTCGTCTTTCATTCACAGAGACTGTTTGATGAATTCCAAGTGTTTGTGTTTGTGAATGGAAAACCACAGGCAATGGATGGTTACAATGATGACCTGGTTATTTCACTTTCACAATTGATGTATCTTAGACATATTCATATGGGTATCTTTGGTACCGGTGAAGAAGCAACCGGCGCCATGATCGATTCTTTGGGTTACACAACTCAGGAGTATCAGCATGGTATTCTTACCTCCAACGACCAGCCCGGCGATGATAAAACTCACGAAAGTTATTTTGTCGCCCTTGGTCCACCAGATCAACCAAAAGAAGATCTGTCATGGCTATTAGGGTAGCCGTGCTTCGGGCTATTGTAACATGGTTAAGAAGAAATTATCGAAGAGATATGAAGGAGAATTTACTTACTTCAAAGGAAGTCATACTACAAGTTCAAAGCAGGCTACCTCATTTGGTAGAATATTACAATGATTGCAAAAAGAAAGGAACTGACACCATTGGGGAGCCAGACAAATGACAGATGTTACATCATGGGAAAAAGATCAGAGGCTGGTGTTGAATGAATTAACTAGAAACACCGATGCCATTGAGGCTTTGCGGGAAGACATCGGGGAAATCAAAATAGAAATCGCGATGCTGAAAGTAAAGTCAGGAATGTGGGGAGCCATAGGTGGTATTGTTGTAGCTCTGCCAATGATCTTCGTTTTGTATCAAATACTCTCACCAGTGACAGCTGTTGCTGGCGGTAAATAAGCAAAGGAAATAAATGGCTGATAGGTTTAGTAAACTAAGTAAAGTACTTCGAGGAGTCAAAGTCAGAGGCAAGGTGCCTACTGAGCGACCTGGCTCTCGTGCCCATAAAAGGGTTTTCGATACGTTTGAACGATCTGCTCAAGCTATCTTCCAGCAGTCGCTTATCGGTGGTGCCGAAAGACAAGAAAGGTTTAGAGATTATGAAGAGATGGATCAGTCCCCTGAAATATCTAAGGCTCTTGATATTTACGCTGATGATTCATGCACATACTCTGAGGAAGGTGATGTCATCAAAATTATTTCTGATGACGAAAAGCTAAAGGCTGAACTTGAAGAATTGTACTATGAAAGATTAGATATCGAATTCCATCTATGGACATGGATTCGTAACCTAACTAAGTATGGTGATCAGTTCAACCTGTTGGATGTAGTCGATAAAGAAGGTGTTGTAGGAGCCATCGCACTACCTACTCTTGAAATTGATAGAGAAGAAGGATACAATGGTGATCCTAACTCGGTCAGATATAAGTGGACTGTTCAAGGTAACACTTACTTTGAAAACTTCCAGATCTCTCATATGAGAATCCTTGGTGATGATAGATTTCTCCCCTATGGAAGATCGGTCCTGGAACCAGCAAGGAAGATATACAAGCAGCTTACTATGGCTGAGGATGCAATGCTCGTCTATCGTATGACCAGAGCACCTGAACGTAGAGTATTCTATATCGAGGTTGGAAATATTCCACCTAAGGATGTGGAATCATACATCATGAAAGCTAGGGACTCACTCAAGAGAACTCCTCTTATGACCGAGTCAACAGGTAACGTTGATATGAGGTATAATCCTCAGTCGATCGATGAAGACTTCTTCATTCCTGTCAGAGGCGATAGAGGAACAAGAGTTGAGACTCTCCCAGGTGGTACCAATCAGGGTGACATCGAAGACATCGAATATCTTCAGAACAAGATGTTCATCGCTCTTGGTGTCCCTAAGAGCTATCTCACTGCTGAAGAGGATCTTGGTGGTAAAGGAACCTTGGCACAGGAAGACATTAAGTTTGCTAGAACAATTCAGCGTGTACAGAAGATCGTTATCTCTGAACTGGCAAAGATCGGTTTGATCCATCTGTACTTGAAGGGCTACGACGAGAAGGATATCTACAACTTCGATCTCTCACTAACCAATCCTTCTACAGTAATGGAGATGATGCAGCTAGACCTTATCGAAAAGAGATTTAGTCTGGCCAGCACCATTCAGGATTCACCTTTAATTGATGATCTATACATTCAGAGGACAGTACTCAATCTTACTGACTCTGAAATTACTCAGATCAATGGTAGAATTCTTACAGATGCTCATAAGCGTTTCGTTATTAACACTCTTGAGAATGAGGGTACCAACCCTGCTACAGGTGTTGATAGCGAAGAAGGCGAGATGTCCGATGAAGATAAGCAATCGGGTATTGATAATCTTCCAACCGAAAATGATGAAACAAAGGAAGACAGAGAAGAGAAGGAGACACTTAGTCACGCTGGCAAAACTCCAACAGGAGTACCAGATCCAACAGGCACCGCCAATATTCCTGGTGCCCCAAAGGGGTATGGCATACATGACAGTAGTCTAATGGATTCAGAGACGTTTAAGAAGAAGAGAGCTAAGAGTAGGAAGGATCCTTTGGATAGAACGATATCTGATTGTATGAAGGCTGATAGAAAAATAAAGAGGTTAATTGAAAGCATCAGTGGTTCAGATGCTCTTACTGAAGACGTAAGAAAAGATATACATCTCAAAGTCGCTAACACAAAAAAGACGAGGAAGTAACATTACTCATCCATTACGTTTATTTATAGTATAGGGTAGTGTACTGTCAAGGAGAGAATGATGATACGTAGCAATAAATTGAGGAACGTCGGTATCCTCTTTGAAGCTCTTTCATATGGTGTTGCTGACCATATTGCCAAAGGTAACACTGAGGCGGCTTCGAGAATTCTGTATCTTTTGAGGAAGCACTTCATGAATGAAGGAACTGAAATGCACCGAGCATATAAGGTGTATTCACAGCTTCTATACGAAGAGTCTCTAAATTATTTCTATGCCACCAGAATGCTCAAGCATCTATTGGAACAGGCTAGGGATATTAACACGACTACTCTCAAAAAGGAAACCGACGCCTTGATTGAGAGTATTGATAGAGTTGCTAATCGCAAAGAACTCATGTCAAGAAAGATACCTAACTTTAAGCTGTATTCCAGCTTCAACGCTTTGGCTCACCATTTCACATACATGGAAGCCAAGGAAAAGCTATCGTGTGAAAGTGCAGTTTTCGAACATATGATAAGCAATAAGGAAGTTGAAAGATTGGAAGAAGCCGAAGGTCTCTGGTCTGCGGCTACGAAGACACCAGAAGACATTCAATTGGAAACGATGGCAGTAACAATTGCCCTGAGGAAATTCAAGGATAGATACGCTTCTATGAATGAAGACCAGAAGGCCTTCCTAATGAAGTATGTATCTACCCCTGACCCAAAAATCTTCTCAAAATGGGCTGAAAAGAAGGCTCTAGGGCTGAAAGAGAAGCTATCAAGCGCCCTACCTTCCGTTACCAATGAGTCCACCCAGGAGAAACTCACTGCCCTCTGCGAAAGGCTCTCTGGTATCAAAGGGACTGAACCTATCACTGCCATACAGCTCACAGAACTTATGATGACATACGAACTCTGTGATAGTCTGGAAACATTGTAACGGAGAATTAGATATGTCTATATTAGAAGATCAGGCAATTTTTGATAATGAAACTTTGAATCCTCAGGCTGGACAGAAGGCTTTTCCAACAGAGAAGGCGACTGCTGCGTATGGATCATTTATTGATGAACACTCTCAAGCCAAACCATATGGTAACGGTGAAGTTAATGAGCTGGCAAATCTTGGTCAAATAGTTAGTGACGGAGACGCATCAGGTGTCTTTGGCGAAGCTGGTCAGCAGCGAGGTGGTGATATCGTAACTCGACTCTTTGGTCTTGCAGATAAGCTAGGTCTTGGTGGTCTCAGACCGGTTGATACAAGCTTCAAGCAGAAGACTGAGAGGACTGGTTTGTAATGAAACTGATATCATTGCTGATAGAAGAAAGAGAGTGGTACGACAAAAATGGTCGGCCAAAGAATCATCCTGAGTCATTTAAGAAAAAGTTGGTTATGTTTGGGATGAAGACAAAAAATATTACTGGTCTCGATCCGAAGAATGTACATGCGACTGCAAATGATATTGTAGGTCAGGTATATTATGGTGGAAATCTCGAAGCAAATATGCAGGCTATATATGGTGATGATCCAAAGATTGTGGCCGCGATCAAAAAGGAACTGCCAAAGTTAGTTGCTGCTATAAAGAAAGATCACAAATTTGAAGACAGTCACTCTACTTCGCCGGGGTATTAGAATGAAGAAAGAATCATCAGCAGTAGGAGGAGTCGCCGGCTATGACGGCATCATCGGATCACCAGCCGCTGATGATAAAATGGACACAACACAACGCAAGAAAATTAAGAGAGATCTTACAATGAAGGGTAAGCAAAAGAATCAACCAAAGGAATTCACTTACGCTGAAGGCTCAATGGTTAGAAGAAAGTCACCTACTCTTGAGTCGATAGCTCAGGACGTCAAGGTGGATCTTATGTTTGAGGGCGATGAGATGGATGCCCTTCAGGCAGTCAATGCACAGATCGACTCTCTATCCGATCAAATCAAGATGAGCATCCACTATGCTAAATCATTTGCCAATGATGGACTTAAGCTTGGTAGCGATGAGGCTGTTGGGTATAACATCAAGAGGTCAATGGCAGAGATCAGAAGGATTCAAAAGCTAGCTGGTCAAATGGGAGAGCTCTTCTCCAAGGTAACTGAAGCCAAAGCTCACAAGGATCAAAGAGATGGTGAGGTAAAAGCTCAGGAGGATATGCAGAAGCAGGCTGTAAAGGCCAAGGAAGAGACAATGAAACTTGGTGGGATGAGATGAAACTAAAGGATCAGATAAATGAAGGTATCAATATAAGAGACTTTGATGATTTGGGTGATGAGATTGATCATGCGATCGACATTGTCGAATCAGCTGGGAAGTTCATAAAGAAGAACAGTAAAGAATTCCCCGATATCAGAGCAACTCTTGAAGATGTTAAAATGGCGAGAGAGTCATTGGGCGAAATCAATATGGCAATTCCAGGCTAAGAGAGAAAAATGAAACTAAATAAAAGCGCCGTCCGTGGCGATGCAGTTGACGATTGGGAAGAGCACCATGATCAAATGTTTGGAGATGGACAAGATGGCTAACTACACAGAAGTAACAAAGCTACTGGCTGAATTCCAGCTATTTGAATATGAAACATCACCTGCTGAAGCAGATGATGGTATCGTTCGAATGAAGGGAATCATTCAGACAGCCAATAAAGTCAATGCAAATGGTAGAGTATACCCAAGAGCTATTCTCGAAAGAGAAGATACCAAGTTCAACGAACTCGTCCGCGAAAGAAGAGCCCTTGGTGAACTGGATCATCCAGATAGTCCTATTGTCCAACTTGAGAATGTGTCACATGTTGTGACCGAAACTCAATGGGATGGGGATGACCTGACGGGTATCATCGAAGTACTCGATACTCCTAAAGGACAGATTCTTGGCAAGCTGGTTGAAAGAGGAATCAAGCTTGGCATCTCATCGAGAGGCCTTGGCTCAACTACCAAGACCAACGAAGGTCACGATCTGGTTGAAGATGACTTTTCATTGGTAACCTATGACATGGTCTCTAATCCATCAACATCTAACGCATTCATGCATCTTCGTGAATCATCACAGTTCAAGCAGCTCACTGAGCAAACGAACTTGATGAAGATCGACGATATCGTTAGTGAAATTCTGGGGCTATAAAATGAAAGTAAAGAAAAGCGAACTTGTCGCGCTCATCGAAGAAGTATTAAACGAAAAAAACATACCTATTAATAAGAGATGGGCGGTTAAAAGGCCACCCAAGTTTAAAGCGTATGCACCTGAATATTCTAAGAAAGAAGTGATAACGAATATGCAGGATGCAAAAACATCAATAAGTATGGTATCATCCATACAGGATTTTAGT
>Ga0181375_1000117_pt1 | contig 26827 bp, 25 predicted proteins | sample LowvirmetaG_FD_130090 | JGI IMG/M metagenome (GOLD analysis project Ga0181375, IMG submission 130090) | Marine viral communities from the Subarctic Pacific Ocean - Lowphox_11 viral metaG | ecosystem: Environmental > Aquatic > Marine > Oceanic | place: Subarctic Pacific Ocean | collected 2015-12-09 | reverse complement strand
TCACGATCTCGACCTCTTTGGAGATGGCGCGAAAGCTGTTCATGTGATCGGGAGCGGTGCAAAGCCCCAGCACAACAACCTTGCCCCGAGGCGCGACAAGGTCGACACAATGATCAATCAACCCCGGTTTGCCGACGCATTCAAACACCATCTCTGGCGGCCCACCACAAGCTTGGGTCAGTCTGTGAGCAAGATCGGGATCTGAGACGATGAAATCCGTCGCGCCAAGGTGCATGGCCCGCTCGCGTTGGTGATCATGCATGTCGACCACGACGACGCGCGCCGCGCCCATGCGCCGCGCCCAAAACGCCACGGCAAGGCCGATGGCCCCGGCCCCAACGATCGCCACCCGCGCCCCCGGCTGCATCCGTGCCCGCATGATCCCATGTAACGCCACGCCCAGAGGTTCGGCCAAAGCGCCGTCAGTGGCGGAAATACCCCACGGCAGCTTGCGACACTGGAACTCGTCCAACGCCGCATATTCGGCAAAGCCGCCGCCGATGAGGGCAAACTTTGCACACCACGCCGGTTCGCCGCGCAGACACGCGGGACAGGTGCCGCAGCCTTTGAGCGGGGCGGCAGAGACGTGATCGCCGGGTTTGAGGTGGGTCACGCCTGCGCCCACGTCGATCACTTCGCCCGAGAACTCATGACCAATCACCTCGCCGCCCTGAAGGCCAAAGGTGGCGTCTTCGGTCATGTGCAAATCCGAACCACAGATGCCGCATCGGCAAATTTTAAGCAGCACCTGCCCCCGCCCCGCTTCGGGCTGTGGCACCTCATTGAGGCAAAGCGGTTGGCCCAAAGCCTTGAAAACGGCGGCCTTCATGGGGTGTCCTCCACGATCAATTTGCGCCGGACAGGGAACCACGCGTGGTCTCCCCACTTTTGCAACAGGCCCCAGACCCCGCCCCGCGCGTAGAGCGCAATCACCAAGGTGAGCAGACCCAGCACGATCAAATAGGCCGAGCCAAATTCGCCAAACAGGCGGTCGGCGAGGAAATAGATCAACGCACCAATCAACACGCCCTCAATTGCGCCAATGCCGCCCACCATGACGATGAAAATCGACATTGAGCCCCAGAAGGGATCAAAACCTGCCGAGGGTGTGATCCTGAGCTGCGCCATATAATAAATCGCCCCGGCAAAGCCCGTGCCGACCGCCGCCGCGATAAAGATATAGAACCGCAACCGACCGACATTGACGCCTTGGCTGGCGGCGGCCACTGGATTGTCACGCATCGCCGTCAGTGCAAGCCCGATGCGTGAGCGCAACAACCAATAGCTGCCGCCGATGGTGGTGAGCAGCAAGAGCGCACAGAGGAGGACAAAGCCAACCTCGCGCTCATGCTGGCTGTACTGGGTCATCACCCGCAAGGTCAGACCAGCCCCCGCATTGACATAATCAATGTTCGAGGTCGCCAACCGCACCGCTTCGGCCACGACCCATGTGCCGATGGCGAAATACGGCCCGTCCAGTCGCCGCAGCAACAGGTAGGTCGGCACCGCCAAGATCGCAGGCGCAATCAGCGACAGAAGGACGGCAACAAAAGGGTTCACGCCAAAATTCTGCGCCAGAACGAAAAGCAGATAGCCCGAGACGCCGATAAAGGCCTGTTGGCCGACGGAAACCAGCCCGGCATAGCCCGCCAGCAAGTTCCACATCTGCGCAATGGCGATGTAGCACGACAGTTCGATGGCCCAGCGGATATTGCCCGAACTGGCCCACCACGGCATGGCGATAAGGGCCAAGAGAAGAGCGAGGCACAGCGTCATGGCGATCCGGCTGGATCGGGTCGCGCGGATGACCTCGGTGTGATGTGGTTTTGATGTCATGTGTCCCTGCCTCATTTTTTGCGCGCCATGATGCCTTCGGGCCGTGTGGCCAGCACCGCGAGAAAGACGAGATGTCCGAAAAGAATACCCAGACCCGGATCAATCCGAAGACCGATGGCCTGTGCCACGCCAAGCACCATCGCGCCCAGAAACGCCCCCCAGACCGAGCCCATGCCACCGATGATCACCGCTTCAAACGCGTAGATCAACTGGGCCGAACCATCAGAGGGCGACACCGTGGCCCGCAATGCGGCAAACACGGCGGCCAGCCCCAGAATGCCAACGGCAATGGCTGTGGCGATCGCATAAATGCGTTTGGGGTCGACCCCGGTCATCGCGGCGGCTTCCGTGTCGGCGGCGGCGGCGCGCAAGCCCCGGCCAAAGCGCGAAAACCGCAGCACCGCATCCAATCCGCCGGTCAGCACCAGAGCCGTGATCAAAACGATCACCGGCAAGAGCCCGACATAGATCGAACCGATCTGAAAACTCGCGCTGGCGATGTCGGAATTGGGCAGGCTGCGCGTGTCCGCCGACCAGAGTTCCAACATGAAATTCTGTAAGGCGATGGACAGGCCGAAGGTGGCAATAAGCGAGGGCAAAGGATCGGCACCGACCACTTTGTTGAGGATGAATTTTTGCAAGATCCACCCGATCACCACCGCAATCGGCACGATCACGACGATCAGCCCGAGATTGCCAAACGGCAACACCCCAGCCAATGAGACGGCGATCAGAGACAACAGGATCATCACATCGCCATGGGCGATATTGACGATCCGCATCACGCCAAACATCAACGCCATGCCCAGCGCATATTGCGCATACATTCCGCCCAAAAGGACGCCTTGGATCACTGCATCAAGCCACTGCATGAGACGCTCCAAAATAAGCCGCCGCGATGGCATCGCGGGGGATGTCATTCGAGATACCGGTCAATGTGATGCGTCCTTCGAGCATACAATACAGGCGATTTGAGGCCTCCCGCGCGAGGCCGACATCTTGTTCGACCAATACAATGGCGGTGCCGAAAGCGCTGATTTCCGGGAGGATTTCGTAAATCTCACGGATCACTTTGGGCGCAAGACCAAGGCTGATCTCGTCGCACAACAGCACCTTGGGCTGGCACAAAAGCGCGCGCGAAATGGCGACCATTTGCTGTTGTCCGCCAGACAGATCCTCAATCGGTTGACGCCGCTTTTCGCGCAGGATCGGGAACAGATCGAACAGGTGCTCGCGGGTCCATGGCCCCTCGCCTTCCGGCAGGCGCGCATTGTCAATCGCGATGCGCAGGTTTTCCTCGACCGTCATGCCAACAAAAAGCCTGCGTCCTTCGGGCACCATGGCGATGCCGCGCCGAACCATCATATGGGCAGGTGTGCCGCCAACAGAGTTGCCCTCGAATTTCACCATATCCCGACCCACCGGCAAGAGGCCGAAAATGGATTTCAAGAGCGTCGATTTACCGGCTCCGTTTGCACCAATCAGGGCAACGACCTCGCCTACATCAATGTGCATGTCGATGCCAAACAGCGCCTGAAAATCGCCGTAGCCTCCTGTGAGGCCGTGCGTCGATAAAATGGGTGTGTCACTCATGCTTCGATCCCCATGTATACGCGCTGCACCTCGGCGTCTTTCATGACGGCGTCGGGGGTGCCTTCGGCGATTTTGACGCCAAAGTTGAGCACCATGACCCGGTTCGCCACCGCCATCAGCGCGTGCAGCACATGTTCAATCCAAATGATGGTCACCCCTTGGTCGCGCACCCGGCGCACCAATTCGACCAGTTCGGCGCCTTCCGCTTCGGTCAAACCGCCCGCGATCTCGTCGAGCAGCAAAAGTTTGGGCCGCCCCGCAAGCGCGCGCGCCAGTTCAAGCCGTTTGCGGTTCAACAACGTCAGGCTGCCCGCCGCCGTGTTGGCATAGGGCAACAGGCCGCAGTCACGCAGCACCTCGGCGCAATGGTCATTGGCCTCCGCCTCGCTCATCCGCGCACTCATCATTGCCGGCACCAACAGGTTTTCAAAGGCTGTCATCGCGCCAAAGGGTTGGGGCACCTGATAGGTGCGCCCGATCCCACGTTTGCAGCGTTTGAACGGCGGCTCGGCCCGCAGCGGAGAGCCGTCCAAAGACAGCTCCCCACCATTCGCGGCCAAATCGCCACTGATCAGGTTGAACAACGTGGTTTTTCCCGCGCCATTCGGCCCGAGAATGCCCAGCACCTCACCGCGGCCAACGTCAAAACTGACGTCTTCCACCACGGTGAGTGCGCCGAAGCGCTTGGTCAGCCCTTTCGCTGACAAAATCGCCTGATCTGTCATGGCTGCGCCTTATGACCAGTCCAGCGGGAGCATTGCCGCTTCGGGTTGCAGAACATCCGGGTTGAGGGAACTGTCGACGATCTTAAGATCAAACGGCCATGTTTCACCCTTGACCCATTGGCCACCAAAGATCGGCGTTTTGCAGATGTTCGGATGCGGGCCATCGCCAAAGCGGATGGTGCCGACAAGCGTGTCGAGATCGGTGGATTTGAGCGCATCGCGGTTGGCCGCGCGGTCCAGCGGGTCCACGGAGCGTTTGAGGGTGTCGAGCACAACCTCCCAGAGCGCATGCGCATAGCCTAGAGGCTGGGTCCATTGATTGCCGGTTTCCGCCTCCCAGGCGTCCGCAATATCGCGGCTGGTTTGGCCGGTCAGCGAAGACACATAGGGGAAGGCAGGCGTCCACCAGACTTCCGAGGACATCCCAACGCCCAAATCGCCCATCGCCTCGATCCCGGAGGGGAACAAAAGCGCGGCCGCCACGGTCACCACTTTGGGGTGATAATTTTGTTGGTTGCACTGGGTGATAAAGGTTTTGAGATCGGCGACATAGGTGATGCCCCCCACAATCTCGCATTCGTTCTTTTTGAACTCTGCGATCTGTGCGGAGAAATCATTGGTGCGCGGTTCAAACATCGAGGGCGCGAAGGCGTCAAAGCCCGCGGCACGCACGGCAGGCGGCAGACCGTATTCGTCGCTGCCCCAGGTTTCACCATCGGCGTTGCGCGGGAACAGCATCCCGACCTTGCCGTTGGTGTCGATGGATTTCCACATGCCGGTGAAGGTGCCCAACACATCTTCAAGGCCCCAAAAGAAATGATAGGTCCAATCAAACGGCTGTTCGGCGCCACCACGCGGCATGACAAAGGCCTGCCATGGCGAATTCGACGAAATACAAGGCACGCCGTAGAGTTCGCACTGATCTGCGGTCGGGTTGTTGATGTCCGTGGCCGAAGCGGGCAACATGAAATGCACCTCGTCATTGAGGATCAAATCACCGGCAAGCTCGGCGGCTTTGTTTGGGTTTGATTGCGCATCGCGCAGCAGGATTTCGACATTATAGGTCTCGCCGCCGATCTCGATCCCGTCTTTGACCAGATCCATGATCTTGGTGACGGTGTAGTCATCGGTGTCGCCAAACAGCGACAGCGGTCCGGTCATTGGGCTGATCACCCCGATCTTGATGGTCTTTGCGCCCTTGGCCCGTGCTGCATGGGGCAGTGCGATGGTGGCGGCGGTGACCGCCCCCAATCCCTTAAGCAGGCTGCGCCGGTCAAGATGGCTGTGCGGATGGATGTTTAGTGTCATGGTTAGGTCCTCCCTTGGGTTTCTTGCGCATCACAGGGCTCCTCCAAGCCCTTGGTCGTGACGCCTGTGCTGTGTCGTGCTGTGTGGCGAGCGGCCTCTGCGGGCCGCAAGCCTTGGTCAGTCGATTTCCGGCGCGGGGCGCAGGATCAGCCCGCCGTCGATCACCATTTGCGATCCGGTGACATAGCCGGAGGCGTTCGAGGCCAGATAAAGCGCCAGGGGTTTGATCTCATCGGTCTCGGCCACACGGCCCAGACAGGACCAGCGCACAAAGGCCTGACGATCCTCCACATTCGCCATCCGCCCCCCGGCAATATTGGTGATGAACGGCCCCGGACAGATCGCATTGACGCGGATGCCGTAACGTCCAAGCTCCATCGCCAACTGTTTGACCAGATGGCTGACCCCGGCCTTTGCGGGCATGTAGGGCGTACCGACAATGCCATCGACATAAAAGGCCGCGATCGACGAGGTGGCGATGATCGACCCGCCGCGTCCTTGCCGTTTCATGTGCCGGGCGGCGAGTTTCATCGTGTAGTAGATCGAGGTCAGATTGATCCCGATCACCTTATCCCAATGGGCGTCATCGAGATTATCGATCTCGCCATCCGGGTTGCGGTGGCCTTCGGGGGTCAAAAACCCCGGTCCGGCATCCACACCCGCATTGGCAAACACCACGTCGATGCCGCCCTGACGCACTGAGACGGTGTCAAACACCGCATCCATCGCCGCGCGGTCGGTCACGTCAACCACCTCTGCGTGGATTGTGCCGCGCGGGTCTGTGGCGGCGATCTCCGCCATGGTGCGCGCAAGCTGATCCGCGTTCAGATCAAGCAAACTCACATGCGCGCCCTGCGCGGCCATGATCTCAGCATAGGCCCGACCCAAGCCATAAGCGGCCCCCGTCACAAGGACGGATTTGCCCGCCACATCGAACATGCTCTCCAAAGACATGCGGTCTCCTCCCTTCGGTCCCGCAGGATCAGATGAACATATCTTTGTTGATCTCTAGGCCATTGGCCTCACAATGCTTGACGTAATGGTCGATGAACCAAAACACATCCGCCGTGAAATCATACTTGGCTTCATCGTCAAAAAATTCGATCGCCCCGTTGATCCAAAACAGCGCTTTCATGCCATTGGGATCGTCGGAATAGAGCGTGTGCGCCGTGCCCGGCAATTCATAAACAAAATCGCCCGGACGAGAAATCCAGTCGTATTCGTAATAGCCCCAAGAGCCCTCCAATGTGACCGCCGAGACGACGCCGCGGTGTTTGTGCGTGCCGATCCGTCCGCCGCCTTTGACCCAAAGAATATTGGCCACCGAATTGCTGCGCACATCAAAGGCCAGATGTTTGATCGCGGCACTGTCGCCAAACGGCACCCAAGGGTTATTTTTGTCATCTCCGGGGATGAAAGCCCCCTCTTTGCCAAAGCGATTGATCATCGCCTCGTGCGGCTCCGGGGGCAGTTTCGTGATAAGGTTTTGCTGTGTCATAGATCCTCCCTTTCGCCCGTTTTCAAGGGCAGCACTCAACAGATCGGTCGGGAGGATATGCGTCAAAGCAAATAATTTACGCCGCTTTGCAGCACGGGCAAAATGAGCAGGAATTGCGATTTATGTCATGGGGTTACCTGCGATAAAAACTTGGGTTTGTGCCAGAATGTCGCAGCCTTTCTGCGCTGCAGATTAATTATATAGTGAAATGACTTTATCATTTGCGTAATATCTCATCATGAAAACACCAAATGACGAAGAAACACTCCTGCACCGTGGGGGCCGCCCAACTCTGGCGGACCTGATCGACACGCTTGAGTTCAGCCCCTCGAAAGGCGCGATTGAACTGCATGGCGCGCGGATGGTGCTGTCTCGCGCGACCTTTGGCGCCGATCTTCAGGACGAATTGGTCCGCCGGTTCGGCGAACACGAGGCTAAGGTTTTGATGATGCGCCTGGGCTATCGCAACGGGCGTGAGGACGCGGAATTCATTCGCCAAGGCTGGCCCAATCTGGACATTGGCGACGCGTTCACCGCCGGGACGCGACTGCATATGGTGACGGGCACGGTGCGGGTGGAGACTCTGCACAACGATTTTGATTTCAAAACAGATCGGTTTTCCGGTGATTTCCTGTGGCATCAATCCGTCGAAGCCGTCGAATACCAACGTCGCCACGGGCGCGCGCTTGCCCCGGTGTGTTGGGCCCAAACCGGCTATGCCGCAGGCTACGCCAGCGTTTTTTTCCGCAAACTCGTGCTCTATAAAGAGGTGAGCTGTGCGGCGATGGGTGACAAATCCTGTCGCGTGGTGGGCAAGACCGTGGACGGGTGGGGCAAGGACGAACCGTTTGTGCGGATGTTCCTGGATGAGGTCTTGGTCAATCGGGCCGAAATGCCTTCTCGCCTCCGAAAGGCGGCAGGCAAGGCCGAGCCGATGGGCAGCACGCGGTTGGAAGACAGGGTTGTCGCCCCTATACGTCACGAACTTGAAAAAATTGCCCATGCCGGATTGAATGCGCTGATCACCGGGCCTGAGGGGGCGGGCTGTCGGATGGCGGCCGATTGGCTTCACGTCGCACGGTTCGGCCACGGCAAGCCCCACCGTTGTCACGCCACATCGCCCCGGTTGCCCGCGCTTTTGGACAGTTTGCGCCAAACCATATCCGCCCCCGGCGCGCGCGGGCAGACGCTGATCATTGAGGGGATCGACGCATTGGCGGATGATCTTCAGGTGGCTTTGATCGACATGATCAAAACCGATGGTATCCCCCCTGAAAACCTTCTTGTCATCGGGTTATCGCATCTGCCGCTGCGACTGTTGCGGCGCGACACGGCGCTGCGGTCCGAGTTGATATACGCACTTTCCGTCCTGCCGGTCACGATGCCACCGCTGTCCGCCCGCCCGGATGACATTGCCGATCTGGCAGCGTGCTATCTGGCCCAGATGCGCGCAAAACCGGGTGCCGAGGCGCCTGCGCTCACCGAAGAGGCAAAGGCCTTTATCCGCACCGTCGCCTGGCCGGGGAACCTGCCAGAATTGCGTGCAACATTGATGCGCGCTGCGCTCTGTGCCGACGCGCCGCCCATGATTGACCGCAACGATCTTGACTCCTCACGGCTTGATCCGCAGCCTTCGGCACCATCGCTGTCGCAGGGCGAGGATGATTTTGCTGAGCTTTGGGATCAGCTTGTGCCGATCTTTGAAGCGGGGATCGGCCTAGACACATTGGTGTCGCGGATCGAACAACGCGCGGTGACGGACGCCGATGGCAATGTCTCCGCCGCCGCGCGCCTGTTGGGCCTGAGCCGTCCGAAATTGGATTATCGGCTCAAAAACCCCGCCTGACACGGCCTGACACGACACGGCATGACACGGTGCGCGGCTACATCCCGCGCGCGCTTTGCACCACCAGATCGCGCAGCCATTTGTGCATCCGCGAGGCGTGGGTGCGCGCGGTCCAAACCATTTGAATCTGCACAGCCGTTGGCACTGGACAGTCCGTTATAAAAAGCCCCGTCCCAAGTTTGCGGGACAGGCGTTCGGGCACCGTGGCGACAAGTCCGGTGCCTTTGATCAGGCTTTGGATGCCCGCCGGGCTGGGCGTGCGCATTGCGATGGAAATCTCATGGCCCTCTTGTTCCAAGGTCTGCATATAGCCCGATTTCCATTTGCCGCCGTAGGTGATGTAGACATGATCGAGGGCCAGATAATCCTCCATCGTCAGCGCCGTTTTGGCTTTGGCATGGGCCGGGTCCATCATGCAGACATAATGGTCCTCATAGAGCGTGCGCGTATAAAACGCAGCCCCGAGTTGGACGAAGGGGCCGATCAGCAAATCCGCCTCCATCCGCAACAGTTTATCATGGCCGAGATAGGAGGAATCGACGATTTCGATTTTGAGGTTCGGCGCTTCGGCCCGGATCAGATGGGCCAGAAGCGGGATGATCAACTCGCGCTCATAGTAGTTGCAGGCGATGGTCACCGTCTGCGTGCTTTCTTTCGGATCAAAATCGCGGCTGGTGGTCAGTTGAGAAAAGCGTTCCAACAACTGACCCGCTTCCGCCACCACCTCTTCGCAGCGCTGGGTCGCGATCAACCGACGCGCCTCGCGTACGAACAGCGGGTCGTCGAACACGGCCCTGAGCTTGTCGATGGTGTAACTGACAACCGATTGATTCATCTCAAGATCTTCGGCGGCACGCGTGAATGAGCCAAACCGGTAGACCCGGATCAACACATCAAGCGCGCGAAAATCTGTGGCCAGAATGTCGACGGGTTTGCTTACTGGTTTGCTCACTGGTTTGATCATGTCCCGCTCCTTTTGGCCTCGGTTGGTCGCGTTATAAATCTATTTGATAGATATGTGAAATCAAATGGATCGCATTGATTGATGAACTCTGCCCTGTTTACCTGACAGGATCACAGCTTTGGGAGGAGATCTGTTGATGTTGGACATTCCCGTGAATGAGACGGTCACATTGGCCGATCTCACCCGTGACCCATACCCGATCTATCGCCAGATGCGCGCCCAGACACCGGTGGTGCGCGTGGCGCAGACCAATCGGATTTTCGTCACCCGGTTTGAGCACACCAAATGGATCAAGGAAAACCCGGAGATTTTTAGCTCTGATGATCCGATGACGCCGATGAAACCGGCGTTTCAGGCGCATACATTGATGCGCAAAGACGGCGACGAACACCGGGCCGAACGCATGGCGATGCAGCCCGCCTTTTCGCCAAAAGTGATCCGTACGGACTGGGCCGATCTCTATACCAAACTGGCCGAAGATTATGTGTCGCGCCTGCCCAAAGGTGAGACGGTGGACCTGTTTTCCGATCTCTGCGGCCCGATCGCCGCGCGCATTCTGGCGCATATGTTGGGGTTGGAAGAGGCCACTGACGAACAGATGCAACGCTGGTCCCAGCGCCTGATCGACGGGGCGGGTAATTTTGGCAATGACCCTCATCTTTTTGCCCTCTCCGACGCGGCCAATGCCGAAATGAACGCGCTGTTTGAACAGGTCATGCCCCGCCACATCGCGGAGCCAAACAATTCGGCCTTTTCCGTCATGTTGAATGCGAAAACGCCGATCCCGATCCGTCAGATGTACGCCAATATCAAAATCGCCATTGGCGGCGGCATCAACGAACCGCGTGACGCTTTGGCGACCATTCTCTACGGGCTGTTGACCAACCCTGAGCAACTGGAAGAGGTCAAACGCCAAGACGCGTGGCTTGACGCATTCGAGGAAGGCGTGCGCTGGGTGGCCCCCATTCAGGTGTCGGGTCGGCGCACCACGCAAGAGGTGCAGATCGGCGATCATGTGATCGGTCCAAACGAGACGGTGATGACCATTCAAGCCTCCGCCAACCGCGATGAGGCGATCTATGCCGATGGCGAGGCGTTCAACGTGTTTCGCGACAAACATCCGCATCAGGCCTTTGGCAGCGGCCCGCATCATTGCGCCGGGGCGCAGGTCGCGCGGCGCACGCTGGGGCAAATCATGTTGCCGCTTTTGTTTGAGCGCTTTCCCAACATGGCCCTGACCGATCCCAATGAGGTGATTTGGAGCGGCTTTGGCTTTCGTGGCCCGCTGAACCTGCCGATCACCTTGGCCTGAATCAATTGGCCTGAATCAAAATGACGCATAGAATAAGGACCAAATCATGACGAAAATCACATTCGTCCAACCCGATGGCCGCAGCCAGACCGTCAGCGCACGTGTCGGAGACAGCGTGATGCAAACGGCGCTGGCCCATAGCATCGACGGCATTTTCGCCGAATGCGGCGGCGCGATGATGTGTGCGACGTGCCATTGTTACGTTGAGGACGCGCGTACCGGAGAGGCGAGCCAAGGCGAAGAGGATTTGTTGGACTGTGCCGAAGACGAGGTGCGGCCCAGCTCGCGGTTGAGCTGTCAGATCAAAGTGACGGAGGATTTGGACGGGCTGGTGGTGCATTTGCCCGTTACCGTGGACTGACCGAAACGGCCCCTTTGCCGCAGGAGGAGGCGGCAAAACACAGGCCAGATTTAAGCGCACCAACGCATGACCGGCGCAACGCCGTCGGACCCCAAGGGAGGAGACCCACATGACCACATCATTCACCCGCCGCACGGTTTTGGCGAGCATGGGGGCGGCTCTGGCCACCCCGGCGTTTTTAAAACGCGCCAATGCCGCCGAAGTCACGTTGAAACTGCATTCGATGTTGCCCGCACCGGCGACGATGAACACGCAGTTTTTTGAGCCATGGATCGAGGAAATCCGCACCGCGTCCGAGGGCGCGATTGACATCCAACTGTTCCCGTCGATGCAACTTGGCGGCAAGCCCGGCCAGTTGCCCGATCAGGTCCGCCAAGGCATTTGCGACATCAGTTGGACCCTTCCGGTCTATTCGCCGGATCGCTTCCCGGTGGCCGAAACGCTGGCGCTGCCCTTCATGGTCACCAATGCCGAAAAGACCTCTGTTGTCATGCACAAGCTGATGGATGAGTTTGGTCAGGATGAATATCCGGGCACCAAAACGCTTGGGTTTCACACCCATGACGGCGGCAAATTCCACACCCGCGAGGGGCTTATTCACACCGCCGAGGACCTCAAAGGCCTCAAATTGCGCGCGCCCAATCAGGCGACGGGCAAGCTGCTTGAACTGATGGGGGCGGAAACGGTGTTTTTCCCGGTGACCGAAATGGTTGTCGGTCTGTCCAACGGTGTGATCGACGGCTGTTGCCTGCCCTATGAGGTGGTGCCCGCGTTCAAACTGCAAGAGCTGACCAAATTCTCCTCCGCCCCTGCCCCTGCGTCGCGTGGGCTTTACGCCAACACATTCTCGATGCTGATGAACCAACGCGCTTATGAGGGCCTCTCGGACGATCTGCGCAAAGTGATCGACGATCACTCCGGCATCGCCCTGTCACAACGCATTGGCCGCCAGTTTGATACGTTTGAACAGATGGGCAAAGAGGTGGTGATCAAAGAGGGCAACACCATCGGTGAGATCGCGGCCGAGGAAATCTCGGCGTGGCGCGAAATCGCGCAGCCGGTGCACCAAGCCTGGATCGACAAGCTCAATGATCGCGGCCTTGATGGCGCGGCGATTTTGGCCCGCGCCAATGAATTGCTGGATGCGGATCAACCGGCCTGAGATCTTTGAGCGACACATCTTCGGGTCCAATCGGGCAGGCCTCGGTTGGACCGCCTCAACAGGTGTTTTCACTTGGCCCACGCGGCTTGTGACTTGGCCTCTCCGGACAGGGCGGGTATGACTGCGGTTCTGTTAGACATGGAGCCTGTTTTGGATCACGCCACCGCCGCACCAGCCGCCTCACCTGCCGCAATCGCCGCCCGCATCGCGCGCACCATCGCCACCGAAATTTCCGCCGCCCCGGCACAAGTCAGCGCGGCGGTCGATCTTTTGGATGGCGGCGCGACCGTGCCCTTTGTCGCGCGCTACCGCAAAGAGGCCACGGGCGGTTTGGATGACACGCAATTGCGGATGTTGTCCGACCGGCTGACCTATTTGCGCGATCTGGAATCACGCCGCGCGACCATCTTGAAATCCATTTCCGAACAGGGAAAATTGACCGCCGATCTGGCAAAATCCATTGCCGGGGCCGAAAGCAAATCGACGCTTGAGGACATTTACCTGCCCTATAAACCCAAACGCCGGACCAAGGCGATGATCGCGCGTGAAAACGGCTTGGAGCCATTGCTGCGCGCGATTGATGCCAACCGGGCGGCCCAACCCGAAACCTTGGCCGAAGCCTATGTGACCGAGGCGGTTCCCACCGTCAAAGACGCACTCAACGGCGCGCGCGACATCCTGACCGAGGAACTGTCGGAACGCGCCGATCTTTTGGGCAAGCTACGTGATTTCATGCGGCGCGAGGCCTTTGTCACCGCCAAACTCATTGCTGGCAAGGACCAGGAGGGCGCGAAGTTTTCCGATTATTTTGATCACCGCGAACGCTGGTCGGATATTCCGTCCCACCGCGCTTTGGCGATCCTGCGCGCCGCGAAAGAAGACATCGTGACGATGGAAATCGCCCCCGATTCTGACGAGGGTGAACCGCGCGCCATCGCCATGATCGGCGCGGCTCTGGCCACAGAGGGGCAGTTGCCCGGCGATGAGTGGCTGCGCGGCGTGGCACGTTGGGCGTGGCGGGTGAAGTTTTCGATCTCGCTTTATATCGACCTGTTGGGCGAGTTGCGTCAGCGCGCCCATGACGAGGCGATCAATGTGTTTTCCCGCAATCTCAAAGATTTGCTCTTGGCCGCTCCGGCGGGGGCCAAGGCCACGCTGGGCATTGATCCGGGCATTCGCACCGGCGTGAAAGCCGCCGTTGTGGACGCCACGGGCAAGGTTTTGGACACGGCAACGATCTATCCGTTTCAGCCCAAAATGGATGTGCGCGGGGCAGAGGCCAAGCTCATCGAGCTGATCGGACGGCACAACATCGCCCTGATCGCCATCGGCAACGGCACTGCCAGCCGGGAGACCGAGCGGCTTGTGGCAGACACGCTCAAACGCCTGCCGCAGGGCGTCAAAGCGCCGACCAAAGTCATCGTGTCCGAAGCGGGCGCATCGGTCTATTCAGCCTCCGAATTGGCCGCGCAGGAATTCCCCGATCTGGACGTGAGCCTGCGCGGCGCGGTCTCGATTGCGCGGCGTCTTCAGGACCCATTGGCCGAATTGGTCAAGATCACGCCGCAATCCATCGGCGTCGGCCAGTATCAACATGACGTTGATCAACGGCGGCTGTCGCAGGCGCTCGATGCGGTGGTCGAAGACGCGGTGAACGCGGTGGGCGTGGACCTCAACATGGCCTCCGCGCCGCTGTTGGCGCAGGTCGCGGGGCTTGGTCCGTCTTTGGCTCATGCCATCGTCGTGCATCGCGACCAACATGGGGCGTTTCCGTCGCGCAAGGCGCTTTTGAAAGTTGCGGGACTTGGGCCGAAAGCCTTTGAACAATGCGCCGGATTCTTGCGCATTCGTGATGGGGCGGAGCCTTTGGACGCCTCCTCTGTGCACCCCGAAGCCTATGATGTGGCGCGCAAAATCGTGGCGGCCTGTGGTCGTGACATTCGCGACATCATGGGTCAGACCGCCGCCCTCAAAGGCCTGCGCGCCGAGGAGTTTGTCACCGGCGATTTCGGCCTGCCGACCGTGCGCGACATTTTCACCGAGCTGGAAAAACCGGGCCGTGATCCGCGGCCAGAATTCAAAACCGCGAGCTTCACCGACGGGGTTGAGGACATCAAGGACCTGAAACCGGGGATGAGCCTTGAGGGTACGGTGACCAATGTGGCCGCTTTTGGCGCCTTCGTTGACATCGGCGTACACCAAGACGGGTTGGTACATGTCAGTCAACTGGCGGATCGGTTCGTGAAAGACCCACATGAGGTGGTGAAAGCCGGGGATGTGGTGCGGGTGCGGGTGACTGAGGTCGACATCGCGCGCAAACGCATCGGGCTGACGATGCGCAAAGACGGGACTGACCCCGCCGATGGCCGCCGAAGCGATGCGCCCACCGCACGTGGGAAATTTGCCGCCAAACCGCAGGGCGCACCATCGAGCAAAGCGGGTGGAAAACCGGGCGGCTCCAAGGATCACAAAAAAGGCCCCGCGCCACAGAACCGCGCTCCAAACCCAAGCGGCAACAGCGCCCTTGGAGCCGCCTTGTTGGACGCGATGAAGAAAAAATCCTGACACAGCCTTGCCACCGACGCTCTGACGTCAGGGATAACGCTTGGCCTCGTCGGCGATGAGGGAAACAGGATACCTGAAGAGCCCTCAGACATCGTCCTGGGCCCTGGGGTGGGCGGGAACCCCCGTGAAATACAGGCGGAAACACCATGAAACTGACATTCGGACAGGCGGCGAAAACCGCGAAGCGTTCAAAGGGAACGCTGTCAAAAGCCCTTAATTCAGGCGGCATATCTGCCGAGAAGGACGACAAGGGGCGCTGGCAGATTGATCCATCAGAGCTTTCTCGGTGGATGTCCGCGAACCCGCTTCTGAACAGTCGTGAAAACCAATCGCCCCCCCTTGGAAACGCATGAAAACGGCGCCTTGGGCGTCGAAGTCAAGATGCTCAGAGTGCGGATCGATGCCATGAACGTCGAACGTGACCGGGAGCGCGGCCAGCTCGTGGATCAGATCGAGGATTTGCGGGCTCGCCTAGACGGAGCGGAGGCTGAGCGGGTGCGATTGAATGCGCTTCTGACCGATCAGCGTGATAAAACGGAAACGTCAGAACGGCGGGGCTTTTGGGGTTGTATGTTGGGGAGGTAGGCGAATGTTGGGCGACGCAGAGATGTGGCTCTCCTGCCCCTACAGAAAACGTTGCAAAATCGTTCGGTTCTAAGACGGTAAAAGGGAAGTTTGTTATGAAGGCATGAAAGAAAAGATGATTCGCCAGAGAGCTGTTTGAAATATCAAAGAAATGCCAACGATATATATATCAAGCGCGTAAAAGACAGAGATTAGGTTTCCAGAAGACAGACCAGACCATAAAAATAGTACGAAAAATAAAACATGCGGGGCTAAATACAGTAAACAAAATGGCTTCCAAGATAATCTAAGAATTCTTTGTATCACTGCCATGGCAAAAATGCTCAGTCCATAGAGAATTCCAAAGTACATTGCATGTGTGCTCACATCTGATGCACAACCCTCATATTGTGAATTATTGCCTGTGCACCGTGTGAAATAAAGAGACGCAAATATCAGTATGATTGGAACGATTGTTCCGAAAATCCATGTACCTATTATCAACCGAAAATTCATTGGGCTTGTTCGTAGATGTAAGTTCGTTGAATTCGCCTATCTTGATCGTCAAACAAACGTCTTCCAAAGTAGTCGTTTGGAGCGCTTAGAATGGTAGTACCTCGACCCAGAGTCCGCATTTGAACACTTCCATCTGGGTTTTGCTCAGACCACCTAACTATATATCCGGGATGAAGAATGTGGCCTGGTCTTGTCATGTTTACGACTGCACCGTTTGCGGCATCAACGCCGTGTTCTACTGTACCACCAAACATCGGGACAACTTCAAACCAAGACACCAGAGGCATAATTGGTGTCTCCTGTCTGAATTTGTTCATCTTGGATTGGCCCTCTATGGTAGGGAGATTTTGGGGCGGCTGAACGAAGTACTAGATCGCGGATCGCGGCGGGATAGCAATGGGATTCGCATATTACGCGAATCGTGGAATAGCCATGATAGCGCGGGTCATTAACTAATTCTTCAATGGTGGTGCTATCCCCGTACAGAACTTCAATTGCATGATCTTCTAAGTCTTGGGCATAATCTGGAACGGCTTTATCAAACTCATCATCAGCTACGTCTTCACAATTAGAACTGCCGTTTTCACAGCTTGTTACATCGTTCCCTAGAGGATCAGATAGATTAATAGGATCATTGAAGCTGTATGAATATCTATTCGTGCCTACGCCTGGGTTTGTAGGATCTAGCCAATCAGGCTGAATAAACATCGCGTAAGATGGCGCGGAAGCAATTGCAGAAAGCAATGTAGCCAAAATAAATTGCTGCAAAATACGGAGCATTAGGTTCTCTCAAAACGTGTAATTTTATTTGGAAGATACCCTACCTTTGCAAGGCACGCCAACCCAAAGATTCTGCCCTGTCAAACATGCTCTGATTGACCCTCTGAAGGTAGGCCAGATAGGGACGCTGATCCTCTGGAACGTCCTGCGCCGTGGGGTATTTCTCGTGAAACTCCGTGCGCAGCAGATGGTAGGACGCCGTTGCTTTCTTGACCATGATGTAGGCGAAAACCGGGTAGTGCTCGATCAGGATATCGGCCACAGCCATGGCGTCGTGGTAACGCCCCTTGGCGATCAATTCCTCCACCACCACGGCGGCGATGACGGCAACCGATTGCTCTTTGGTCAGCGGCGTCAGGAACACGCCATTGGCGACGGCCTCGTCGGTGATCGGCAGAAGGTCGCGGTAATGCTGATCCCGCGCAGCACCCGCCCCGCTGGTGGCTTCCAAGTTCCAGACCTTGCCGTCGTCGTCGGTGAATTTCACGAAGACATCAGCGGGGCCATGGCGGGCACCACATCAAGCCCCAGCCGTTGGCCCGCGATCAGTTCGCCGTCTTCGCCGACGAGGCAGGGCACGGTCCAGCCGAACTCGGCCATGCTCGCGGCGATCTTCGCCACCTGGTCCGCACCATGCGCCTTCGCGTTCTTCGCGTAGGGCTGGAGGCGCGACAGCGGCCACATCTCGATCGTGTCCGGAGCGAAGCTGAGCGTCATGGTGGGCAAGGTTCCTCAGTCGGGTGGATGTCGGTGGCTTCCGGACTCCGGATGCCCGGCCGGACTCCACACGGGGTCCAGCGGCTACCAGCGGTGTCCGGTCGGAAGACCAGCGTTCATTGGTGTTTGCGCGGAGCGCGAATGGGTCTGGCTTCCGGGTGGCTTCCCAAAAATCCGGCCCTGTCGCTGGCGATGTCCCGCGCTTCGCCCGCCAGCATACGAATGTTGCTAGGAAGGAACCAAAAATCAGTGGATTGGCCGACTGGATGCCCGGCTGAAGCCAGAAAGCCGTGCCGGTATCCATCAACAAGGACGGGGAGAGCCGTCTTCCGACGTACTCTCCCCATCATGCCTTACAGGTAGCACGCATATGTTGCATGTGTCGAACATAAAAGTGTTGCAACACATTGGAATTGCTATGCATTCAGCCGAGAGGCAATCTTGGTGAGTGCAACTGCCATCTCCTCCACGCAGTGCTACGATCAACCCCCAACTCGCCACTGATCTGCTTCCAAGGCACATGTGCAGCCCGCGACCAGACCAGTCTGCGTTCCGCTTCATCGATCCACAGCACCCAGTCCGAGGTCTGCTCCAGCCGTGTGATGGCGGCAGCAGACGGCCAGATCCGCATCGGCTGCGGTTCCATCGCCGCAATCTCGCGGCTGGTTCGGACGATCTGCGGCCAAGCGTTGAAGAACCCCTGCGCCTTGACAGGGGGCAGCCTGCGCAGCTTGCGGAACGCCTCCTCGAAATGATCGGCCACGCATTCGGCAGTCCAGATGCGATCACCCATGGCGCGCGCCCCTGTCGGAAGGGCGCGGCCCGTAGAGCTTCTCACCGATCTGGCGCACCAACTCGCGCTCGGGCCAAGTGAGGCGCTGGTCATCAGAGAAGACTGCAAGCACGCCCTTCTATGGATACCGCGAAGCGGTGCCGCGCTGGCCGCAAGGATACAATACTTGGACAGGCTTCGGGATCGGAGACCTCGTATCCTTCCAGTCCGTGTCGATTGTTGTGGATTGCTGGGTTTATCAGCTCGCTATGTCGCTGGGGTACGCCCTAATTATGCACATCACCTTCACAACAGGCGAGCCTGCCCCATGACGAAACCCGCGGCAACCGCCGTCACCCGAGCTGAGTTTATTGAAAGACGACCAGAGCACCTTCGCGATTTCTATGCCGCGCTAATCGACGAGTTGCCACCCGAGTTCAGGATTTCTACGGCTGGGATCCAGCAAAGGTCAGGAGTCGGTCGATCTATCACGTTCTGCACCCTGTTTCGGGTGAAAGCAATGGTCCGGACCCCGAAGTCGAAGTTGTGGTCACGAGTGGTCGAACTGATGGATCCGGACGGGGAACTTGTCGAATGCATTCTCTCCGCAGGTACCCTTACTGGGAAACCGCGAGATGCGGTCGCGAAGCTGTCGGACCATGGTCTGCAGATATACAACGACAACCAGATCCGCGCAATCGCTCAGCTGATACGAAACTGGCCAGTACCGTCAGAGTCACGTTTGACCTTGATCGAGAAGGTGGGATGGACCGATGATCAGGCCGCGTTCATATTGACGAGTGGGCGCGTGATCACCTGCAAGGGGGCACCGAAAAAATTCAATCTGGAGGAGACATAGTCGGCGAAGAACTCGGTTCCCTAACGCAGTGGCGAGCGGGTGTAGCAGCTCTCGCTAAAGGAAATATCAACATGATGTTCGGTATTTCACTCGGTTTTTCTACAGCACTTATATCCTTCACCAAACTAAACACACTTGTTTTTCATTTATTCGGAAACACCTCCCAAGGAAAGACACTTGTTTTACGTACAGCCCTATCTGTGTGGCCTAAAATAGGCGATGAGGAAAAAACATGGGAAGGCACGGGTAACGGCCTGGAAGGGGAAATCGTCAAATCAAATAACATTCTACTTGGACTTGATGAACTTCGCGCCGATGCAACACCTGACCTTCCTGAAGTTGTCTATAAATTCGCGAACAAACCAAGCAAGGCCCGCGGAAAAAAGAAGGGGGGGGCTCATGACCGAGAAACGTGGAAAACAAATGTGATCTCAACAGGCGAATACTCATTCGTTGACACACTTAGGCAGCTTGGGGCAACGCCTACTGGGGGTCAACGGGTGCGAATGCTGGATATTCCCGCGAGAGGGGAATATGGCGTTTTTGACGTTTTACACGGATTTGATACGAGCGATGCGTTCGTGTCTCAGCTAGAGAACGCCCTCGACGAGGCATCAGGTCCGCCTAGCATTGAGTTCATCGAGCGGCTTCTGGCGATGACAAAAGACGATCTCAAAAAAGCGCTCGATAACGACCACACGGCTCATGCTCAGGATCTCAATGAAAATCTGGGTATTGTTTCTGGTGACGACAAGACATCTGAGATCCGCAGGGTAATCAAATCCTTCGCCCTGATCAGCACCGCCGGAGAATGGGCGACAAGGTGGGGGCTTACAGGCTGGAAGCCCGGTACTGCCTCCGCTGCTGTGAAGACGATCGCACACCGCTGGCTTGAAGAATACCGGAACATGCCGAATCATCAGCCTGAAGAGCTGGAAAAGGTGCACGATTATCTTATCGAAAATGAAGCACGTTTCATAAACCTATTCGGCGATACGACGGCCTCTAATGAGGACACCCTTGGATATCAAGATGACCAGTTTTTCTATGTCCTGCCCCAGACCTATTCCAGGATGACTGACACGAAAACAAAACGCTGAGCGCCTTGGTAGGAGGTGGGTATTTGGAAAGTGGAGGTGAAAGAAACAGCTATCAAAAACGGCTCCCGTCCGGTGTCCATAACCGAACCCGCGCTTACCGGATCCGCCGGAGCATCTTAAATTTCGAAAAAAACGAAACACGTGAAAGGCAAAACGATGACCGATCTCACACATGATGATGTCGATAATATGCTCACGCAGACGACTGACGAAAATGTCCGTGAAACCCTGCTGGAGGTTAAATCACTGCTCGTCGCATTCGACAGCGAAACCGACGCAGGCCTGCAAGAGCAGATGATGGTGAAAATCCGTGACCTCAATTCTGTCTTGCAGCACGAGCTGAGCGGCGCGGGTCACGACTTTGATGACTATGTCAACGATGGCGTCTTTCACAAGGAGTGATATCGTATCGGTGATGGGGCTTTCCAGGAGCGCCCACACGCGTTCTGGCCCACGGGCGCTCCGGGACAGGAACATAATAGTCGGTCTTTATTGTGTTAACCTCGATAACTTTCTCTGTCTGAGTGTTTCGGTTTTTCAGGGAGTCGCGATACCGTCGGGGTAGACCGAGGAGGTAACCACGATGCCCGACGAGATCGTATTTATTCACTGCCAGACCTTTTCCAGAAAGGTAAACCGGGCCGGACAGTGCGTCCAGCAGGTCGTCCAGGAAGGTCTGCGCTCCGGAGGCTACCACCTGCATGTCGAGGACCCGAAACCTCTGGTCAGGATTTTTGGCGATCCGGCTGGCTTCCAGAAAATACACGATGACCACGTCGCGCAGCGCAGGACTCTCGCGGTGAAAAATGGGAAGACTAGCAAGAGGGCGATAAGGGCCGACAGACACAGCTTGTTTACGGTCGTCGCCTCATACCCTGTGCCGACCGCGGCTCTGGAGGCGTCGCCCGAGGAACTGGACAGGTTCAAGAGGTGGGTCGATTTGGCGATAGCGTGGGTCCGGGCGCGGTATGGTGATCAACTCAAAGTCGCCTTCGCGCACATTGATGAACAATACCCACATCTTCATTGCTGGTTTCTCCCGGATAACCCTAGTGCTGACGCGAGCCTCCTCCACCCAAGGAAGCGGGCGAAACGGGAGGTCCAGGCGCGCCTGAAATCTGGAGGGGTGGATCCCCGCGAGGAGGTCGCGGCTGGGAACAGGGCCCTGAAATCCGCCATGCGGAGTTGGCAAGACAGTTATCACCGGACCGTGAAAAGGGTAGTTGGACTCGGCATGCATGTGAGCCGAGCAAGCAACTTGCGCCTGATGAACCCGCCGTTCCTTAACTCAGGCGGGCCCGTGCCGCCGTAGTGGCTCCAGCGTGTGATCGGGTCTGGACCCAACTTGTCCCTCCCGAAGAGCAGACTGGCGCTTGATTCGCAGAGCGGGTAGCTGAAAGGCCCCCAGTCAAAGATGCAGAGCGAGTTTTCCCCGGAGACCGCGAACCTCGCGGTATTCAGCTCGCTTTGTACAAATGTACAAAATCTCTCCCCACGACGTGCGATGTCTGGGAAATAGTTTTTCCGATGGTGGTGAGGATTTTTCTTTGTCACGCAGGGCCTTAGCCGGGGCGTAGGTGGCGGAGACGATGGGTGCTCTACGTTCACGGTATCCTATTGAAATAAAACATTTCTATGCGTCACCGAAATATTCATACCACATTAGATACCACCGTAACTTGTCATGAAGGTCTAGCGTAACCGACAGCCGTCATTGAGGTCGTGACTTCCCACCCGACGCTGCAAGTACAACACATTTATCAATTCAGTTGAGTACTATTCGATTCTCTTCAATTTTTCCGAGCACTGTTACATACTAAACGATACAGAAGGACTTGAGGAACCGGAGCGCCACAGTGGCAGCCACTTGACTGGTAGTTTTCAGCACATAATGACGATTGATACCAAACCTTTTGACCATGCAGATCTTTGCCAAGGCGCGAGCTGGGAAATTTCCGACAAGGAAGCCCTTGCTGAACAGATTGCTCGAATAGCGCTCGGATATGCCCATCACATTCAGAGTATCCTAGCCGGTTCAGGCGTTACCGTGCCAAGGTCAGCCGCAGACAATGTTGTCGGTGCGATCGAACTACTAACGGTAGAGGGAGGAGACCCATCACATAGGGATGGGTGGCTCTTTCAAGCGATCTCTTACATTGCCGCCATCACTCAGGACCCAAATGGAATATTCGACGCGCCACATATGCAGCATGCTGCAAAGGGTTTAGATGGTCTAAAGCTGGAGTATGATGCATCAAGCAATTCAGTGATATCTGTAGTGATATTTGAGGACAAGGCGACAAAAAATGCCCGCACGACGATAGCAACAAAGAAAGATAAAAATGGAAAAGATGTATCAGTATGGGCAGAATTTTCAGAGATAGAGGGCAACAGAAGACAACCTCTAATCACCAGCAAAATATCCACACTTCTCCCAACTGTGCCGAGGGTAGACATCGATGAGGCAATCGAGAGAATCGTCTGGGAGGAAAGTAGGAAGTACCGAGTTAGCATTACTGTTGCAGACACTCACTCGACCGAAGATGGTAGAAAAAGGCTGTTCAAAGGGTATGACACCGTCATCTCCGGAAAAAATGATCGTCGGCGCGCTGAAACCCTACACCTTGCTGATGTGAGAGTTTGGCTTGATGACCTGGCCGAAATGGCGAAGCTGAAAGTGAAAGAACTTCCTTAGTATGTTTGACCCAGAGACGATAAGAATTATTTCTGAAGCGCCTTCCTTGGACGGGCTTGCTCAAGACGAAATTTCAAAAATCCTCACTGAGGCATATGCGCAAATTGTTTCCGCTCGACTTCGCCTTAGAGAGCTGCAGGAAACAGGTGGTAATACCGAGGAATTAATCAAGAATATCGACATACTAAGAAGACTTGCGTCGACACAAGAGGCCCTTGTGGCGGCGCTCGGAGAAAGAGACAATCGTCAATCCGCAGCATTCGTCGGAGCTTCGGCTCACCATGCTGAAATTCTCTATAAAAAGTTTCTCGCCCCAAGCGAAGATGCCGCACATCAACTCAACCCGGATTTCATTTCGGCAGAGGTGGCGGCGACAGTACTTTTCTTGATAGCGGAAGCGACTGCTGATGCCTCGGAAATTTCAAGATACATTAAAGCTGATGAAAGTCTTCCCATTGAAAAATCAGTGCTTTCAGCCATAAAGTTGCTAGCTAATGGGAATGTTCGCCAGTTGATTGACCTAGAGGGACCAAGCCTCGATGAGATAAAGTTTGGCATTTCCGACCAATCGGCAGCCAGCGCTCTGTATTTCACGATATTTAAAAGTCTCAAAGGCATTGCCGCCTCGCTTTTGTCTGGGGAGCCGAGGGAAGCGTTAGACGGCGCCACCCCCCAAGATTTACTTGATCAGGTTATCGAGCTAGGGGCGATGGTTCTGTCCACTTCTGGAGAGGATCGCCCTCGGCAAGTGTCTATGTATGCAGGACCAGTACACTTAGCTAAACTATTGAAGTGCGCATATAGAGACCTTGAAGAGATTTCAGTTCTCAACACAAAGCCGCCAGAAGGTGTCTCCCAAGACAAGTGGGGAGAATTTCTATCATCTCTCTCAGAGCGGCGACCGTTCCTTTGGAGAAATCATAGAGCAGCGGTCGAATCCGGGTATCTCAATATTGGAACATCATCGGTAATCAGCTTCCCAACGGGAGCGGGAAAATCTACCCTTTCAGAGATGAAGATTGCCACTACCCTCATCTCCGGGAAAAAAGTACTTTTTCTAGCTCCAACTTTGGCATTGGTTGATCAGACAACAAACTCCCTTAAACAATCGTTTCCAGACCTGGAGGTTTTCAAAGAGGCTTACAGTGAACAGGCGTTCGATGAGGAAGTGCAAGAACTTAAAGACTTGTCCGTCCTCACGCCAGAAAGCTGTTTGGCGCTAGTCAGTTTCTCACCTGATCTCTTTTCTAACGTCGGCTTGGTCGTGTTTGACGAATGCCACCTTTTACATCCGCGGGAGACAGAGAAAAGTCGCAGGGCAATTGATGCGATGCTTTGCCTTTTAAATTTAAACTCCCTCGCCCCAGAATCGGATTTTCTCTTATTATCCGCGATGCTCAAGAACACAGCCGAAATATCTGAGTGGATTGAAAATTTGACAGATGGTCGCAAGTGCCTCCCCCTAGACCTACTGTGGAAGCCGACCCGTCAAGTTCGCGGTTGCGTAGTGTATGGCGAGGACGAAGTCTCACTTCTCAAGAGTGAGATAAAGAGAGTTCGATCAGCCTCTGAAAACAAAGATCCTCCAGCGTCTTTGAAAAGAAGCCTCACCTCATCACCATTTGGCTTTTTCTGCTTGCATCAAACTTGGCGATCAAATGACCGAGGAGACTATTCATTGATCCCTTTGCTCGAGGAAAAAGTCAACCTGAGCGCGGCCTCGATACTTCCTGATGAGCTTAAAGAGACGCCCAAGCTGGCGACCAATAAAGATTACCGATGGTATCTCACCCCAAGTGGACTGCAGGTATCCGCAGACCTCGCATCAGCAAGTGCGCGGAAAGGATTGAAGTCAATTATCTTCGTCCAAACCATCCCAAACGCCATATCAACAGATAAGGCCGTTAATGAGCGAATTCAGAGTCAAGATTTGACGCTAGAGGCTTCGGAAAAGGCTCTACTCGACCTCATTTCTCTGGAGCTCGGGGCTGATAGTGCTTCTTACATAAAGCTGGAGGCAGGATTCGAATTTCTGGGCCCGAGAAGGGATAAGAAGAGGAATTATTTCGCTAATTCATCGGTTTGCCATCACGGTCATCTTCTCCCATTGGAGCGGAACCTTCACGAGGCTCTTTTCAAGAGGCCGGATGGGGTCAACGTTATGGTCGCCACGTCAACAATTTCGCAGGGCATGAATCTTCCAGCCGACATTGTTCTTATCGGTGGAGATAGCCGTTTTGATATAGATGCTGAAAAGATGGAACAGCTAGCAGCGCACGAGTTGCTAAATGCCGCGGGGCGTGCAGGACGAGCGGGAGAGCGCTCGCACGGCTTTGTTCTGGTGGTTCCAAGCAAGGTGATACACTTCAATAATAACACTAATCGAATTCACAAACACTGGAGTGAATTGCGCGCGATTTTCTCGCAGAGCGATCAATGCGTAGAAGTTACCGATCCCCTACTTCCGATTGTGGACTACATCCATGATAACTCAAGTTCAGACACGGCAATGGCAGACTATCTTATTGGAAGACTACAGTTCTCCTCAGATACGGATCGGCCAGGCGCGTTGACGGTAGATAAACTCCTAAATCGCTCTTTGGCGGCTTATCATGCACGTAAAGCCGGGAATGAAACTTGGGCCCAAGATCGCGCCGAGGCGCTACGCATAGTAAGCGAGCGTCGCGTCCCATCCGCTGAATGGAAAGAAAAAGTCGCTGCGTCGGCAGGGGTTCCGGTCGACATCGTGAGCAGCTTGGCTGAACTGCTTGATGTTGCGCTTCGCGAGGAGGCAACGACTAAAGAGTGGTTTGCTTGGTTCTCGCAGTGGCTGAATGACAACCCAACTTACCTGCTGACCTTGATCAGGGAGGAACCACTATCAAACTTCATGGGAGCAACCTATAAATCTACTAATTCTCATGCCGCTCGCGCAAGAATGGCCTATGACAAGCTAATTCCCCTGACCATCATGTGGATGGAAGGCAAGAGTCTGTCCGAAATAGAGTTAGCCTTTGGAACAGCTGATCACCTGAAAAAGACGTGCGAGAAGGCTCGTGAATTCTGTCTCAGAGTAATACCCGAGCTAGCCTACATCATGAGCCTCCCGAACATTGTTCTCAAAGCCATGCTCAAGAGTAGAAACTTACCAGAAACTACACCTTTGGGTTTGGAAACTTTAGGGTCATGCGTCCGCACAGGGTTCGATAGAATCGAAAAGCTCGCGCTCGATATCATTTCCGAGGAACCAAAGGTCCGACGAAGCGTACACGAAGAATTCGAAAAAATCGAATCTTACGTATCGCCATTTCATAAAGGGCAAGCGATGAAGGACGTGATATCTGATGTCGATAGTGCTCGAGTGTTGTCGCAGTTTCTGTAGGGCTTGTGCAGCTTTCAGGGGTATTTTTAGATAAAGCCGCCGCGGGCGGCTGCCCCCTCTTCCTCCCCTGCCTTGTGGCGGGCGATGTCAGTCGAGGGGGCAAAGCGCTAGGCCCGGCCCGCTCGCATCACGACGGGCCGTTGGGGCGGTGACCTGCCACTGAACTTTCATCCAGCCGCGACCGGAGCCCGGTTAGTGTTTACGCCGATTGGCGCAGGTTGAGCAATCGCCCGACGCGCGGAGCTTTCATCTCGCGCAGCGGGGCGGGCGAT
>Ga0181375_1000116_pt1 | contig 27114 bp, 40 predicted proteins | sample LowvirmetaG_FD_130090 | JGI IMG/M metagenome (GOLD analysis project Ga0181375, IMG submission 130090) | Marine viral communities from the Subarctic Pacific Ocean - Lowphox_11 viral metaG | ecosystem: Environmental > Aquatic > Marine > Oceanic | place: Subarctic Pacific Ocean | collected 2015-12-09 | reverse complement strand
GTACTGCGGGCAGCCAGCAAGGAAATCTGAGACTCGCAAGTGAGCAGCTAAGATTTGGAGATATGGCTAATCGTCGAACAGCGGATGCGACGCGGGAGGCTGCTATGTGGGGAGGAATCGGCAACGTTGCCGGCAGTCTGGGTGCGGCCTATATGTTAGGAAGGCCGGCATAGTAGTAAAAGCCACAAGCTGTGAAGTTAGTCGGTGAGTTTTTTGCAGTGGATTACCGTATGATATTAGGTAATATAAAAGGACAAGTATAGTGGTTGATATAGGTGCTTTTCTTAAAGGGGGTATGTCTGGCTTTGATCGGGCGATGGATTTTCGTGGTCTCCAGCTGAAACAAGAAGCTCTCGAAGAAACGAAACGTGCCAATAAATTCGAAGAAGATATAAAGACAGCTGAGCATGAGAGAAAGGTTAGGGAAGCTGATCTTGCGTTGGTTAATCGTCTAGGTAAACACCTTGAGTTAGGCATGTTGGATGCCAATAGGATAGGTGATCCAACATTCTTCAATGATCCTAACCTAGCTAAGACGCGTGAGAACGCCCTGACGATGGAGTTCATCGCCCAGAATGGCGGAGAGAAGCTGAATGATTATCAGAAGAGCCTAATCAAAACTATGGCTAATCTGAACGTCAGACAGGCTAAGTTTCTTACCGCTACGCTTCGTCGCGCAACAGGACTTAAGGGACGGTCTCTTGTAGATGCGATCAAGATGAGTAGGACAAATCCTGAGATGTTCAATGCTCAGTTTGGGGATGCTATAGCTAACGCTACGGACGCCTTAGCTATAAAGGGTGTTCTTGGTGGTGACTCACAAACGCCTCCCGGTGGCGGGATAGATGAAGCTGCACGTGCCTCGGCTCAAAGAGAGGGTGGTCCAGCTGCTGAGCAACTTGGCGGGGCTGAGGCGGCTCCTGTCCAGCCAGGGACTAGTCATCCTAATGATGCTCGTATAGATCAGTTAAAGAAGGCCGTCCAGACGCTCATCAATCAGGGTAAGCCGCCAAAATCCTTTAAGGCAGTTGCAGAGTCTCTTGAACGTTTAACGAAGCAACGCAACGAAGACTTGACTCTGAGGGAGACGGGTGTTGGTAATACTATTAAGCAAAAGGAACATGAAAGGAAAGTGCGCAAGGATGAGTTTGAGCGCACAGGTCCAGCAACACGACTCACTGATGAAGCTGCCCCTATTCTTGGCATACCAGAAGATCAGAGAACCGACCCTCAGATTAAGAAGCTTGCTGCTATTGATAGACAAATACAGAACCTTGGCCAACCCACGCCGAGACGGTTCCAGTCAGCTACTGAGGCTAGGACAGGTGAGGGGTTTGGCAACTTTTTGGTTGACGTAGAGGCTGCTGGACTCAACTCCTTTAATACGATAGAACTTACTAACTTGCTCGAATCCGCGTTAGACGCTGGAAGTTTCGAACCCGGCTCCCTTGCACCTGTGCGACTTGTCTTTTCTAAGTTCCTTGAACTCACAGGTATGACTCCAAAACAGGTCGAGGGCTTACCCTTCTTTGGCGCGAATAAAGCCGCGACTGGCGAAATTATCCTGACGGCTAGTGCGCGCCTCGTGACTAGGCTTATGGGCACTTTCGGCAAGGGCAACCTAAATAAGCAGGAAGTTAAGCTGTTTACTGACTCAGCTAATGGTCTATCCATGACCAGGGAAGGACAAGAAGTACTTATTGAGTTCACTCGGAATGTCTCTTCTCTCGACGGTCGACGTGCTGACTTTGTTGCCGACAAACGCATAAAGTTAGCGGCACAAGGGAAGGATATAAACAACACTTCTGTGCAAGCCCAACTTGGTAAGGATATACGTCAGTGGAATAGGGACAACCCCGCTCTCTCAAACGATTTACGTAATAGGATCATAGAGATAGGTAATAAAGATCCATTTGCTATTCCGCCCAACCTGCCGGAGGGTTCTGAGTTTATAGGTATAAAACAAAAAGACGACGGCTTTTTCCTTCTTGACGGAACGGAACCGGGTATCGGCTCTCGCTTATTCCAAGAGCCGAGCGGTAAGGTCCACGAGTTTGGGAGTCTCCTCTAATGGATGAACAATTCGGACAACCTGCAGACCTCATAGAGCCGCCTGTGCCGACGGAGACTGCCATAGGGGAGCAAGGCATGGTCTCTGCGACTGTGCTGACACCTGAGCAGATGGCTGAAGATAGGCGTCTCGGTCCCAACGAGAGTATAGTCCATGAAGGTGGTTCGTTCAGAGACACGAGTTTGCCAGACCCCATTCTTGATGCTCCTTTTACAGAGGAACAGGGACACGGCCCATTTCAGCGCTTCAAAGAAAGGCGTAGGCGGAAACGCGAGGCTCGTATCCGAAACAGGGGATTTGCGATCAGGCAGATTCTCGGTAAAGAGGAGTTTGATGAGCGCAGAGGGTTGAATGAAAATATCCCTGAGCTTGAGCTTCGTAGGGACTTAGCCCGCTCCGATAGGGCCAGTGAGAAGGTTAAGAAATTCAAGAAGCATTTTCCTAAAGGTACTATACGTCGACTCTCTCTCGGTAAATTGCTCGACGGCAAGGATATTTTCATATTTAAGAGGAATGCTGACGAACCCTGGCAGCAACTCGATCCGCCTTATTTAGACGCAGCAGGCGAGGTGGCTGATATAGAGGGTGCTATTGTTAACTTTCAAATGCTATTCGGGACTATTGGCGCAATATCTCCATTTCCCGGTGGAACATTTGTAGGTGCTCTTGCTGGAGGATTAATTGATCAGCAGATTGAATCTCTCAGGGGTTTTCAGGACGACACCTTCCAGCAGCAGGTAGGCAAGAGTTCTATGGACGCGGCTATTTTTCAGTTCATAAATACTGGTATATATGGTGTAGAGAAAACCATTCGTGCAGTGAGGGGAGGTGCTCTCGCTTCTATGTTCCAGCAGAAGGGTGGGGCTTCCGGACTTGTTGCCGGAGCAGAGAGAGAAGGACTCAATCCTCTTGTTGCCGGACAAACTGCTAGAAATCCGACAGTACGTGGTGCCTTTACCCAGGCTGGTGGCACATCACCTGTTCCTAAGGAGATAGCTGAGAGGCAGGCAGGTTCTTTACGTGAGCTTGCTAGGAAGCAGAGTGAAAAGGTCGATGTGAGAACACTTGACGAGGGGAACCTTCTTCGCTTGGTGGACCAACATCAGAGAGCGTTGGATAAGGTTATAACGAATCCTAACGTAACCCCGGGTGTTGCTCTTAGCGTCTTACGCAAGGAGGGAGCTAGGTTTGAACGCTCCAGTCTTGAGTGGGTCAGTAGGAAGTATGACAAAGCAAGCAAGGCAGGTCGTAACGTATTCTTTAAGACAAACCAGCTGCTTGAGAATATAAAGAACATTAAACAGGGCGTATTGTCGAGGGATAGCGCAGGTAAGGAGTATCGTGTCAGTTCTGCTCCTGGAACTGAGTCTAGTAAACTCATGGACGATATCCTGATCCTTCCAGAGCGTGTTGGACGCATCAGAGCGCAGGGTAAGGAAACGGCGGCGAAAGACCAAATTCTTGCTTTACGCACACGTGCTGTTAATCTGATGAACTCAAAGGGTAGCGAAGGGCTGTTTGGAAGGCAGATTTATGCCGCCATTTCAGAAACGTTAGACAATCCCCAAGGTGGTGCCGCCGCATTTAAGAGACTTTGGCAATCAGCTACGTTTTCAAATAAGTGGCGAGATAAAGTCGTATCTGAGAGGTTTATGAAACGCTCTCTCATTGTAGATGACGGTGGAGAGTTTATGAAGAACTTTGCTCAACCAGGTAGGTTTTTCTCTCTCCAGTTGATGAAGCGTGTCCTTCCTCCTGAGCGGTTCAAGATAGTTGGTGAACATGTTAAGACGCGCATTCTCCAGTCTGGAGATATAAATGCCTCCCTGAAGGGTTGGGCTAAGGATCCGAGGGAACTCGATCTTATTATGTCAAAAGCTGATCAGAAAGCACTCGCCGAAGCTGGCAAGATGGAGAAGCAGTTTAACGAAGGTCCTGTTAAGGCCATGCTTGCTGCTGACGAAGGAAATGCTATTAATATTCAGAAGATGCTGAGCAGTAAGGTGAGTGCTCGGGACGCTAAACGGATGATACTCGCCTCCCCTGGTGGCAGGAACAGTCAGATGGCACTCTCTGTGAAGTCAGGTATATTCAAGAAGTTTCTCGACGAAGCAGAGGAGGAATCGGTCGAACTCGGTATTAGAGTGCTAAATCCGACTAAACTACTCGCATCTATTAACAAACTCGAGAAGTCAGGGAAGCTGGACTTTCTCTATACAAAAGCTGACTGGAAACGTCTTAGGAATATTCAATCCTATTCTGTTGCTATCAAAGATACTATTGATGTTGGCGGTGCTATTCAGGCTGGTGAGGCACGAGCAGGTGTCACTTCGGTTAATCCCCTCAAATGGATTAAAGCATACCACACTATAGGTTCCAATGCTATCACGGCGCGTGTACTTGCATCTGAGGTGAGTCATAAAGCTATTGCTGCGTCATCTAAGACGCTTACTAATGAAAAAGCACTTAGGGCGTTTGGAGTAGCGTCTGCTATTGCCCTCAGTCAGATGGCAGGACAAGAGCGAGTCCTTGTCTCAGAGCCTAAGCCGGAGTGAATCATGTCTTCTGATACTGATATAGAACAGTTGAATGATCGCATGACCAACATTGAAAAGAGCCTGAACATCATTAAGGAAGATTTACATACTGTCATTCAGACTCTGGGCAGAGCTAGTACACATTGTTCTTTTTTACGCCTCGAAGACGATGATTAGATAGGAATAAACTATGGCATCGACGGACAAAGACATCGGGATATTGATAGGCCGTCTTGGGGCGGTGGAAGCTGACTTGATAACGGTGAAAAAGGACATGCGGATTATCCTGAAAACACTGAATGAAGCCCGTGGTGGGTGGAAAACTTTATTACTGGCTGCTGGGGTTGCTGGAACAGCTGGAGCTTTAGTCTCGAAGGTTTTGCCATTTCTCGGCGGAAAATAGTAAGGATGCTTAGTGAAGGAACTTATTTTATTCGTATGTGCATTATCCAATCCGCAGTGTGAAAAACACCCAGAGAAGATAGTCGTGGAGTATGAAAATAATGTCCTTTGCCACAAAGTTGCTCAAGAAGCTGCAGCGGCGATCTTACGTTCCAGTGATAGACTTATGTCTTACACTTGCGATGGTAAGCAGTATTTTCCTCACCCCGATTCTCCTTATCTTATTGTTCCTGATGACCATACCATAGGGTGATGTATAAGTACTCAAAAAATTCACAAGAGAAACTTAACTCATGTTGCCCTGCACTACAAGAGATATTCAATGAAGCTCTCAGGTTTATAGATATCACTATTATAGATGGACATAGAGATGAGAAGCGTCAGAACGACTACTACGAATCGGGTAAGAGCCAAGTGCGGTTCCCTAACGGAAAGCATAACACACTTCCATCGGAAGCTATCGATGCTGCTCCCTATCCGATAGACTGGCATGATAGAGAAAGAGCCACTCTGTTTGCCGGGTTCATACTAGGCATGGCAGCTACGAAGGGAACACTACTTCGTTGGGGAGGCGATTGGAACCATGACTGGCAAGTAAAGGATAACAACTTCGATGATCTCTGGCATTTTGAGCTTAGTAAGCGGCCTAATTAGAATTGGCTCGCAAATTCTTGACTATATTGAGAAGAGGGAGTTAATACAGCATGGAAAGACTGAAAAGACTAACGAGAATCTTCTTCGCTGGAAGAAAAAAGTGGACGCTGCTCGTCGTGCTCGCTCTAGTGTTGGTAGTGACAACGGGGTGCATCTCGACCCGAACCGACGTGATTGATACGTCGTGTGACGCCTTCAACGTTATTACTTATAGTAGTGGTGATACTCCCCTGACGAAACAGCAAGTCCGTGAGCACAACGCTGCGTGGCTATCTGTATGTAGTGAGAATCTAGTTAATCATTTTGAGTTCCTATATACCGGTAATCCCTATCTCCTTCCTTCGTTAGGACTGTCACTTCGATAACCTTCATATCTCTTAGGACAGTTATGATACTCTCCAAGGATACGTCGTCTACATTCCTGTAGAAGTCTTTAAGCAACTGTGAACGCCGCACAGAACCACGCTTCTTTATATACTGAATAATGTTGTCCGTGTCTTCGGCGTATCGCGCCCGTCCGATGCCGCCGAAGATGCGGTTCATCTTTATCTCCGCGTTTTTCATAATTGCCAATGCCCGGTTAAGATCCTCGATGCCTATGGTAAGGTCGTCTGTATGTGAAGCTGCCATGACCATAGCTATCTTCTTGGCGTGTGTCGGCCTTCTGGATGCATAACCGTTGAGGGCAGGATCACCTAGGATTGGACGCCCTGATAGCATCTCTTTGTCCATGTCCTCGTACCATCTCTCGTACTTCTCCAACGCCTCTGGACTGAATTTATACTCACCTACTAAGGATTGGATAATCTCAAGGTCATGTATGAGATCGTCCCGTAAACTAGGATCTGGCATATTCAGGTTTGGGTTTGTCACCGTCTTTCTCTTTGCATCCTCAACTACGAATATACAACGAGATGTGAAGCCACCCCCTATGGCTTCCTTAGTCAAGATGTGTGGTAGCCAATCGGGAGCCGTGGCTGCCAGCATATTGAAGCACATACCCGTGATTTCGTCCACACCTTGATGCTTCGTCCTCCTAGTCCATCTATCTCGTGAGTCATACCAGTTGGTAAGATAGGCTAGAAATGTACTATTTTGGTATCCTGTGAAGACGGATAGCTCCTCACAGAAGCATGTGACGGCACTTTGGAATTGATGATTACCTGTTATTGGGTCAACGTATGTTATTTCACTCATCTTGATATCTCTGATGATGCTCTCTTGTGAGTTATCCTCACCTATTGTTGAGATATTCAGTTCGTCCACCATCCAACGAACGATTTCAATAGGCTCGGCCTTTCGAGCAATTCCCGACGGCCCAACCAATACTATATAATTATTAGCATATACTGTGGAATGTCCCCAAGGCATATACACTTTTCTCTGGAGTGCTGCTGAGATAGCGGCCACCCCTGCCCAGGTGTGATATGATAGTGGACTTTCGCTTTCTTCTGTGTATCTAAGATGTGCTGATAGCCAGTCGTCAAGCCGCCTCTCGGTCATTTTTAATGATCCTTAATACCTCACGGACAGATTTCTCTGTCTCCTTCTGATTATCCGAAAGGACAGCTTCGTGCATGTGTCCCCAGTCTGTGCCGATCTTCATTGTAGTGCCGATGCGAAACTCCTTGCTATTATAAACAAGGAGTGGGTTCATGTAGTCTAGGCCGATCTTTACACCTGCTTCTGCTATAAGTGCAGGGTCTGCTGGCATCTGGTTTAGGGTGCTATCGTGAATTTGTCCGAGTATCTCTACTTTTTGCATAACAGAGCTTTTGTCATTATAGGTCTTAACCATTCCCTCTCTCGTACAGTCAAAGACCGTACTCTGAGGGAGAAAGGAATAAGCTGAGTCAAATAGTTCAGGCCCCCATGCTTCCATAAAGCGTCGTTTACGACCGAAGCAGTTGGTGAGAGTTCTAGTTTCTCTAAGAGTATGCTGAACGGTCTTGTGCCATATGGGGATGCCAGGATAAGCAACGGTCCTATATAGCTCAACGATACGCTTTGCCTCTGTCTCATCCATCTCGTTTTCCAAAGCAAACCGCTTATATCGCATGTCGTAGTTGAGTCCATGATTGCTTTTCTTCCCCGCCTGTCTAATCGACATGCTACGCGGTAGAAAGACGTCGGGAACACGCAGCTCAGGTATGCTATCTCGCATCTCTGCGATAAGCTCTGGGTTGGTGTTCTGACCGATGGCCTTATTTTCCTTATCTACCACATCTTCTGATAAGCCGCTAATAAGAGAGCCTGTCACTGTATGAGGACTCTTTCCTTCTTCTATGACGGCCAACATATTAGCATCACCTGTGAGATGAGCTACTACGACCCATTCTGCCCCCGTCTTATCGAGTTCGACTAATACGTTCTTCAATGTTTTACCTCCTCCTTGTCGTCTCCCAAGCCCTCATTCTCCATAATAAGTTCGGCATAAGCAGCTAGTACATGCGCTGTCAACCTGGCTGCGTTTGTAAAATCGACTTCTGTTGTTTTTACTATATGATCGGACAACTGAGCGCACCAAATACATAGTTCCTCCATCAGTTCCTGAGGAGGTGCATATCTCTCTATTCTTACGTCACCTTTCTCTGACATATCCTACTCCCTATCTGCTATGATGAACTCTTTGAACTCGGGATGAAGATTTTGCATATTCATCCCAGTCCCAAAAATGGTCTGTGAACTGGAAAGCCTACCCGTAACAGTTCCACGCGGATTATATGAGCACCGGATACGATCATCTTTGTCCACACCAACCTCAAGATAGGTGCCGTGAAGTTTCTTGAGGGAACGAATCTCCTGAACGAGCTTTGCCTCAGGCAAGTGGTGTCTACGATATATCCTCGACATAGCTTTGTCGTCAGTTGTAGGCCTGCCGGTAGAACGTGAGATATAGGGCTTGATACTTTTGGTAACGTAGAAGTACTCTTGGCATTGTTTAGGACTTGCTGGATTAAACGAGTGTTCTGCTACCTTCTCGAGTTCATCTTCCTTTTTCTTTATTTGCTCCTCTACCCTTTCTTTTGTTTTCGCGAGGGCGTCACGGTCAACTCTCACCCCACGAGCCATCATGTATATAAGGACTGGGAATAGATCAATCGTGTCCTGATACGACTTTAGGTAATCATCGTCTGTGAGTATAGATTCTATGGCTTCCCATATCTCGAAGGAAGTAGCACTATCCCTACAGTTGTAAAGCCAGAACGCCTCGAGGTCAGCCCAGGGTTTCTTCCATAACTTTCCATCATCTTTATAATAGGGCTCATTTGTATGCATAGAGCATAGAAAGTCCAGCCCCTTGGGGAAGTCAGGGTAGATAATATGATGTGCAACCATAGTGTCGCATATTCGTCCTTTTGTTGTAATGCTGTTCTGCATGAACAAAAAAGATATATCGAATATAAGGTTCTGACCAATCTTGTCTATAGTGGGATTTGACAGCACATCTTCGATAGCAAGCCATATATCTTCTTCTGCTTGTTCAGACCATCTATCCTTTCCCCCGTCGTCAACGAAAGGTATGCTCATACACATGACAGGGCTAGTTGCAAACGAGATACAGGAAACCTGATGATTTATAACTTCGATATCAAAAGCAACTGCTTTCGCATGTTTACAATCTTCTAGGAAGGAGATAGCTTCTTCATATGTTGGGTCTATGAGGAGAGTGCGCTCAAGGAGGCGAAGCTCTGAGTACTCACTTTCTTTCTTAGCCTTCGCTAGGTCTGAAGCTATGAAATGACGCCATGTATAGTTTCCTCGTAAAGAAGCTGCTGGATGAATAGTAGGAATAACCTTACGCTTAGGTGCTTTTTCTCCTGCCGTAAGTATGCTCCCTCTCCACTTCATTATCCTGTTGTCGCCGACGAGGAAACCCAAAGCGGTTCCGCCCAGAGGAACTATGACATTCGCAGCACACGCGGCTAGGCGTTCTACACAGCCATTGGAACGCTTCTCTCCTAACTCGGTCAAACCACCTTTCTTTGTCCATAGTATGTCACCTTCTGTAGTAGTAACCATATCACCTGTCTTGCTTTTCTTAACCTCCGTCTCGAATACATTAGTTAAATAGCACTCCCGTCTCACGATGCCCGCTGCGTGCATACACTGTTCTAATAACTGGCCGGACGGCCCTACGAGAGGCCGTCCAAGACGGACTTCCGTCCGAGCGGGAGCTTCCCCTAATATGCAGATTTTGCTTTCAGGGTTGCCTTCTTCCCAAGGTTTTGTGTTATTCACTAGAGCCTCCCGTCTTATCTTTATACACCGCATTAACAAACCGTGTCTTTGTCATCTTGTCGATGTCCCATCCGAAGCCAAGAACATCTCGCTGGTAGCAAGCTCTGACCGTGACGCCTGATCCAAGAAAAGGAACGCAGATCTTACTTCCTGGATAGACAAACGTATCGAGTATTTCCAACATAAGTTCAATAGGTCTCTCAGTCGGATGGATTTTGTTTTGAGGTGCTACTGGTCTGAATACGAATGTATTATTTCTACCTGGAGTGCGTAGCTTAGGCTTACCCTTCCTACATATGAAGAAGGGTTCATAAGCGTTTCCCAACATAGTATCAGGGGAGGCAGTTTGGCCGGCGTGGTCTTTCACCCAGATAGCGGGAATGTCAGACACCGAGAAGCCAACCTTCTTGAGAATTTCTCGTACTTCCTTATACCAAGTAGGCCCGAACCACCATACCATGAAGGTATCTTTCTTGAGACAGGTAAAGCATTCCTTTGCAACTGCTTCGACAAAAGCAGGATATTCTTTGGCATCTACTTCGTTATATGCGTCCATCTGAATAAGGTCTTGGTTTCGACTTTTTCTCTTATCCAGTTCGACGGCGTAAGGAGGATCTACTTCAATAAAATGAAGATCGTTCTTATACGCTTTCTTGAGTCCCTCAATAGCATCACCTATTTGATAATGCTTCTCTGCATGTTTAGCCACATCTTTCCATCTACTATCATCTGTGCTAATAAGCGTTTGTGTTACAACATCTTCTTCTAACTGCTTATATTTTTTCCACGCTTCCTTCTCCGTTTTGCTATCTCCTAACTCGGGGACGACCTCCAGCATATCTGCTAATTGTAGCCTTCTGGATGTAGCTCCTTCAGAACCTTCCATTAGCTCAGCTTGCTTCTTCTGTGTCCACTCAGGATCTTGTTCAAGGCGAAGATCGAAAATGCGTCTCTCTAATCTTGTTCTTTCCGTCCAGTGGAAATCTTTCCGCATCGTGTTTTCGATAAGTTCGACTTCACGCGCGTCCAGTTCTCCTTCCACTTCTCTAACGACCACCGGAATAGTTTTAAGACCAGCCTCCTTCGAAGCGGTGAGTCTACGACCCCCGGCGAGAAGATTGTTTTTGCCGTCAACCGAAATAGGCTGAAGTAAGCCTTTGTCTTTAATACTCTCCACCAGAGAAGAAAGATCTCCCATTTCTTCACGATACCGTTCTCCCACCTTTATCTCATCAAGTTTCATATCTCTGGTTTTCATTTATCCCTCCAGCAGTTTAAGTAAGTCGGCCTTTTCCTCTATCGATAGGTTGTCAAAATTCTTCTCCGCCTTTCCTAGACGGTCGGCTTCTTGCTTCTTCCGAACCGTCTCAGCGTGCTTACTCACCTTTCGATCCTCTCGTATTTCTCTTAGTTTTTCCAGTCGCTCTTCGTGTGTCATATCTTTGAGCGATGTGCGTAGCATTTCTAGTCTGTTCATTTCTTTTCCTTATATACTATGTCGAAGTGTCCGTCCAAAATAGCACCGTATATCATGGCCCCGTGTTTTTCACCGGCGTCTATTACTCGCTCTAGTAGAACTCTTACAATGGGAGATCTCATACCCCACGGCATCTTGCTAAGTCGCTCGTACAGAGCTTCATCAATGGGTAGGGAAATACGCTTAGTAGTTGTGTCAGGCATCTTATTTTTCCTTATTCGTGGAGGATGGTATAAAATATATAACGTTCACATATGGTTAGGGGGAGCGGCGCGGTATGTAACCACATAAGGGGCATACATGGCCGCGCATAACGTTGCATAACGTTCGCAAAATACCGTTTTTCACCGCTCCTTAACCTATTTTTTATTGATCACCTGCTACGCCCATTCTAAGCGTAATTAGACCAAGACCACCAAGAATTTCAGTGCTATGGGTCAGCAGTTCGGCAAACGTAGTTTCTCCCGTGAGCCATGTAATTAAGGCTTGGGCGAACATAAGAAAGCCAATGATGTAAGTTTTCTTGCCTACTAGAAATTCCATACTTACCTCTCTGAAAGTGTCCCCATGCATCTGGCCTCTGCACAGGGACGAAGCGGGGGGAGGAGGCGGCCAGACCGCGAGGCATCTACTGGACGGAGGTCAGAGATGCCTACTCCACTCGTGGGAGGGAGACACGATTGTTGACGGAACCCTCGTACTCCTCCTGTTTCACGAAAATGTCCGATGCAGTTGCACCGACCAAATCCTCCGTGTTGAAACCGTTTTTCTCGAAGGGGATGTTGAACGCCTTGAGGAAACGGGTAATACCTCGCATTTTATTTCGCGAGGAGCTTTCGTCGTCGTCTGGGCCGACAAAGGTAAGATAGTGAAAGATAGTAGCCGCATCTGGATACTCGTCACTCTCTACCTTTATCATAACCATAGTTTGATCGCAGGTATCCTTCTTGTTCCTGCCATCTTTAATGTCCATGATCCGAAGATCGTAGGAACCTTCTGGGACTGGCTTATCCTCGTAAGAGTCTCCCAGACCTTTTATTTCAACGATAGGCATTTTTGTGTTCTCCTTGTTTACAGGGTTAGGTTTAGGATTTTTCCGATACCATACTTGTTCGGGTTATCGAAATCTTGGATAGTCACGTCTTCGTACATATCCAAATTCGCTACCTGAGAGCGAATACACTGCAGACCACGAGTTTCCGGTCGGGTCTGAATCTCGTACTTCTTTTCCTTCTCCGTGCTTGCTGCTCTTGCCAGCCAGATGTTCGTAAATAAGAGGGGTATCATAGTCTTTGCGCTTCCAGCTACCTGCAGCTCCGTGCTGAGTTTCTTAGTGGTTTCATCCTGCCAGGACGTGATGTGTCCAGTAACATATATGTTTTTGCGCTCCGATGTAAAGGAACGGAACAGATCTGAAAGTTTACTTCCCACTATGCGATAGTCGGACAGCTCCTCAACCTTACCATATCTGTTATTGATATATGCGTTGCGATCGAACATAGCCTTCTGGAGAAATGTCATAGAGTCTAGGCATATCCAATCGTAGGCGTCGAAGAATCCTTCCTCCGCTTTCTTCGTTGCGCTTTCTACAAAGTCGATATAGAGGCGCGGTTCCTTTGCGCTGGACGGCCTATCTGATTTTGAACCCTTATTGAAGCCCTTGATAGTTGTGTCAATCTCTGTTGCTTCGGGGAGCCATTCCTCATATTCTACGTCCGCTCCTTGAAGGGAAGCCAGAGCATTGGGGTCAAATAGGAAGGCGAACACCTTTCCTGAGAGGGTTCGTATCTGTGTTGTTTTTCCTGCCCCTGTAGGACCAACCACCAGTATGTTTTGATAAATAGGCTGTTCTGCATCTTTAGCGTTAGGCATCATCTCCTCCGTTTTGGGGTCTATCTATAAGATCTAACAAAACACTACCTTCCCTGAGTATATCTTTTGCCACACTAAGATCGCTTCCCCATCTCTCTCCAACTAACTCAGAAGGTAATGGTGCAACAACACGTGTTATTCTACTCTGAACTATCATTCCAGCACATGCAGAGCAAGGAGCAAATGGCCAGGTGTAGAGAGTAGTGCACTCGAGAGAACGTCTAGCGAATAATATAGCGTTGCGCTCGGCATGAACTATCATCTTGTATTTAAGCTCACGATTTTCCAGACGCTCAGGAGTATCTTCGACGCCCCTGGGAAAGCCATTATAACCTAGCGATATTATATCGCGATAGGGGCCAATAATAGCCGCGCCTACCTTCGTAGAGGGGTCTTTAGACCAACTGGATATGTGTTCCGCTAGACTAAGGAAGCGGGTGTCCCACTTGCTAGTCATTTCTCAAGACCTATCTTATTTAATTCAAGACGGTCGAACGGACTCCACGGCTCGTTTTCGAAGCCGGCAGGTTGCTCCTTAACCGTTGGATTAGACCACATCTTACAGAGGTCAATATACGGACAGTTTCGTGCGAAGTCCTGACAGGAGTTCGTATTCTTGGGAAAGGCCGACATATAGGAGTTTTCGTCGTCAATAGTGAGACTACAATTCACCTCGATTTGGTGTATCCAGTATCGTGCTTCCCAGAGCCATGCATCTAACTGAGCGTGTTGTCGCTCGACAGGGATGAGGACGAAGCCGTCGTGGACTGTTTTATGGACGAGCGCGGCATCCACCCAGACTGCCTTAGCCTTGTCTCCATATAGCATATGCGCTGCGTGAAGATAGCCGTCAATCTGACTATCAGGTGAGAAAGAGTCGATAAACGTCGAGCGGAATGTTGAAGCCTTGCTGTAGAGCGAGGAAGTCTTGTGTTCTCCGACATAGATTTCATCCTTTATCGCAAAGATTTTATCCATTCTACCCACATAAAACAAGGTAGCATCTTCTGGGTCTAAAGGGACCGCGAATGGTTGTTCTACTGCGAGTAATTCAAAGCCGGGACGAGAGAATAGCGCCCTTCGTTCGTCCACGTATGCGTAGAGCATCTCCAGAGCGTTCATAGGCACCCTAGGTTGGAGACGATCCAGCTCGAATGGGTCACTCTCTTTAGGATCAGGCCCACCGTTTTCTACCCAACAAGTGAGGAACGCTTCATAGCCACATTCGGCTACTTCTTGCGTCCTCAATTTTTGAGGATCGTTCTTGCTCATAATCTCCCAGACTATATCCATCGCTTCGTGCCATGCGCTACCGAAGACAAGGGCTGGCATAAAGCCGGTTCCCGCCCAGTTACGGCTGTGGCGAAAGTAGAATTTACGAGGACAAGTTCGGAAGTCTTTAATGCGAGTGTTGTCGAAGTAACGATCTTGCATAATTTTCTCCGTCTGCAAAATTGATTACAATTATATTATGCCACACCCATTCGGTAGATGCAATACCCATTATACCTCGCAGGACTTAGCACCGGTTAGTGGATCAATCAGACATGCTGTGTCGTCTCGCTCTTTTTCCTCAACGTAGATTCCAAACCTCTTACCGTTTCTGTTGAATGTAGTACATCCTTTTGCACCACCCTTGTATGCTTGCGTATAGAGTTTCTTGAAATCATCGAAGTCTATCTGGCCACGTTTCTTTTTCTCGCCGCCATTCACTCCGTTTACATTACACGTCTTGCTTACTGCACTATCTATAAACTTCTGCGCGGAGCAGAGGACACGGACGTGGTTACGAGCAGATACTTCGTGGGCCGTCCTACCCTTTACACCATAAAATGCGTATGCGTAGTCCTTGAGTTCGACCTCAATTTGTCCTTCCGGCATGTGAACCAGGCGTTTTGCGGATAATGCGTATGGTGGTTCTATCCCACTACTTATGTTATCCGCGCACATGCTTATAGTGCCAGTTGGAGCGAGAGATAACAATAGACCATTCCTCAAACCGAACTTGCTTATTCTCCCTCTTATCCTTTCGGGTAAGGTCTTAGCAAAGCCTGACGCTAACCATTGTTTTGTATCCAGGTGGGGAAATGAGCCATACTGCTTAGCAGCGTTGATAGATGTCTCGTATGCTGTATCTCGTATGATTGTTAGGATCTCTTCTTGCTTCGCAATATACTCTTTCGAACCATACTTTAGGCCAAGTATTTCTAATGCGTTTGCCATTCCCGTAACACCAATACCCATTCTCCTCTTATTCTGTGCCTCCTCACGTTGCTGTTCAAGAGGATAACGTGTCTTATCAATGACATTATCATACGCTCTACAAGCAACCGCGACGTCGAGGCGCAGAAGGTCTAGATCCAGCACATATCGTTCTTCGCTGTTCATTGGAAGTTCTTTGATATACTTGACTATGTTCTGCGATCCTAGGAGACATGCCCCATTAGGGGGAAGGGGTTGTTCGCCGCAGGGGTTCGTAGCAGCTATATTCTCACAGTAGGAAAGAGGGTTCATATAATTGATACGATCTATGAATAGAACACCTGGCTCACCCCAATCCCAGTTGCGTTCCATAATTCTAGCCCATACGTCTGTGGCACTTACCTGATCGTATTCCTTGCCATTGAAAACTAAGGAGTAGGAACCACCCTTAGCAAGAGCTTTCATAAACTCGTCTGTAACCGCCACGGATATATTGAAGTTCTTAAGAGTTAGTTGGTCTTGTTTAGCATTTACAAAGCGCATAACATCTGGGTGGTCAATACGTAGGACGCCCATCATTGCTCCGCGTCTATGTCCTGCTGAGAGAACAGTTTCGCACATAGCGTTCCAGCAACCCATAAAGGAGACAGGGCCGGTGGCGTATGCTTTCAGTCCAAGCCCGCGAATAGGATCGCCGTGTGGTCGTAGAGTGCTAAAATCCCACCCACAGCCGCCACCAGAGCGGAGGGTGAGCATGGACCTTTTAAGTTCTTCCATAATTGCCTCGGAGGTATCATCAATGATACCCCCCACATAGCAGTTCATAGCAGTAATATCGTATGGACGGCCCACCGCAAGTTGTTGCCTACCTGCAGGTAGGATGCGTTGATAACGAAGACCATCGAGTAGTTGTCTAAAGTGATGCTCGTCATCGCATGTCGTCCTGGCATATCTCACGCAGTAGTCATCGAACGCCTCGTCGTCCACACGATACTTCGTGCCGTGTAGCGTGTCACTATATTTTGATTGTGGTCCGAACATTTTGAAGTATCCTTATTGATTCTACAAACTCTTTTAGTTCATCAGGAAGAAAAGCAAATGTTGTATCTCTACGCCCTTCTACATTCTTCTCTAAACAGATATGTTTCTCTATTATATCCGCTCCGCCTAGAACAGCCATAAAAGAAACAATATCTCCCTCTGTATGGTCGCTAAATCCGTCGAAAGAGTTTCCTACTATAGCATTATAGTCTATCTCCCATAACTGAGTAGGATACTTGTCGGTGCAATATAAGAGCTTATAATCCACCTGTCTGCATAGGCGCATGAGACGCTCCGTTATCAATCCATTGACCCAAGAAATAATAAGGGGCTTCTTTGTCTCGACTAGGACGGGTAGTAAGTCCCAATCGCCATGCCCTACTTTGTATGTCTCACATAGGTTGTGGTGTTCAAGGAAGTCTATAGCCCACCTATCGTGCGGTGTGACTATGAAATCTATTCTGTTAATATCACAGAGCTCCTTGAGCCGGAGTATTACATGCTCTTGAAGGAAGGGGAGTTCACGTACTCCATTATCAAAGCCCTTGCAATAGTATTGTATCTTAAACGCATCAGCCCCGGCTCTCACCGCTGCATCTAAGAGGCTTAGCGCACTTGTTGGCTCACCTTCGTGTGCTACACCAGCCTCCGCTATCATATACACAGGCTTCATCGTGCATCCCACTTTACGTCAGGTTTAAGTTTATTTTTGTCTATATGCAGCCTACGACGATAGACGTATTGGAACATATCTTGAAGTGTATTATCAGATAGAGGGATAGGAGTAAGGCCAAGATCAGGGAGAGAGGTATGTTTTGCATTGTAGTAATGACTTTCTTTCTCAACTCGAGGGTTTGGTATGTGTACTATATCACAACCTGTCACAGATTGCACTTTCTCCGCAAGTTCTTGCACACTAAATTGCTCAGTAAACTGGTTCATTACTCTGAACGCCCCCTTACCAGGTGGGTTGTCGAGTGCTAATGTGACACACTTCAAGGTGTCCTCGATGTTGAGGAATCCTCTCGTCTGTCCTCCTTTGCCATATACAGTTAGGGGTTCTTTCACAGCTGCTTGTGCGATAAATCTATTTAGGACAGTTCCGAATATAGCGTCGTAGTGAAAGGATGTTATAAGATCAGGGTCTAAATGTCCAAGGGTGCCATACACGACACCCTGGTTTAAGTCAGTTACCTGGAGACCAAATGTACGGGAGGCAAATTCTAAGTTGTGGGAGTCGTGCACTTTGGATAGGTGATACCAAGAACCTGGCCTTTTTGGATACAGAACGCGGTCCTTCCTATCGTTGTGTTCTATATCCAGCCAGCCTTCCTCAATATCGATGTTTGGTGTTCCATACTCACCCATTGTGCCTAACTTGATAATGTGGCAATCTTCGTTATAGTGGAGAGCTGCCATTACCACATTTAAGGTGCCATTGATATTATTCTGCTGTGTTTCGATACACTGTTTTGCACCTATCATACTGTAGGGAGCAGAGGGCTGCTCGGCGTAGTGGATAACGACATCAGGTTTCCATACGTCAAATAAGTGATACACGCACTTGCGTTCGCGAGCTATGTCTATAATAAGACCTTGTATTGGCTTATCAGGGTGGAGATTATTCCAGCTATCGACGCGCTTGTCCATTCTGGGTGGAGTGACGAGAGGTGAGATGCCTACACGCACTTCCCATTCCCTCTTTATATAGCAGTCCACGGCATATACTTTATGACCTATATCTGCAAGGTGCATCGCCGTAGGCCAACCGAGGTATCCATCTGCTCCTAGTATAGCTACTCTCATAATACACCTGCCTGTATGAGCGCATCGGCTATAACTAAGTCCTCAGGACTGTCTATGTCTATAGAGGAAAGGCGATCTACCTCCACATATCGGGAAGGCATAGCGAATAAGTCTAGCTTGGAAAAGATAGCTGCTGTGCGTGTTAGTAACAGATTGCCGAAGATATAGTGAGCTGGCTTGCTCTGCTTCCTTGGTGCTTCTACTCGTTCTCTGGGAAATATCCAGTCAACTTTATCCCCCACGATGAAGCGTTGGTTCCAGCTGTGTGAGTTGTGTTCCACCTTGCAAATAGTATGAGCGCTATTTGCCATAGCATTCTTATCGAGCAAGTTGACTAGTTTAGTGATATGATCTTTGTGGAAGAAGGGAGAAGTGGGCTGAACTAATAAGACTGCGTCGGGTAGGTCGTCTTGTTTGGAAATAAAATCGGCTACTACATCTCGAATAGTGTATGATACACCATCTGTGAAGCGCGACGGCCTACTATGTATTTGCATCTCAGGGAAGTGACTCGTGACGTGATCGTTTACACCCCAGTCGTCTGTTGAAACAACTATGTCCGTTATAAGAGTATGACGGGCTATTTTAGTTAGACAGTGATTTATAAGGGGACGGCCTCCTAAAAGGGCCATATTCTTCCTCTTAATTGTTTGCGAACCGGCACGGGCTGGCACAAACGCTAATATGTTCATCTCCTTAACTCCTTTACAAGTTTATCTACAACACATATCTGTGTCATTTCCCAAGCATCTACTGTGCTTCCCGCTATGTGCGGAGTGATAATCAGGTTGTCGTTTTCTCTAGCATGTTGTAGGAGGTCGTGGTAGATGGGAGGCTTCTTCTTTGTATGTTCCCCAGGTAGGGTATCGAGGGCAGCACCTCGGAGTAAACCTGTCTTGAGCGACTCTAATAAGTCAGAATGATTCACTAAGTGGTGGTCAGCTGTAGATATAAAGTAGCCAGACTGTAAGTTTTCGAATGTATAGTGGTCGATGAACCTAGTGTTATCCATACCACCATAGCTCATCCAGTTAGCGTGGAGGGAGAGCACGTCACTATCTCGTGCGAGCTTCAGTAGGGTGTCGTGTGTTCCGTCTCGACGATAGCAGTCGTAGTGATAGATGTTCTTGAATAGGGGTTTTGCTCTCTCCTTAAGATGCCTACCAACACGTCCAAGGCCTACAATACCTAGGTTCATAGCACTCAGCATGTGTTGGGTGCTCCAGTTATATCGGTTGAATTTATGAGTGTTCTTTACCTCATCGAAGGCAGCGGATATACGTCTGTGTATAGCATGTATCAGACCGAGTGTATGCTCAGACGTAGAAGTTATCCCCTCCAGGAGTTCTTCGCCCTGGAGAGAGATAACTTGATAGTTCGTTGCGGTGATGTGATCTGCTGTGGTTGTATTAGTAACTAGAAAGCGTAGGTTTGGGAAACTCCTTGATAGTAACTTGTCCGTGTAGGAGAAACCTAGAGGACAGAAGATTGCAAGAACGCTAGCGCGTTCTTCTTCGCGGATACGAGGATCCCAGGTGGGGTCGATAACCTCGATTACATCAAAGGCGTCGTCCATATGCTCCCTAGCTGAGAGGCAGTAGGAAAGGTTGGTGTAGTATAGGACGGTAGGTTTCATGCTGCTTGGTCTTGTAGCCACCAGCGGAAATCGTATAGGATCTCGCTTGTTGCCTTACCCTCTCCATAAAGTCGATTACACGATGGGGGGCTACTCTCGAGCATTTTGTCCACCTCGTTGTATAGCGGGACGCTTTCCGAGGAAATAGTTACTACGCTGTCGTCCATAAGTCGGCCGTCCTGCCTATGTCCTAGGTTGAGTGTCCACGTTCCGGTATAAGGAGCCTCGATGATACCACATGAGCTGTTACCGATGATGATCCTGGCGTGATACAACAGAGAGTAGAAGTCGTGTTGATAGACGTTCTCGGTGGTAGCGGTTATGGATCTAGGACCGATTTTCGTTCTTTCTATCTCATCAATAATCTCACTGTGGCCGGGATCAGAACAAGGATAGATATACAAAACAGCACAGTCTGTGCGAGACGTTGCCTTCCTGATGTTTATTATGAACTCCCTTGAGCGTTGACCTTCCTTCATGTTGGGGTGCATGAGCACAAGTATAAGGTGACGACTTTGAGCTTCGAGTGTGAAGAAATCATCCATCACCATCTGGTAGTCTGGTCGGTCCATATGACGTAGCATGGCATCGAGGTGGAGATCACCCACTACATTCACACGGAAAGGGTTAATGCCCATGTTGCATAACTGAGCCTTAGCTGTGGCATTGGATACGTAGTGGAAGGAGGCAGCCTGAGATATCATACGCCGCATAACGTCGTCCGTCGTGCCTGTCTTGTCACCACCCTGGATATGCGCGATGGGGATATTCATCTGGACGGCAGCTATAGCCCCCGCGAGACTTTCTCCTCGGTCGCCAAACAATACGAGGAGGTCAGGCTCTCTGGAGCATATAATGTTCGCCATCTCCTGTGTATAATGCCCTATAGCATATGTGCGACCGGATAAGCGGTCCATGTTACAGTTTTTGGTGGGCGGGTATAAAGGAGTATAGCAGCTGAAATAGTCTCCCACTTCGTGATGGGTATTCCCAAACTTAGGGAGAAAATGCATGTCTGTGAGGACAAGTTGTAGTTCGAGGTCGTCTGATCTGTCTACGGCTTGCATTAGAGGGGTCATAGCACCGAACCCTCCACGCTTGCCGGATAGAAACATAATCTTCTTCATGGTAGTTCTCCGTCTGTTTGTTCTTCTCTCTCCTAATTAGGGAGAGTCTGTCGTGTTGAATATAATTTTCCTTTCAAGATAGTTTCCACCTCGGAAGATGAGGTAGTTGATATGATCAAATTTTCTAGCCATGATTGCACTGGCTAGGCTGTTCAGAATAGATAGAGAGGACACAACTAAGTAGTCGTGGTCCTCGGCATCTTTCATGCCATCTAGGAGTGTTCGATAAAGAATGTCTGTGGAATACTTCTTGAGGATGCCTTCTGTTAGGAAGCGAAGCTCCCCGAAACGTTCGGCATCTGAGAAGTCGTGTGCGCTTTTGTTTGGTATGAATACTATAGCCACGAATCGCCCCTTGTTATTTGGCTAAAAAAAGAGGGGAAAGGGAAAGTTGCTATACAAGGGGGGTCGTATTTGCAAAACCCTTTCCCCCCTAATTTTCACCCTCTATTCGGTATGGAAAACCGAGTAGATGGTGACTTACTTAGTTAGACGAGCAAGAAGCTCTTTCTTCTCCTCGGATGAGAGCTTGTCGAACTCGTCCCGAACCTTCTCCGCCTTCGTCCGGCCTCGTTTCTTCAGACCGGGCTTATATGCGTCGAGGTTTTTCTGGATCTCTGCCGGAGACTTCTCTGCCTTGATGCCATTACGCATCACAGACTGAACGTCAACCGTTAGCGAACCGTTGAGTAAGGAAAGAGCGACTGCTTCGCCCAAGGTGGAACCGGCCTCCGCTAGAGAGGCGGGGAAGGAGTACTTACCTTCGTAGGTATCTCCGTCACCGGTTTTGGCTTTAACTACCCGAATGTCAGGCATAGTATTGTTCTCCTTGTTTGAGTTATATAACTACACGGAATGAACCATGTAGTATGATTATACACACAATTCATGCAGATGCAACATACTTTTTTAGATTGTCAATTTTTTGGGTTGTCAATCGCGTTGCGTAAGTCGTTATCTGCATCGTCCAGTCGAGCATCTTCAACTTCATCAATACGCTCAACTGCTTCTTTCGCGACATCCGACAAAGGCTGTCGCGAATCTCGGACAGCAGGTCCACGTCTGTTTTTGTCTCCGATAAGTTGTGTTCTACGTATTTCATCTATTCCTCCCTTCGTTCCGTTGGGCCATTCTACGTCGAACCACTCCCGTCCTCTGTAGATGCGTGAGATAGTAGGCTGTTGCACGTTAAACTGTTCTGCAATTTCTCCTTGTGTAAGCTGACCTTCGTAGAGAAGGCGTTTAATATCTTTAATCTTTGCTTCATCTAAGAAGCCGCGTGGTAGTTCATTCCTCATCGGTTGAATATCCTTCTAATTATCTCCGTTCCGAGAAGAACAATGCCACCTAGTATGCACACGATAATAGCGATTCCGCCCAGAACTGGGTATTGTAAGAGGAAGCTCATTAAGATTGCTCCCTATTTTCATGACATTCGTATCTAAGAACCCTAATCTCGTATCTGTCAAAAAGAAGAGGGTTCTGCTCCTGAACTCTTTCTACTGCCGTTTCTGCTTGGGAACAGGAATCTAGAAAAAAGTGAGCTTCTCCTGTCGAGTCAAACTCTCCTCCTATACCAAAGCTGAAGTATATAATTAAGATGCTCTTAGCGACCATTATTCTTCCCCTTTGAACGTTTCATATACTGATTGCGTTTCTTCATTCTCGCTGCATTTATTCGTGACCAACCAACAAGAACTTCTGGCTGCTCCACTGTTTTATCTTCGCAATCTTTTATGGCGCGGGAGCATATCGCGCCGAACGCTTCACGAATGGGACCAAGAAATTCGTTCACTTCGTCGTATGTCTCAACGGAGAGGACGTGATGCCACTCCGTTGAGGTGCTATGCTCTAGATAATATAGTCCATACATGCTAAGGCCTTTTCATGCTATGAGGAACTTTGGCACGATATAGCTTACCATCAGGAGCCGTCCATGTCTCTGTTGTCCATGTTACGAAGTATGACTCTGTAGGAGTAGCGATGCCGAGTCTGTAGTGCATACGAGCACAACTTCGGGCGAAGGGGTCACTCCTATTTGCCCGTCCCCACTCTTCGCACTGAGTTTCTATTTCCCTAGCATGGTGCGTTTCGTTATGATGGCCTAGGGCACGGGCCTCTGAGTTAAGGGGAGGTTTCATCGGGAAAGACCTCCCTGACTGCTACCGAATCGGTAACAGCTGCATCCCATTTAACTCCGTTAAAGTTGGGAAAGTCGCGGGTGAACCAACGTCTTAATGTGTCCAGCCACACTCCTTTGTTGTAGTTAGTTACGTCTGGGTCGTGGATGATAGTATCCACAAGATATGCATAGTGCCTTCTTTCAAACATAGTTTTACTCCTTATTTAATTTCCCTTATCTAGTGACCATAACAAAGACTATGTAAATACTTACTACATTCAGAGGTAGCTTCTTCCTTTGATTTATATGGTCCATATTTATCAGACCATACCTCATTCCAGAAATACCATTTACCATCTTCTTCAAAGATTTCATTCATCTCATCTTTGTTCATCTTATTTCCCCATCATAAGGTCGGCTTTGTAATCAGCGATGGCATCAAGGTTAGCTTGCGCCCGCTCATATATCATGTCGTAAGGGATATCTCGTTCAAGATCAGCAGTGGTAGCTTCTGGATGTTCTTCCATATACTCATCCCAGAGCTGTTCCTGTGCTTCTATAACAAAATCCTTCATTCTACCCATTATCGTTGTTCCTTACCTTTGGTGGTAACATACCATGCTGAAGATAATCATCTTCCATTATGTTTTGCATCTTGGTGATAGCGTCCTTTATGTTTTCACAAAATACTTCGTTATCCTTAAGTAACGCTATCAGACCATCATATAGTTCTTCATAAGCTTGTTTGTCTAGCATTATTGTTGTTCCTCCTCCTCGGCCTCGGCCTCCTGGGCGATAATATGTGAGTTATTGATATCAACCTTACCATATCTGTATAGATACTTTGAACACCCGGACAGAGCCTCTTTCACAGACTCATATGGTCCGTGTCTATCAGACCACGTTTCGTTCCAGAAATACCACTTTCCTTTGTATTTATGCACCGGATAGGTGTAGGTGCTTCTCTGTGTCATTTTAAGGTCCTCTTACTTTTCCAGGTCTCCCCTGGCTTATATACGGTAGCCAGCTTGATTTCATCAGTGAGATCCTCAAGAATTTTGACGAGTTGTCGTTCAAGGCGTTCCCATTCCTTAGGTTCGTCTCCGTAGAAGGGACCGCTTTCGCGTTTAATAGCCAGCCACCGGTGACGCTCGGTCACGAATGGACGATCCCGTGGCACGTCCCATATTAAATCCATAGATAATTCCTCCGTTAGAGTGAAACCTCCCTATTTTTAATTATACCATCGTTATGCATTAGATGCAATACACTTTGTTTCTAGCATGACATCATTGTGAATGTATGTATGTATGTATGTATAGGCACCCCCCCATGACGTGTCATTCGGCGGAGTGGTTGGACGGCCCCTTCTTAACCTTATATACAAAAAAAATATGTATAATAAGGTATTCTATATAGGGGTCTTTCACTTCTATTTAATTTGGATTAGATATGAAAGGCATGTATGGGGGGAGAGCTATACATTCATACATACATACATACATACATATATACATACCCAGTTATATGCCCCAAAGCCCTTGCATACATTTTGCACAATGCGTATGGATAAAGCATGAGCAAAAAACCCTCCATTCCTCTGCCCCCCATCCTCTCCTATAGTATCTCTGACCTCTGGGATAGAAATATATCGGAGGAGGTGCGGGATAAGATGGAACGTATGAACTACGCTGTGCAGAAAGAGAAAGATGACACTGAGCAAGGAAGCAGTAAGTCATAAGAAAAGAACTATGAGCAATAATATGCTGGAGGGTATATCAGCTATTGCTGCTTTTATAGGTAAAAGTCCCAACACAGTTGTATCGTGGATACTCAACGACGGGCTACCTGCAACTAAGACACGCCAAGGCAGATGGCTTTCTCATAAAGGATTGATATTACAATGGATCTATGCAGGACATCAAGCAGAGGTGCGCCACAGAGCTGGCTTTGCTGTAGAACCCGAGACGATAGATGCCCTAGCAGAGAGGATGGGTGTTTCTGCGGAGGAGGTGCGATCTATGAGAGAAGCTATATATGACAGTGATCATAAAGAGGGAAAGAAATATAGAAAGGAACGCTCGTAATGCCTATTACTAAAGCACCTGCTAAGAGGATGTTTTCCCAGAATGATCTTATTGAGGAGTTCAAGGCATACTCCCGTCTGCCGTTCATTGAAGTTCTTGCTAATATGATGAACTGTATGCCTACACCTGAGAGCCTGGAACGCTTTGCTAATGAGTATCCAGATAGATGGGCGAATGCAGTTAGTACCATGTCTCGTCTTGCTGGTTATCACGACAAGCTGGAGATAACAGGTAACGTTATGCTAGAGGTGCAAGGGATGGGTGATGCTGAACTCATAGCTAAACTGAGCGAGCTAGACGATACTCTCAAGAGAATGGAAGAAGGGAAGATGCTTGAGGGAAAAGAAGTAGAATATATGGATGTATCTTCCTCACAAGAAGAACAAAAAAATACCCTTACTCCTTCGCAAGAGTAAGGGCATTCTTTTTAAGTAGTTATATTCAGCATAGATACAAATAGCATTGCACAGGTGGCAATAAATCCGAAGATTACTAATCCTGGCACGTGCCATCCGCCTTCCTCCTCTGCTAAAGATAGAAGAACAAGGGTGATCCCTACTAGTAGGGCAGCAGTAACCGTAAGTTCCAGCATCTGTTTTTCTCCTCAAAAGTATGGGAGAACCACGCGCCTTGCGTGATCCTCCCATGATGAGTTAGGCAGCCTTTTTCTTTGGTTGCACAAGGTCTAGTCCATGCTTCTCTGCCATGCGCTGTAGAAGCACCGCCTGTTCCTCCGAAGATAGTTTGCTGTAACCTTCGCTGACTTTTTCTATCTTCGGCTTTCCAGACTTGCCTGTGTAAACAGGAAGGAAGTCTTGGCCTAACTCAGCCTCGATCTGCTTCCCTGTCAGGTCACGCTTCATGCATTCTTTTACATGCTGGCGATACTTTACAATGGCATTTTTGATGGCATTGGCAAGCACTACATTCTCGCCCCAAAGCTCCACGGCTTCCTTGATGGTTTCTGGAACCATCCAGTTTGTGACTACAGGCTCCTTACCTGCCATATCCGTTTTGACTGTGAGCATTTTACTCATGGTCTTTACCTCCACAATGGAAAAGGGAAACCCAGTATTTCGCCGAACGTTATGATCGGGCAAGCCCTTTCGGGCGCAATCAATTCCGTATACCGGGCGGCAAACATATGACGCTTGCCATATTTTTATTCTGACATAATTTTGTGTTATTGTAAACAATTTCTTTCATATCCATGAAAAGAATTGGGGCATCATGCTGGGCATCCTGCCCATGATGATACGCGTCACCAGTACCAGACGCCGGGCATGTTTTTGCCTTGACCCAGACTGGCAACCTGTCGTACTATGCGATATATCTTAACCCAAAATGGAGGCAAAAAACTATGGCATATGCAGTATATATTTCGGACGGATCAACATGGCATCTCGCCGGTACTACCCAGTCCTTCGATCATGCCAAGGGAGCGATGGAGAATATGCGCGGCGAAAACCCCGGACGTGTCGTCCAGTATTCCGACACCACCAATCTCGCCGTATCTATTTTACATTCGCCGGTGCCGCAACCACCACCAACACAACCAATGAATTCTTCTGGATACTTGGAGCCGCCTATATTTGGCATACTCCGCCAAATAACGGACAAGTAAAGCCCCAAGTAATCACACAGTATCTACTAAGTAATGGCACACAAAGTGCCATTACTTTTTTTTGTTTTATTACCAAGTAAAAACTAGTCATAGCCGGAACACCATTAAGTATTCGCCAAGTATTCGTCAAGTATGCGTCAAATCTATACTCAAAACTCTACTTGATAATGCAGTTGCGAACCACTCGCAACTGGCCGCGCGGGGGGTGGGTGCC
>Ga0181375_1000114_pt1 | contig 28518 bp, 22 predicted proteins | sample LowvirmetaG_FD_130090 | JGI IMG/M metagenome (GOLD analysis project Ga0181375, IMG submission 130090) | Marine viral communities from the Subarctic Pacific Ocean - Lowphox_11 viral metaG | ecosystem: Environmental > Aquatic > Marine > Oceanic | place: Subarctic Pacific Ocean | collected 2015-12-09 | reverse complement strand
ATTTGGTGATCGCTGCCGTCAGCGTCGTTTTACCGTGGTCAACGTGGCCAATCGTGCCGATGTTGCAGTGCGGTTTGGAACGCTCAAACTTTTCCTTAGCCATTATGGCCTCCTGTTATTCGATATGGGGATCAAGCCACCCAGTCAGGTGAGCCCGATCCCCGAAGTGGGTTAGGCGAATTTCGCCTGAATTTCTTCCGAGATGTTCGACGGCACAGCTTCGTAGTGATCGAACTGCATCGAGAACTGTGCGCGGCCCGAAGACATGGAACGCAGCGTGTTGATGTAACCAAACATGTTGGCCAGCGGCACGAAGGAGTCGATGGCAATCGCGTTACCGCGCGTGTCCTGACCCTGCACCTGACCGCGACGTGAGGTCAGATCGCCGATGATACCGCCGGTGTATTCTTCCGGGGTGATCACTTCGACTTTCATGATCGGTTCGAGCAATTTCGCACCGGCTTTGCGCATACCTTCGCGCATGCCCATGCGAGCCGCGATTTCGAACGCAAGCACCGAGGAGTCAACATCGTGGAACTTACCGTCGATCAACGTCACTTTGAAGTCGATCACCGGGAAGCCTGCCAACGGACCGGAGTCCATGACAGAACGGATGCCTTTTTCGACGCCGGGGATGTATTCCTTCGGCACCGCACCACCAACGATTTTGGATTCAAAAGAGAAGCCTTCGCCCGGTTCGGTCGGCGTGATGACAAGTTTGACCTCAGCGTACTGACCCGACCCACCAGACTGTTTCTTGTGGGTGTAGGTGTGTTCGACTTCGTGAGAAATCGTTTCACGATAGGCCACCTGCGGTGCACCGATGTTCGCTTCGACTTTGAACTCGCGGCGCAGACGATCCACGAGGATGTCGAGGTGAAGTTCGCCCATGCCTTTCATGATGGTTTGACCGGACTCGATGTCGGTCTCCACACGGAAGGAGGGGTCTTCGGCGGCAAGACGTGCCAGACCAGCGGACATTTTCTCTTGGTCGCCCTTGGTTTTGGGCTCAACTGCGATCTCGATCACCGGTTCCGGGAAGGTCATGGTTTCGAGAACGACCGGCTCAGAGGCAGAACACAGGGTATCCCCAGTGGTGGTGTCTTTGAGGCCAGCCAAAGCGATGATGTCGCCGGAGAAGGCTTCTTCGATCTCTTCGCGGTTGTTCGAGTGCATCATCATCATACGACCGACGCGCTCTTTTTTGCCTTTGGTCGAGTTCAGAATGCCGTCACCTTTGTTCATCTTACCGGAGTAGATGCGGGTAAAGGTGAGCGTGCCCACGAACGGGTCGTTCATGATTTTGAACGCAAGGCCAGAGAACGCCATGTTGTCATCGGCGCGACGCGGGATGTCACGGGTTTCCGTTTCATCGCCGGGTTTGAAGCCCATGTAATCCACAACGTCGAGCGGGCTCGGCAGATAGTCGATCACAGCGTTCAACAGCGGCTGAACGCCTTTGTTTTTAAAGGCAGACCCGCAGAGAACCGGAATAAACTTGATCGCCAGCGTGCCTTTGCGGATCAGGCTGCGAAGCGTGTCCACGTCGGGCTCTGCACCGTCCATCAAGTAGTTTTCCATGGCTTCGTCGTCCATTTCGACCGCAACCTCGATGAGGTTTGCACGCCATTCGTCAGCCAGATCTTTCAGGCTGTCGCGGATCTCGCGCTGTTCCCAGCTCGCACCAAGGTCTTCACCGGCCCAGACCCATTCTTTCATGGTCACGAGGTCGATCATACCTTCCAGCTCGGTTTCAGCCCCAATCGGAATCTGAATCGGAGCCGGGGTTGCGCCGGTGCGGTCTTTGATCATCTTCACACAGTTGAAGAAGTCAGCACCGATCTTGTCCATTTTGTTAACGAACACGATGCGCGGAACTTTGTAGCGGTCAGCCTGACGCCACACGGTTTCGGTCTGCGGTTCAACGCCAGCGTTGGCGTCAAGCACAGCAACAGCACCGTCAAGCACAGCCAGCGAACGTTCAACTTCGATGGTGAAGTCAACGTGGCCGGGCGTGTCGATGATGTTCATCCGAAACTTGGTGTCGGAGGTCGCATCAGCTGTCGGCTCTTCCTGACGCTGCCAGAACGTGGTGGTCGCAGCAGAGGTGATCGTGATGCCGCGTTCCTGCTCCTGCTCCATCCAGTCCATGGTGGCTGCACCATCGTGCACCTCACCGATGTTGTGGGATTTGCCGGTGTAATAAAGGATACGCTCGGAACAGGTGGTTTTACCTGCGTCGATATGCGCCATGATACCAAAATTGCGGTACCGTTCGAGGGGATATTCGCGTGCCATGATGTCGGTCCTACGGGCCTGAGTGATTACCAGCGATAATGGCTGAACGCTTTGTTTGCGTCGGCCATCTTATGCGTGTCTTCGCGTTTTTTCACGGCGGAACCGCGACCGTTGACTGCATCAAGCAGTTCACCGGCAAGACGCTCTTCCATCGTGTTTTCGTTGCGGGCGCGGGATGCGTTGATCAACCAACGGATCGCCAGAGCTTCGCGGCGCTCAACGCGCACTTCGACGGGCACCTGATAGGTGGCACCACCCACACGACGCGACCGCACCTCAACAGAGGGTTTCACGTTGTCGAGGGCTTCATGGAACACTTCAACCGGAGCTTTTTTCAGCTTGTCTTCCACGCGGCTCAACGCGTTGTAAACAATTTTCTCGGCGGCGGATTTTTTGCCGTCGATCATCAGGTTGTTCATGAATTTGGTCAGCACGCGATCGCCATATTTGGCGTCGGGCAGTACTTCGCGCTTTTCAGCGGCGTGACGACGGGACATACCAGTCTCTCCTTACTTCGGACGCTTGGCGCCGTATTTCGAACGACGCTGCTTACGGTCTTTGACGCCTTGGGTATCCAACACACCGCGCAGGATGTGATAACGGACACCCGGAAGGTCTTTCACACGACCGCCACGGATCAGAACCACAGAGTGCTCCTGAAGGTTGTGGCTTTCACCGGGGATGTAGCTGATCACTTCGAAACCGTTGGTCAGGCGAACCTTGGCCACTTTCCGCATAGCGGAGTTCGGTTTTTTCGGTGTGGTGGTGTAGACGCGCGTACAAACGCCACGCTTCTGGGGACACTGCTCCAGGTGCATGGATTTGGAGCGCTTGACTTTGGGCTGACGCGGTTTGCGGATCAGCTGTTGAATCGTTGGCATAGGGTTCTTTCCCGTTTCCTAACTTATGTGCCGCGACGGTGACCTCAGGCGTAAACCTTGAGCCCGTGCCGGGGCGATTTCGAATTTCCAGCATCACGCAAATGCGTAACACAAAAACCCGCAATCGTTCCCATTCCGAGGTGAACGACGCGGTGAGTTCCCAGAGGATCAGAGCGCCTTAAATTGCTCAGATCTTGGCCACTACGATTTAGAACTCGGCACAAACGGGGAGACCCCCCTTAGCCGGATGTCGCGCGGTATATGGAGAGTCGTCCGCCTTGTCAACCGGTGGTCAACGTTTGACGAGGCCTTCCGCCCTGCGGCGCAGACGCGCCTCACGCAGAACGGTGTAAATGCCCGTGGTGGCAATGATCCCTGCCCCGATGAGCGCCCAGAGGTCCGGCCATTCACCAAAGGCAAAAAACCCGATCAGCAAGGCCCAGATCAACGCAGTATAGCGAAACGGCGAGACAAAGGAAATCTCCCCCACGCGCATCACCGTGACGGAGAGAACATAGCCAATGATGACAAATCCCGAGGTGCCCAAAAGTTGGATATAGCCCAATGTCGAGAGCGGTTGCCATTCCGAACCGAGGGATAGTCCCCCCGCCACAATGGTGACCGCAGCCACAGCGGCAAAAGTGACGGTTGCGGTTGGGGCATTTGGGGATATGGCGCGCACCGAAAGATCGCGCACGGTGACAAACCCCATGCCCAGAACGGCCCAAAGCCCCTGTGCGCTAAAACCCTCCCCACCCGGTTTGACGATCAAAAGCACACCACAAAAGCCGATCAAGATGGCCGCAAGGCGGCGCCAGCCCAACTGATCTTTGAACACCAGCGCGCCGACCACAGTGATGGAAAGCGGCAGGGTTTGCATGATCGCCGTGGCATTGGCCAAGGGGATATGGATGATGGCGGTGAGAAAAGAGAACGATGCTCCGACCTCGGCCCCGGCGCGCAGCAGCGTAAAGATCCAGTCCTTGCGGCTCAGATCAAAGCGCACCGGCCCGATGAACACAGGCAAGATCACCAAAATCATCGCGATATTGAGAAGCCCGCGCAGGGTCAGTGCCTGCAACAGCGGGATTTCCTCCAAGAGCCCCTTCATGAAGCTGTCGTTGGTGGTAAAGGCCGCCATCGACAGGGCCATGAGAATGGCGCCACGGGTGTTGTCGGAGAGTTTCGTCATGGTGCAGGATGTTCTTTGTCTTTGGCAAGGGCCGGATCAATCCGTTTGATCCTGCGCTATCATTGCTGACACGATGCAGAAAGGAAAACTTGTCCTCTCGTCACATTGGCAGCCTCGTCGTTGTGTGACAGGCTGTACTGTGCATTATGCGAAAAAGGCCACGGGGGGCGGAACATCAGTGGCAGATCAGTGGTAGATCAGTGGTAGATATGGGTGACAAACGTGGGTGAAAAACTTGTCCTGACGACGATGCGCAATGAGGGTCCGTTCATTTTGGAATGGGTGGCTTGGTATCGTATGCTCGGCTTTGACCATATGATCGTTCTCTACAATGATTGCACGGATCACTCCCCTGCCCTGCTCAAAGCGCTCGATCAGGCCGGGTTCATCACCGCAGTTCGTTACAAACCCACGCCCTCCGTGCCGATAAAACGCACCGCTTTGAACCTGATGAAAACCCTGCCTCGGGTGCAAGCGGCGGAATGGGTGTTCAATATTGATGTCGATGAGTTTTTGGTGGTCCATGTCGGCGATGGCACGATCCATGATCTGATCGCTCAGTATGATATGGCTGAGACCCATGCCATCGCCGTGCATTGGAAATGTTTTGGCGACAGTGGTGGCAGTGAGTGGCACGATGAGTTTGCGCATCGCAGCTTTACCAAGGCCGCGTCCTCCCTGCACACCGTCAACATATTTTTCAAAACCTTGATCCGCTGGCCGCAGGATTTTCGTCATATCGGGGTTCATGCGCCAAGGGGATGGCTGGGCGAGTCACCTTGGGGGGAGCCACCCAACCTGATGAAGCGCTGCGATGGGGTGACCATGCGCCGGTATGATCCCGAGGGCTCGGTCCAGTACACAAAACCGCAATGGATCACCCACGAGTTTGCGCAGCTCAATCACTACATCACCCGCACCTATGAAAGCTTCACCCTGAAGATGAACAAACCGTCCACGGCGGCCAATCGCGACCGCTACACCATGCGGTTCTTCCGCGACAAAAATCGCAATGATGAACCCGATGAGAGCGCGCTGAAATACGCGCCGCGGTTTGAGAGCGCTTATGCCGAGGTCAGCGCTGTTCCCGGGGTGATGCGGCTGCATCATCGCTGTTGTATGGATTACCTTGAGGCCCTCGCAAAGCAAAATGACCGCGATCCAAAGGCGGATCTGCGCTGGCGTCATCATCAGCGTGAAAAGAACAAACTGAGCTGATCACCCCCATAGGCGCATGCCCTCACCGGCGCGCATTGAGCACATAAACCATTGAGCACATAAAAAGGCCCCCCGCATCTCTGCGAGGGGCCTTTTTTTAAATCATATGAAGAAAGGCTTACTCTTGGCCTTCCGGGGTTTCGACCATCAGGCTTTCGGCCTCGTCGCCCATCACATCCATCACCGGAGCGGCAAGTTGTGCGGCGGCTTCCGCTTCAGCACGGGCCTCCTCGATCACAACATTGTCGCGCTCTTGAGCAATACGGCGGACACGTTTGGTTGCGCCACCCGTACCAGCCGGGATCAAGCGGCCGACGATGATGTTCTCTTTGAGACCAACCAACTTGTCACGTTTGCCCTGAACAGAGGCTTCGGTGAGCACGCGGGTGGTTTCCTGGAACGACGCGGCAGAGATGAACGACCGGGTTTGCAAGGACGCCTTGGTGATCCCCAAGAGGATCGGCTGACCTTTCGCCGGACGGCCGCCTTTGGACTCGGCTTTGGCGTTGGCTTCGTCAAACTCGGCCTTGTCCACAGCTTCGCCTTTGAGCAACGTGGTTTCCCCAGAGTCGAGGATTTCCCATTTCTGCAACATCTGACGCACGATGACTTCGATGTGCTTGTCGTTGATCTTCACGCCTTGCAGACGATAGACCTCCTGCACCTCGTCGATCATGTACACAGCCAGAGCCTCGACACCCATAATCGCCAGAATGTCATGCGGCGCCGGGTTGCCGTCCATGATGTAGTCACCCTTCTGAACGAAGTCACCTTCGGCCACAGGGATGTGCTTGCCTTTCGGCACCATGTACTCGACGGGTTCCTTGGTCTCATCCGACGGTTCGATCGAGATGCGGCGTTTGTTTTTGTAGTCCTTGCCAAAGCGCACGTAGCCGTCAATCTCCGCGATGATCGCGTGATCTTTCGGACGACGGGCTTCAAAGAGCTCGGCCACACGCGGCAGACCACCGGTGATGTCCTTGGTCTTTGCGCCTTCGCGCGGAATACGCGCCACAACGTCACCGGCCTGAATGTCCTGACCGTCTTCGATCGAGAGAACCGCATCCACGGACATCAGATAGGTCACCGGGTTGCCCACATCGTTGCGGACCGGTTCGCCATCTTCGCCAAGGATCAAGATCTCAGGCTTCAGATCGCCGCCTTTCGGCACAGAGCGCCAATCGGTCACGATTTTCTGGGTCATGCCGGTGGCATCATCGGTGTCGTCACGGACCGAAAGACCCGAGATGAGATCGACGAATTTCGCCTTACCGCCTTTTTCCGCGATGATCGGAAGTGTGTAAGGGTCCCATTCAAACAGCTTGTCGCCACGGGCAATCATTTTGCCCTCTTCGGCAAACACTTTCGTGCCGTAGCCGAGTTTGTAGGACGCCCGTTCCACGCCTTGATCGTCCACGATCACCAACTGCATGTTACGACCCATGACGATTTTCTCGCCATGTTTGTTTTCAAGCAGCAAGGCATTGCGGTACAACGCTTTGCCTTCTTGGTTGGCTTCCTGGAACGACTGCTGGCCACCCTGTGCCACGCCGCCGATGTGGAAGGTCCGCATCGTCAGCTGTGTCCCAGGTTCCCCGATCGACTGAGCCGCGATGATGCCAACGGCCTCACCTTGGTTCACCATGGTGCCGCGTGCGAGGTCGCGACCATAGCACATGGCGCAAACGCCTTCTTCGGCTTCACAGGTCAGCGGACTGCGCATCCGCATGGAGGCAATCCCGGCGGCTTCGATCAGATCGGCTTTGCGTTCGTCGATCAGTTCGTTTTTCGACACGAGGACTTCGTCGGTGCCCGGACGCAACACGTCTTCTGCGGCCACGCGACCCAGAAGGCGCTCTGCGAGAGAGGCCACGACTTCACCATCGTTGACAGCCGCTTCGGCGGTGATCGCCAATTCGGTGCCACAGTCGACCTGACGCACGATACAGTCTTGAGCAACGTCCACGAGACGGCGAGTCAAATACCCGGAGTTCGCCGTTTTCAACGCCGTATCGGACAGACCCTTACGAGCGCCGTGTGTCGAGTTAAAGTACTCAAGCACGGTCAGGCCTTCTTTAAAGTTCGAGATAATCGGCGTTTCGATGATCTCGCCCGACGGTTTCGCCATAAGGCCGCGCATGCCGCCCAGCTGTTTCATCTGGGTGACAGAGCCACGCGCACCGGAGTGGGCCATCATGTACACCGAGTTCGGTTCCATTTCGGCCCCATTCTCGTCGCGCTTGTTGGCGGAGATGGTGGACATCATCGCTTCGGTGACTTTGTCGTTACACTTCGACCAGGCATCGACAACTTTGTTGTACTTCTCGCCCTGAGTGATCAGACCGTCCATGTACTGTTGTTCAAAGTCGCGAACCTGATCGCGGGTCGCGTCAACCAACGTCCATTTGTTGTCCGGCACAACCATGTCGTCCTTGCCGAAAGAAATCCCGGCTTTGAACGCTTCTTTGAAGCCCAAAGACATGATTTGGTCACAGAAGATAACCGACTCTTTCTGACCGCAATAGCGGTAGACGGTGTCGATGACCTGCTGCACTTCTTTCTTACGCAACAGACGGTTGACCAAGTCAAACGGCGCTTTCGCGTTGAGCGGCAACAGACCGCCAAGGCGCAAACGGCCCGGCGTGGTTTCAAAGCGTTTCCACACTTCTTGACCATGCTCGTCGATCTGTTTGATCCGGGCGGTGACTTTGGCGTGCAAATGCACAGCGCCCGAGCTCAGAGCGTATTCCACCTCGTCGATGTTGGAGAAGATCATGCCTTCGCCTTGCATGCCTTCGCGTTCCATCGAGATGTAGTAAATGCCCAAGATCATATCCTGCGACGGCACGATGATCGGTGCGCCGTTCGCGGGCGACAGAACGTTGTTCGTGGACATCATCAAGACGCGCGCTTCAAGCTGTGCTTCGAGCGACAGCGGCACGTGAACGGCCATCTGGTCGCCGTCAAAGTCGGCGTTAAAGGCCGAACAGACGAGCGGGTGAAGCTGAATCGCTTTGCCTTCGATCAATGTGGGTTCGAACGCTTGGATGCCCAAACGGTGCAAGGTCGGCGCACGGTTGAGGAACACCGGGTGTTCGCGGATCACTTCGTCCAGGATGTCCCACACTTCGGGACGCTCTTTTTCCACCAATTTCTTGGCTTGCTTCACAGTGGAAGACAGACCTTTGGCTTCAAGACGCGAGTAGATGAACGGTTTGAACAGTTCGAGCGCCATCTTCTTGGGCAAACCACACTGGTGCAACTTCAGTTCCGGCCCGGTCACGATGACCGAACGACCGGAGAAGTCGACGCGTTTGCCCAAAAGGTTTTGACGGAAACGACCCTGTTTGCCCTTCAGCATGTCGGACAGCGATTTCAACGGACGCTTGTTGGCCCCCGTGATCACGCGGCCACGACGACCGTTGTCGAACAACGCATCGACCGATTCCTGCAACATACGTTTTTCGTTACGCACGATGATGTCGGGCGCACGCAGTTCGATCAGGCGTTTGAGACGGTTGTTCCGGTTGATCACACGACGGTAAAGGTCGTTGAGATCGGAGGTCGCGAAACGGCCACCATCAAGCGGCACCAGCGGGCGGAGTTCTGGCGGGATCACGGGGATCACGGTCAGGATCATCCACTCCGGGCGGTTGCCGGATTCAAGGAAGCTTTCAACGATCTTCAGGCGCTTGATGATCTTCTTCGGTTTCAGCTCGCCGGTCGCCTCTTTGAGGTCTTCGCGAAGCTGGTCCGCGGTGCTCTCAAGGTCGATGTTGCCAAGCATTTTACGGATCGCTTCGGCACCGATGTCGGCCTCAAAAGCGTCCATACCGTAGAGATCCTGGGCGTCCATGAACTCTTCTTCGGTCATCATCTGACCGTAGGTGAGATCGGTGAGACCCGGTTCGATCACAACGTAGTTTTCGAAATACAGCACGCGTTCCAGATCACGCAGCGTCATGTCAAGCATGAGGCCGATCCGGCTCGGAAGCGATTTCAAGAACCAAATATGGGCGACAGGAGCCGCCAATTCGATATGGCCCATACGCTCGCGACGCACTTTTTGCAGCGTGACTTCCACACCACATTTTTCGCAGACAACGCCGCGATATTTCATACGCTTATATTTGCCGCACAGACATTCGTAGTCTTTGATCGGGCCAAAAATACGCGCACAGAACAGACCATCACGTTCCGGTTTGAACGTCCGGTAGTTGATGGTTTCCGGCTTTTTGATTTCGCCGTAGGACCACGACAGAATCCGTTCCGGGGAGGCCAAGGACACTTTGATCTCGTCAAAGGTCGTCGGCTGCGCCATCGGATTAAACGGGTTGGCTGTGATTTCCTGGTTCATCTTTTGAATTCCTCAAATTGTCGCGGAAGGGGGAAAAAAGCGTGGTGGGGGAAGCCCCCCACCGTCACTCTTCGTCCTCCGAATCCAGGAGTTCCATGTTGAGGCCGAGGCCGCGGACTTCTTTGACGAGCACGTTAAAGCTCTCCGGCACACCGGCTTCAAAGTTGTCTTCGCCCTTGACGATCGACTCATAGACCTTGGCACGGCCGGCCACGTCATCCGACTTGACCGTAAGCATTTCCTGCAGGGTGTAGGCAGCACCGTAGGCTTCGAGTGCCCAAACTTCCATCTCCCCGAAACGCTGCCCCCCGAACTGCGCCTTACCACCAAGCGGCTGCTGGGTGACAAGCGAGTACGGACCCGTGGAACGGGCGTGGATTTTGTCGTCCACAAGGTGGTGCAGTTTCAGCAGGTATTTCATGCCCACCGTGACCTTACGCGCGAATTGCTCACCGGTGCGGCCATCAAACAGGATGGATTGCGCGGAGGTGTCAAAGCCCGCTTTGGCCAAGGCTTCGTTGATGTCGGCCTCTTTCGCCCCGTCGAACACCGGCGTTGCGATCGGAACACCGCGGGTCACGTTGCCCGCCGCTTCCAGAAGGTCGTCATCTTCCATCGGCTCAAAGCCTTCGTCATAGACATCCTGGCCATAAACGAATTTCAGAGCGTCCCGCACCGGGGTCATGTCGCCGGAGCGACGGTATTCCCGCAGGCCTTCTTCGACCTGTTGGCCCAGACCGCGCGCGGCCCAACCCATGTGTGTTTCAAGGATCTGACCAACGTTCATGCGCGACGGCACGCCCAGCGGGTTCAAACAGAAATCAACCGGAGTCCCGTCTTCGAGGAACGGCATGTCCTCCATCGGAACCACGCGCGAAATCACACCTTTGTTGCCGTGACGACCGGCCATTTTATCACCCGGCTGAAGCTTGCGCTTCACGGCGATAAAGACTTTGACCATTTTCATCACGCCCGGCGGAAGATCGTCGCCACGACGGACTTTTTCGACCTTGTCTTCAAAACGGTGCTCAAGCGCCCGTTTCTGGGCTTCGTACTGTGCGTTCAAAGCCTCAACGATGGTGGCATCGTCTTCGTCTTCAAGCGCAAGCTGCCACCACTGACCTTTGGACAGTTGCGACAACAGATCTTCGTCGATGATCACGCCGGGCTTCACGCCCTTCGGACCTTTGACGGCAACCTTGCCCATGATCATGGTCTTGAGACGCGCATAAATGTTGCGGTCCAGGATCACCATCTCATCGTCACGGTCGCGTGCGAGGCGTTCGATTTCCTCACGCTCGATCTGTACGGAACGTTCGTCTTTTTCCACACCATGGCGGTTAAAGACGCGCACTTCCACGATCGTACCGTAATCGCCCGGCTTCACCCGAAGCGAGGTGTCACGCACGTCGGAGGCTTTCTCACCAAAGATGGCGCGCAGGAGTTTTTCTTCCGGCGTCATCGGGCTTTCGCCCTTCGGTGTGATTTTACCAACGAGAATATCACCCGGCTCAACGTGAGCCCCGATGTACACGATCCCGGCTTCATCGAGGTTGCGCAAAGCTTCCTCGCCGACGTTCGGGATGTCGCGGGTGATCTCTTCCGGCCCAAGCTTGGTGTCACGGGCGGCGACTTCGAATTCCTCGATGTGAACCGAGGTGAAGACGTCATCACGCGAGATGCGCTCGGAGATCAGGATGGAGTCTTCGTAGTTGTAGCCATTCCAAGGCATAAACGCGACCATCACGTTCTTACCCAAAGCCAACTCGCCCATATCCGTGGATGGACCATCGGCAATGACTTCGCCTTTGCCAACCGACTGACCCACATTCACCAACGGACGCTGGTTGATACAGGTGTTTTGGTTCGAGCGCTGGAACTTGCGCAGACGATAGATGTCCACACCCGGATCGCCCGGCTCCAGATCGGCAGTGGCGCGCACAACGATACGGGTTGCGTCGACTTGGTCGATCACGCCCGCGCGTTTCGCCTGGATGGCCGCGCCGGAGTCGATGGCGACTTTGCCTTCCATCCCGGTGCCGACCAGCGGTGCTTCTGCGCGCAAAAGCGGCACAGCCTGACGTTGCATGTTCGAGCCCATGAGGGCGCGGTTGGCGTCGTCGTTTTCAAGGAACGGGATCAAAGCGGCCGCCACAGAGACCAGCTGTTTCGGCGACACGTCGATGAGATCGACATTGGCCGGTGTGTTCAGCGCGTGTTCGCCCGACTGACGGGTGGACACCAGATCGTCGGTGAATTTGCCGTCCGCATCAAGCGATGCGTTGGCCTGTGCCACAGTGTGACGCATTTCTTCGGTCGCCGACATATACTGCACTTCGTCGGTCACCTGACCGTCGGTCACGCGACGGTACGGGGTTTCGATAAAGCCGTATTTGTTGACGCGGGCAAAGGTGGCCAACGAGTTGATCAGACCAATGTTCGGACCCTCGGGGGTCTCAATCGGGCACATGCGACCATAGTGGGTGATGTGCACATCGCGCACCTCAAAGCCTGCACGTTCGCGGGTCAAACCGCCCGGCCCAAGCGCCGAAAGACGACGTTTGTGCGTCACTTCGGAGAGCGGGTTGGTTTGGTCCATGAACTGCGACAACTGCGAGGAGCCAAAGAATTCGCGCACCGCAGCAGCCGCCGGTTTGGCGTTGATCAAGTCTTGCGGCATGACCGTGTCAATCTCGACCGAGGACATGCGTTCTTTGATCGCGCGCTCCATACGGAGCAGGCCAACGCGGTATTGGTTTTCCATCAGCTCGCCAACGGAACGCACACGACGGTTGCCCAGGTGGTCAATGTCGTCGATGTCGCCACGACCATCGCGCAGCTCAACCAGCGCCTTGATACAAGACACGATGTCTTCGCGACGCAGGGTACGCTGTGTGTCTTCGGCATCAAGGTCGAGACGCATGTTCATTTTGACGCGGCCCACGGCCGAAAGGTCGTAGCGTTCGCTGTCAAAGAACAAGGTGTCAAACAGTCCAGAGGCCGCATCCACGGTCGGCGGTTCACCCGGACGCATCACGCGGTAGATGTCCATGAGCGCGGTTTCGCGGTTCATGTTTTTATCTGCCGCCATGGTGTTGCGGATGTACGGACCGACGTTGATCCCGTCGATGTCGAGCACCGGAATCTCGGTGATGCCCGCGTCCAACAGATCTTTCAACGTGCCGCCAATGACAGACCCGTCTTTGTCGAATTCATAGGTGATCTCGTCACCCGCTTCGACATAAATCGCGCCGGTCTGTTCGTTGATGATGTCCTTGGCGGAATATTTGCCGAGGATGTTATCAAACGGCACCAAAAGATTGGTGATCGTGCCTTCGTCGAGGATTTTCTTGACCGCACGCGGGGTCATTTTATCGCCGGCTTTGCAGATGATTTCGCCAGTATCAGCATCCACCAAATCGTAAGTCGGGCGAGTGCCGCGCACACGCTCGGGGAAGAACTTGGTCACCCAACCCTTGTTCTTCTCCAATTTGAAATCGACGGTGTTGTAATAGGCGTCACAAATCGCCTCCTGATCAAGACCCAGCGCGTAAAGCAGCGTGGTGACCGGGAGTTTGCGGCGGCGGTCGATACGCGCAAAGACGATGTCTTTGGCGTCGAACTCGAAGTCCAGCCAGGAACCGCGGTAGGGAATGATGCGGCAGGCGAACAAAAGTTTACCCGAAGAGTGGGTTTTGCCCTTGTCATGGTCAAAGAACACGCCCGGCGAGCGGTGCATCTGGGACACGATCACGCGCTCGGTGCCGTTCACGACAAAGGTGCCGTTCGGGGTCATCAGGGGCATGTCGCCCATGAACACGTCTTGTTCTTTGATGTCTTTGACGGATTTCGCGCCGGTGTCTTCGTCCACATCAAACACGATGAGACGCAGCGTGACCTTCAGCGGGGCCGCGTAGGTCATGTCGCGCTGTTGACATTCTTCAACGTCATATTTCGGTTTTTCAAGCTCGTACTTGACGAATTCAAGCACGGCCGTCTCATTGAAATCCTTGATCGGGAACACCGATTGGAAAACACCTTTGATGCCTTCACCGTCCAAGGGGACGGGGCTGTCGCCGGATTTGAGGAAAAGATCGTAAGAAGATTTCTGAACCTCGATGAGGTTCGGCATTTCAAGCACTTCACGAATTTTGCCGTAGTACTTGCGGAGCCGTTTCTGGCCTAGGAAGGTCGAAGCCATTGCGCGTCTTTACCTTTCGAATTTTCGCGAGCCACAGCCTCCGGTGGGCGCCGGTGGAAGTGCCCTGACGAAACAGAGATGTTCGGTCTATTCCTGCCCCCGTCCCAAAGGGGGCTCCCGACCGCTGAACCTCTCCTGAGAAAACGCCCTTTTCCCGCAAATCTGCGAAAGGCCCTTTCTAAGACAGGTTAAGCTGGACCCAAGAATCTCGGGTCCAGCCATTATTTTGTTCGGCCCAAAAGGGCCAAAGGCGATTAGGCCAGCTCGACAGTCGCGCCAGCTGCTTCCAGCTTGGCTTTGACTTCGTCTGCTTCGGCTTTGGAAACGCCTTCTTTGATTTTGCCGCCAGCTTCGACGAGATCTTTTGCTTCTTTGAGGCCCAGGCCGGTGATGCCGCGGACTTCTTTGATCACGTTGATTTTGGATGCGCCGGCGTCTTTGAGGACGACGTCGAATTCGGTTTGCTCTTCAGCGGCTGCGGCACCAGCGTCTGCCGGGCCAGCCATCATCACAGCGCCGCCAGCGGCGGGCTCGATGCCATACTCGTCTTTGAGGATGGTTTTCAGTTCTTGTGCTTCGAGAAGGGTGAGACCCACGATCTCTTCTGCAAGTTTCTTCAGATCAGCCATTGTACTGTTTCCGTTCGTTTAAGATGTGTTCCAACGCGTGTGTTTACAACCACGTCGGTCTCTGATTGCTTATGCAGCAGCCTTGTCTTCAATTGTAGACAGGATGCTCGCGATGTTCGAAGCAGGTGCGCCAATCGCGCCAGCGATGTTGGAAGCAGGTGCGCCAATACAGCCAACGATAGAAGCAATAAGCTCCTCGCGGGACGGCATTTTCGCAACGGCCTTCACACCGTCAACGTCGAGAGCGGTCTCACCCATTGCGCCACCAAGGATCACGAATTTTTCGTTATCTTTGGCATAGGCATCGGCAACCTTGGCCGCAGCCACAGGGTCTTCCGAATAGGTGAGAACGGTCATACCCGTCAGGAAATCAGCAAGGCTTGCGCAAGGCTTTCCTTCAAGGGCGATTTTGGCGAGCTTGTTCTTGGCAACGCGAACGGACCCACCAACATCACGCATACGCGCGCGCAGGTCCTGCATCTGAGCAACCGTGAGACCTTCGTAGTGGGCAACCACAACGACGCCAGAGCTGTCAAAGATTTGGCCGAGCTCGTCGACCATTTTTTCTTTTTGTGCTCTATCCACAGTTTTACTCCAAGTATGGGAGAGAAAGCGCCCTCCCGGCTCAATTCTACCGGCATAACCGGCACGAAGTCCGTTACGGGCTGCGCCAAAGTCGCCCGAGGTCAAGCCCTCGGAGAAACTTGTCGTCTTCCCGTCTCAGGCAGGAATTATAGAGAGAACCCCCTCGACCCACCGTCTTGGACGAAACGCAAAACAGCGCACGACGAATCGCACGCTGGGTTGCATGAAGCGGTTTAGATGGAATTAAGAGGGAGGGCAAGGGGGTGAAGTGCCTGAGATACAAATCCCGGACACGCCACCACATAAAAGAAGTTTAGCAGAAAACCCGCGCGCGCTCAACATAGCCAAAAGGACATAGGCAAAAGGCGCCCCCGAAGAAGCGCCTTTTGCTATATTTTCAATCATTGGCGGCCGCAGGTCTCGTTGAGATCCCCTTTCCCGCCAGACGGGCATCGCTACGCGCTACCCTTAATTCCCAGTCGCGGAGTCCACGGCGATGGAAACGCCCGGGCCCATCGAAGAGGACACAGACACTTTACGCATGTAGGAACCTTTGGCGCCGGTCGGTTTGGCTTTTTGAACCGCATCCACAAAAGCGCGGATGTTTTCGGCCAGTTGCTCGGCGGAGAAGGAGGCTTTGCCAACGCCTGCGTGCACAACACCGGCTTTCTCTGCTTTGAACTGAACTTCGCCGCCTTTGGCTGCTTCCACGGCCGCTTTCACGTCCATGGTCACGGTGCCAATTTTCGGGTTCGGCATCAGGTTGCGCGGACCAAGGATTTTACCAAGGCGACCCACGATCGGCATCATGTCCGGCGTTGCAATGCAACGGTCGAATTCGATTTTGCCGGACTGAATGGTCTCCATCAGATCCTCTGCACCAACGATGTCAGCGCCTGCGGCGGTGGCTTCGTCTGCTTTCGGACCACGAGCAAACACGGCCACGCGGACGGTCTTACCCGTGCCGTTCGGCAGGGTGACAACGCCGCGAACCATTTGGTCTGCGTGACGCGGATCAACACCGAGGTTCAGCGCGATTTCGACGGTTTCGTCAAATTTCGCGGTTGCGTTGGCTTTCACCAAGGCCACTGCGTCTTCGACGGTGATGTTTTCTTTGCCTGCGAATGCTGCACGGGCTGCAACGGTGCGTTTACCAAACTTAGCCATTACTTCACCTCGATGCCCATGGAACGTGCAGAGCCGAGGATGATTTTCATCGCCGCTTCGACGTCGTTTGCGTTCAGGTCTTTCATTTTCGCTTCAGCAATTTCACGCACCTGAGCCAAAGTCACGGTGCCAGCAGACGCGCGACCCGGAGTTTTCGAACCGGAGGTCAGTTTTGCCGCTTTTTTCAGGAAGTAGGACGCCGGGGACGTCTTGATGTCCATGGTGAAGGACTTGTCCTGATAATAGGTGATCACGGTCGGGCACGGCGCGCCGGGCTCCATGTCCTGTGTCTTGGCGTTGAACGCCTTACAGAATTCCATGATGTTGATGCCGCGCTGACCAAGCGCCGGACCCACGGGCGGGGACGGGTTTGCTTTGCCTGCGGGCACTTGCAGCTTGAGGCTGCCCACGAGTTTTTTAGCCATTGGCTTTTTCCTTTTCCAACCCCCATGAGACGCGTCTCACGAGGAACTTATGTTGTGTGGTCTGACTTGGAACGCGCGCGCCCCGCCTCTCCCACAAGAATGCCACACCTCAGGGGTGCGACGTCATTCAGGGCCGTTTATTGACCTGAGTGAATTCCAATTCGACCGGGGTGGCCCGGCCAAAGATCGATACCGACACTTTGAGGCGCTGGCTGGCTTCGTCGACTTCTTCGACCATGCCGTCAAAGCCTTCGAACGCGCCTTCGCCCACGGACACCTGTTCACCCACTTCGAAGGTGATGGTGTTGCGCGGTGCCTCAGCCCCCTCTTCGACGCGACCCAAAATGGCCTCGACCTCAGAATCGCGCATCGGCATCGGCTTGCCAAAGGAGCCCAAGAACCCGGTGACCCGGTTGATCGAGTTGATCAGGTGATAGCCCTGATCGGTCATTTCCATCCGCACGAGCACATAGCCCGGCATGAAACGCCGCTCAACGGTCACCTTTTTGCCCCGGCGCACTTCGATGACCTCTTCGGTCGGCACCAGCACTTCTTCGATCTGATCCTGAAGGCCCTTTTCTTCCACGGCAGTCCGGATCGCTTCGGCGATTTTTTTCTCGAAGTTCGAGAGAACGCTCACCGAGTACCAACGCTTCGCCATGGTGCTTTTGCCTTTTTTTGCTCCGACCCTACGGGCCAGATGTCGTTAAATGTCATGCACATATGTGCTCGCCCCGGAACAATAAAGCGGCGCGCAACTCGAATCGCTGCACGCCCGTCCGGAAGATTGCGCCCGCTCTATAGCGTCGAGCGCGTAAGTTCAACCCTTTAGGCACATTGTCGGCCCTTGCAAACACGTTCAAACCGTGGCGTGCAAGAGAGGGCGCAGGCTTTGAGGGAATTAGCCGAAGAGACTCAAAAAGCCCTGAAGACCAAAGCGGATGCCGAGATCGACAAGGAAAAAGAACGTCCCCACAAGGGCGGCCATCACGAACACCATCATCGTGGTCAACAAGACCTCGCGACGGGTCGGCCAGACGATCTTGGTCACCTCAGCGCGAACTTGCTGAATGAACTGAAGCGGGTTTGTTTTCGTGGCCATTGTGATGTCCTGAACTCTCTTGGTCTTGGCGCATCTACGCCACAGCGGAACGGATTTCAACCCCGAAGGCACGAAAGACAAGGCCGGTTCTGCCCTGACGTCGTCTTTCAGGCATTCGTCGCGCTCACGTAAGGCGATGATCGTCATATATGGGAAGTGGCAGGGGCACACAGACTCGAACTGTGGGCCTACGGTTTTGGAGACCGTCGCTCTACCAACTGAGCTATACCCCTAAGGCCGAGCTGGGAAATACGAAAGGCGCGCTCGCTTTGCAAGTCGAAAAAGTCGATTGCGGTGAAAAGGCGGCGTCGTTCGTTCAATACACCCATCAAAAAGGCCGCAAAGCGCGCGTAAACCTGCGCTCATTGGGGCCTCGATTTCATATAGGATGCACGGGCGGACTTCTGATGATCTTTCAGAACGCCCTTAGAGCTAGCTGACGATTCCTGAGCGTGACCGCTCTCCATCGGAGCCGCACGGGCTCGCATCCAAAAAAAGGCCTCGCTTTTGCGAGGCCTTTCTTAATCGCAACCGTTATGGGCTCTCATTGCTTTTGCAAGCAAAAGCAACTGCCACCCACTGGTCAGAGTTTCTTACAGAAACTCGACCTTACTCGACGATCTTCGACACACCATATTCGTGCGTCTCGTGATCGTCTCGCTTACTCAACGATCTTCGACACACCTTATTCGTGCGTCTCGTGATCGTCTCGCTTACTCAACGATCTTCGACACAACGCCGGAACCGACCGTGCGGCCACCTTCGCGGATGGCGAAGCGCAGGCCTTCTTCCATCGCGATCGGCGCGATCAGTTCAACGTTGAACTTCAGGTTGTCGCCCGGCATCACCATCTCGGTGCCTTCCGGCAGAACAACAGTCCCGGTCACGTCGGTCGTGCGGAAGTAAAACTGCGGACGGTAGTTTGCGAAGAACGGCGTGTGACGGCCCCCTTCTTCTTTGGTCAAAATATAGACCTCAGATTCAAACTTCGTGTGCGGCTTCACCGAACCCGGCTTACACAGAACCTGACCACGCTCAACGCCTTCACGATCCACACCACGCAAAAGCGCGCCGATGTTGTCGCCAGCTTCCCCGCGATCGAGCAGTTTGCGGAACATTTCAACGCCGGTACAGGTCGTGGTTTTCGTGTCACGAATGCCAACGATTTCAATGCTGTCGCCAACGTTGATCACGCCGCGCTCAATACGACCGGTCACAACAGTGCCGCGGCCAGAAATCGAGAACACGTCCTCGATCGGCATCAGGAACGGCTCGTCAACCGCACGCGGCGGCTGCGGAATATAGGCGTCAACTGCGGCCATCAATTCACGGATCTTGTTTTCGCCGATCTCCGGATCACGACCTTCAAGAGCGGCCAAAGCCGACCCCGCGATGATCGGAATATCGTCGCCCGGGTAGTCGTACATGGACAGCAATTCGCGGATTTCCATTTCGACGAGTTCCAAAAGCTCTTCGTCGTCAACCTGGTCCACTTTGTTCATGAACACGACCATGGCAGGGATACCAACCTGGCGACCCAAAAGAATGTGCTCGCGGGTCTGCGGCATCGGGCCGTCAGCGGCGTTCACAACCAGGATCGCGCCATCCATCTGAGCCGCGCCGGTGATCATGTTTTTCACATAGTCAGCGTGACCCGGGCAATCCACGTGCGCGTAGTGACGGTTTTCCGTCTCATACTCAACGTGCGCCGTGGAAATCGTGATCCCACGCGCTTTTTCTTCCGGTGCACCATCAATCTGATCGTAGGCTTTGAATTCACCAAAATATTTGGTGATCGCTGCCGTCAGCGTCGTTTTACCGTGGTCAACGTGGCCAATCGTGCCGATGTTGCAGTGCGGTTTGGAACGCTCAAACTTTTCCTTAGCCATATCGAGGCGCCTCTTGGTTTGACTGGGTCGATCAAGACCCGAATTAACATCGCGGGCTAGTTATTGGCTCTGGAGAGGAAAATCAAGCGTCAGTTGCTCTTTGTGGCATTTGGTGTCTCAGGAACCGCATCTGGTGCGAGTACCGCAAGCGCCGCCTTGGCTTCGTCGGCGTCCGTGGTTTCGGAGGCGACGGGGTCAATGCCAAACCACTCCCCATTTTCCAACAACCACCGCTCTACCTTTAAGGCCGCATTCCGGGTCAGAATGTCGAGCTGTTCCTGTTTGGTCCGTGTCAGGCCCGAGCCAATCAGCGTCTCGCCTGTCAGGCTTTCGAACACCGTCAAAAGTTTGGGCTTATCCGTCAGCTTTTTGCCCTGCGCATCGTCCCAAATGTTGACCGTGAGCACGAGCACCGATTTGGGCGTGAACACCACCGGAATCCCCGGCGCGGCAAGGCCATAAGCGTCCACTTTGATGCCGATGTGATAAAGCTTGTCTCCGTCATAGCGGCCAAACCGCGCCTGCATCGAGGCTTTCAAAGCGGTCTCAACCTCCTCCTCCGTCGCATTGCGTGAGAACGGGGCCTTTTGCATATCTGTCGCCACCACGACGTTATGGCCAAGGGTAAAATCCCCGAGATTCACCAGCGGCGTGTCTTCGGTCACCATTTTGGCGTCACTACAGGCGACCAGCGCCAAAAGCGACAGTCCGACAACGGCACGGCGGGCAAGTGAGATCACAGGGTATCCTCCAGATTTGGTCCAGATCACGACTAAAGGCAAATGTCGCCTCACGCAATGTTTGGTCCTTAATCGCAAATTTGGCGCAACCGTTGCCACGCCATGTTCGACATAAACGGCATGCCATCATCGACATAGGATTCGGCTGCCGACTGCGCCCGCGTCACACGATCACCAAGCTGTGGGTGGCTGGCCAGATGCGAGGCAAGGCCTTCGCTGTCGCCATATTCGGCTTTGAGCCGCTCGAACAAGGGCGCCAGCGCGCCGGGCGAAATACCTGCACGCGGTAACATATCATGGGCGTAGCTGTCGGCTGCACTTTCCGCCGCTTGGCTATACTGTGCATTGACCAATTGATTGGCCCCCATCAACACCATCGTCCCCCCGGCAAAATCACCAAACACCAGCGAGAGCACACCAAAGGTGCCGACCGAGCGCAAAGCATGGCGGGTGGGATCGCGGTGATCGACATGGCCCATTTCATGCGCAATGACGGCGGCGACCTCATCAGGTGTTTCCGCAGCATCAATCAACCCGCGCATGACCACGATGCGCCCTCCGGGCAGGGCGAAAGCATTGATCATATCGAAATCCAGCACGGTCAATTGCACCGCATCCGAGGCAAGCGTGGAGGCCGCAAGCAATTTGGTTTCCATCTGTTTTAACGCTGCAAGACCCTGCTCATCCGCGCATTCGCCAAGCGGCACAAAACCGCCCGAAAACGCCTCGCGCACCTGTTGATAGGTCTTCTCGCCCAATGCGCGTTCGCCCTCAATGGGCAACAACGTGGCCAATTGATCGGCAATCAACGGGATCAGGAAGAACACAATCAGCGCCACAGACCCCGTGGCCCCCATGATCAACCCCATCAAACGCCCGCGCCCGGTGACCGGCGCGCGTCGGCGTAAAGACGGTGCGCGGGCTTCGATGTCGTGCAACATATCTGTGTCGCGGACATATAGCCTGGCCGTGGGCGTCATGACATTGGTGAACACTCCCAAACGCGCCGAGCCCCATTTGAGTTTGGTCTGCCCCTCGACATGGCGAAGCTGCGCCAGTGGCCAGACCCACGTCTGCGCTTGCCCCCTGTCATCGGTGTAAGACAAAGACAGCCCCGCCTCAGCGGGACGCAGTTGCACATAGACCTCATGGCGATGCGCGCTTTCGCCATCGACAAAATCGCAAAGCACCCCTTCAGGCCTTGGCCCCCAGGGGCTGCGGACACTCGTGGTCATATCGCGGCTCCCAAATCAAACGCTTCGGCCATGCCTTCGGCTTCTCCGGCCTCATCGCGGGCACGCTGTGCGATGTCGCGCAGATGTTCACCGCCGGTCAAGGTCAGCGTTTCGGCGTAATGGCGCCACACCGGAAACAGCACAAAAGTCTGACGAAACACTGAAAAAAACAACAGTGTCGACGTGTAAACAAAGATCGCAAAGAACACACCCACTTCGGCCGAGGGCATGCCCTCGCCCCCCAAACCCGAACCATCCGAGACAGCGCCGGTGGCAAACAGGCCAAAGTCGCGCAGGCCGGGAAACACCAAAACCAAAACGCCCGAGGCAACGCCAGCCACGACCAAAGAGGCCAAGGTGGTGAAAAGGTTGGTCAGGATATAGCCCGCGACATTCAGCCAGAGAATGCGCGGGAAAGAGGCGGAGGAAATCAATCCCACTCCGCCTGCGGTTTTGTGATTGGCCATGTGGCGCAGAGCGACGACACGATAGCGCGTGTAGAAAAACAGACCCCCAAAGATCGCGACAATTGATAGAAGTGGCACCAACCCGACCCAAACAGATAGTGCGGACTCCTCGCCTGCGGCAAACCAGACCGCACCCCCAATGGCGGCAAGAATGACCCAAAAAGAGATCAGCACCGGCAAAAACGGTTTGATCAGCCCAGTCCAACGTCCGCCTTGGTTCAGCCTCTGAGTGCCAAAAAACGTCCGATCCGTGCGGAATTTTTCAAGCTTGAACGTCATGCGCGGCCAAAGGACCCCCGCCGTGATCAGCGTCAAAAACAACTGCCCCATCGCATAGGCGGTGTATTTCCCTGCCGCCGGTTCAAGCGCAAAGCGAATGCCGCGCCAGCGCGTTCGGGCGTAGACATAGCGTTTGGCGCGGTAGGAGGCGAAATAGATCAGCGGAATGGCGAGAACGGCGGCGATGAGATAGGCCTCATATTCCTCTTGGAACAGCGCAAAAGAGGCATAGACCAAAATCAGCGCCACAACCCCGATCAGCAGGGCCAAGATCACCAAAGCGATGAGAAATCCGGTGAATTTCTCAATGCCTTTTCCGACATATTCCAACGGCGTGCGGTCGGGACGAATGGCGGACCAAAAATGCCGCCGCAACCGGGTTTTCATCCAAAACCGATAAAACCCAAGCGTCACCACCGACAGTGCCGCCGTCCAAATGGAGAGCGACAAAAGCGGGACAAGGCGACCCTCGACGTCGGTTTTCAAAAGCTGCGCCATACCCCGGCCCTCTCGTCACGCCCCGTTTCGGAGCTTAAAGCGTTTCGTCTTAAACCTGAGCAGGTTCTCGTTAAAACGCCATGCGGCATATCAATGGTGTGGGCATTTAGGGAAAACCCTTGAGAACGCTTTTCCCTAAATGCTTTAGCCAAATTTATTGTCACGCGGGAACCCATGCGGCGGCTGTTTGCCAATGCCCGCGCGCTTGCTCAGCCAAGGCGACAGGTCTTTTTCGGTGCGTGTGTTGCCCCCGCCCATGGTCCAGCTCAGACCCTCCTCCCACTTAAACGTGGTCAGATCGGACAGCCCGCCATCCAGCTCCAAAAGCCCCTGCGCGCCGCGCGCTTGGTTGTATTTCTGCAACCGCACGCCCTTGCCGCGGTTCAGTTCCGGCACCTCGGCAATCGGGAAAACAATGAACCGGCGGTTTTGCGACATGACCGCAACGTGATCACCCTGCACCCGGCGCACCACGGCGGCGACTTCGCCGTCTTTGACATTGAGCACCTGTTTGCCGGAGCGCGTCTGCGCCACCACCTCTTTTTCGGGGATGACAAAGCCATTGCCGGCATTGGAGGCGACGATCAATTTGCCCTCGGGATCATGGACGAAAATATCGACGATCTCCGCCTCATTCGGCAGATCCACCATCAAGCGCACAGGTTCGCCCATGCCGCGCCCACCCGGAAGACCCGCGCCGGACAGCGTATAGAACCGCCCGTTTGACCCCATCATCAAAAGTCGATCCGTGGTTTCCGCATGGAAACAGAATCGTGGCCCATCGCCGTCTTTGAATTTCAACTCGCGCGTCAGATCAATGTGACCCGACATAGCACGTATCCAGCCCATTTGCGAACAGACCACGGTGATCGGTTCGCGTTCGATCATCGCCTCAAGCGGCACGTCCTCGACCTCGGCGGCCTCGGCAAATTGCGACAGGCGCATACCACGGACATAGTCTTTGCCAAATTTCTTTTTGGTTTCTTTCAGTTCTTCGGAAATGCGGTCCCATTGCATGACTTCGCTGTCCAACAATGCATGAAGCCCAGCCTTTTCCGCCCGCAAGGCGTCGCGTTCTTTGATCAGTTCGATCTCTTCGAGGCGCCGCAACGACCGCAAGCGCATGTTGAGGATCGCCTCCGCCTGCACTTCGGTCAGCTCCCCCGCGCCCTCTTTGGCGGGCAGCGGCGAGACGTAGTCCTTTTCCGACATGGCGCGGGCGTGATCCACGCCCCAGTTTTCCGCCATCAACGCCGTTTTCGGATCATCGTCATAGCGGATGATGTCGATCACCCGGTCGAGATTGAGGAAGGCGATGATAAAGCCTTCAAGCACCTCAAGACGGTGGTCGATCTTTTCCAAACGGTGCTGTGAGCGGCGTTGCAACACCACGCGGCGATGATCAAGCCAAGCGCGCAGCACCTCTTTGAGCGAACAGACTTTCGGCGTGCGCCCGTCGATCAGCACGTTCATGTTGAGCGAGAACCGTGTCTCCAAATCGGAGTTGCGGAACAGCGTGTTCATCAAAACCTCAGGCAGGACGTTTTTGGATTTCGGTTCCAAAATCACCCGGATGTCCTCGGCACTCTCGTCGCGCACATCCCCCAGAATCGGCACTTTTTTGGTCTGGATCAGCTCGGCGAGTTTTTCGATCAGCTTGGATTTTTGGACCTGATAGGGGATTTCGGTGATGACAATTTGCCATTGCCCGCGCCCCAGATCCTCAACCTCCCATTTCGCCCGCACCCGGAACGACCCGCGCCCGGTGGCGTAGGTTTTCATCATGCTTTCGCGTGGCTCAACAATGACGCCGCCGGTGGGGAAATCCGGGCCTTTGACATAGTTCAAAAGCGTCTCATCGCGCACATCCGGCGTTTTGATCATGTGCAGCGAAGCATCAATCAGCTCGGAAATATTATGCGGCGGGATGTTCGTGGCCATCCCAACCGCAATGCCGCTTGAGCCATTTGCCAAGAGGTTGGGAAAGGCGGCGGGCAGCACTTCTGGTTCGCGCAGCGTGCCGTCATAGTTGTCGCGAAAATCGACCGCATCCTCGGCCAGACCTTCGAGCAACGCCTCTGCCGCGATGGTCATCCGCGCTTCGGTGTATCGCGAGGCCGCCGGGTTATCGCCGTCAATATTGCCAAAGTTCCCCTGACCATCGACCAGCGGATAGCGGACGTTAAAATCCTGCGCCAAACGTGCCATGGCGTCATAAATCGCCATATCGCCATGCGGGTGATAGTTCCCCATCACGTCACCGGAAATTTTCGCCGATTTACGGAAACCGCCGCCTGATGAGAGGCGCAATTCGCGCATCGCGTAGAGAATGCGCCGATGCACCGGCTTCAACCCATCACGCGCGTCGGGCAGCGCCCGGTGCATGATGGTTGAAAGCGCATAGGTCAGGTAGCGATCGCCAATGGCTTGGCGAAGCGATTCTGAAAAATCAGTCGGGGGCGTGCCACCTGCGGGCGGGTCTTGGGTCAAATCACTGCTCATGCGTCGATGAATAGCGCCCCCCTCGCCCCCCGGCAAGCGCGTCTCGCGTACCCCTCCTGCAACGTTGATCATCTTAGGTGGACCGATGACGCTGTTTTCCCCGTATCACGCCTCGCGAATCGGGTAGTATGGAGCCGTAACAAGTGTTTGGGGGGAAACGATATGCTGCGTCTTTTGGCGATAACTTTCGTTGGGCTTTGGGCGGCCCTAATGGTGTTCGGGCGGGATTTGTCCGCCGAAGAACAGGCCCAGCTTGACCTTAGGCGCTCCGAAAAGGTCTCCGTCGTCACGAGCCTGTCCGAGACTTGGAACGACGCTTTTGGCGCTGATCGCAAACGTCAGGGGGCTTATGTGCCGACCTTGGCCGAACTTCAGGCCCAAAAGGCGTTGATGCCCTCCCGCCTTGCCCCCGAGACACAAAGCGATGCGGCCCAAGACACGATGGTGCAGCTTGCAAGCTTTAGCGACACCCCAGCGCAAACCGTCGCCACCGCCACAACCCGCGTCAGCGATCCCGAAAAACTGGCAGGTTTGTTGCAACCCGTCCCCATGGATGCGCCTGAATTGGACCTACGTGAAGTGACGGCCACGCGCGTCAACGTCCGCTCCGGCCCCTCCACCCGTAACGAGGTTCTGGGCCAAGTGCATTTCGCCGAGATCGTTCAGGTGATCTCGCCTGTTGAGAACGGCTGGGTCAAAATCTCTGTCGAGGGTGACGGCGTGTCGGGCTATATGTCGGCCAATTTCCTGCGCGACTTGGCACAATAACCCCCACCTGTTCGCAAAAGCGGCTTTCCCCTTTTGCCGTTGCGTTCTAAGCCTTTTGCATCCTCGCAAAAGGCTTTTTCATGCGCACGATCCTTATCACCGGCTGCTCCAGCGGCATCGGCCATCACGCCGCTCATTTTTTGAAATCCAAAGGCTGGCGGGTGTTTGCGACCTGCCGCGCGCAGGACGATGTGGCGCGCCTCACGTCCGAGGGTTTGGAGAGTTTCCGCCTGGATTACGAAGACCCCGCCTCGATTGAAGCCGGGTTCAACGAGACCCTCGCCCGCACTGGCGGCACATTGGACGCGCTGTTCAACAACGGCGCTTATGCCATCCCCGCCGCTGTTGAAGACCTGCCCGTCGCCGCGCTGCGTCAAAATTTCGAGGCAAATTTTTTCGGTTGGCACGATCTGACGCGCCGGGTCATTCCGGTAATGCGGGCGCAGGGCACGGATGGCAAAGGCCAGGGCCGGATCATCCAATGTTCCTCTGTGCTTGGCCTCATGGCGATGCCTTGGCGCGGCAGCTACAATTCGACGAAATTCGCCCTTGAGGGTCTGACCGACACGCTGCGGTTGGAAATGCGCGGCACGGGGATCAAAGTGATCACCGTTGAACCCGGCCCGATTGGCACCGCCTTTCGCCTCAATGCCCGCAAACAATTCGACAAATGGATTGATTGGCAGGCCTCGCCGCGCGCCGATCAGTATCGCCGCTCCCTCATCCCGCGCCTCTATAAAGCCGCCGAGACCAGCACACCGGACCCGTTTGAATTGGGGCCCGAGGCGGTCAGCGCCAAAGTTTTGCGCGCGCTTGAGGCGCCCAACCCACGTGCGCATTACTATGTCACAACGCCCACCTATATCGCCGCCCTGTCACGACGCCTTTTGCCACAGCGCCTCATCGACCGGATGATGGCCAAGATCTAAACACGCTCTAAGCGCGACCATTCGCATGTTGGGCCTTGGGCCAAAATGCGCTATCTGCGGTACAAACACGAAGGACATGCACATGAATTCCGATCCGTTTCTCTACATCATTGGCGCCGCTTGCCTCCTCGTACTCGTCATCCTTGCGCTTGGCATCGGCCAGTTTGGACGCGGCGGTGCGGAAGGGGCGAAAAAGTCCAACAAACTGATGCAATACCGCATTCTCGCGCAATTGGGCGCGGTCATCCTTGTGGTGATTTATGTGGCTCTGCGCAAAACGGGGAACTGATATGGTTGTTTTGAACAAAATCTACACGCGCACTGGTGACACAGGTGAAACCGCTCTGGGCGATGGCACGCGGGTGGCCAAATATAGCCCTCGGGTCGAAGCTTATGGCACTGTGGATGAATTGAACTCCACCGTGGGACTGGCGCGTCTGCATGCGACGGGCGAGATGGATGTGGCGCTGTCGCGCATTCAAAATGACCTGTTCGATCTGGGCGCGGATCTCTGTCGCCCTGGCATGGAGCATGACGCTGAGGCCGACTATCCGCCGCTGCGTCTGATCACCTCACAGGTCGACCGACTCGAATCGGAAATCGACACGATGAACGCAAACCTCGCGCCTTTGCGCTCCTTTGTCCTGCCGGGCGGATCAGCTTTGGCGGCGTATTTGCATCTGTGCCGTACCGTGGCGCGCCGCGCCGAACGCCTCTCGGTCGAGCTGAACCAAGTCGAAACCATCAACGACATTGGCGTCAAATACCTCAACCGCCTGTCCGATTGGTTCTTTGTCGCCTCGCGCGTGGCCAATAACAACGGCGCGGATGACGTCTTGTGGGTGCCGGGCGCGAACCGCTGATCCTGTCGATGCCCTATGACGCTGCGACATTTGTTCCGGCAAACGTCACGTCTTTGAACGAAAGTTGCGTGATTAGGGGCTGTTTTCTGCGCCCGCAAAGGGCTAATAAAATTTCCGGAGAGCTGATTGCCCCCGTTTCGGGCGGCTGAAATCATAAGGGAGACCCCGCCAATGAAGGTTTTGGTACCAGTCAAACGCGTGATTGACTACAACGTGAAGGTCAAAGTGAAGGCCGATGGCACTGGAGTTGATCTTGCGAATGTGAAGATGTCGATGAACCCGTTCGATGAGAT
>Ga0181375_1000110_pt1 | contig 29947 bp, 22 predicted proteins | sample LowvirmetaG_FD_130090 | JGI IMG/M metagenome (GOLD analysis project Ga0181375, IMG submission 130090) | Marine viral communities from the Subarctic Pacific Ocean - Lowphox_11 viral metaG | ecosystem: Environmental > Aquatic > Marine > Oceanic | place: Subarctic Pacific Ocean | collected 2015-12-09 | reverse complement strand
TTTTCGCTCTGCCCGCCTTTGGCGAGCATATGATTTTCAAGGGAGGGACATCCCTCTCCAAAGCCTACAATATGATCCACCGCTTCTCAGAAGACGTGGACTTGTCCCTTGATCGCGCTCAGTTGGGGTTCGAAGGGGATCGCGATCCGGAAAACCCCGATCTGACCGGAGGAAAGCGAAAGTCCTTGCTCCAAGAACTCCAGGAGACGGCAGAGGCTGAAGTCTCTGGGCCGCTCTTGGCTGCGATTGATGCAGCTTTCGGTGCCAGCCTGGATCAAGACTTCTCTTTGACCGTTGATCCGAACGACGCCCAAACTCTTCTCTTTGCCTATCCGTCTTTGACGGAGACCTCCGATGGCTATGTCAAACCGATCGTGCGTTTCGAGTTCGGAGCGCGTGGGGTTCACTTGCCGGCCGAGGTTCGCGAGATTTCGCCATATGTTCATCAAGCCTTTCCTGGTCTTCTGGGATCAGCCGGGGTGGATGTGAACGTGTTGGGCGTCGAGCGGACCTTCTGGGAAAAGGCCACGATCCTGCATATGCTCTACCATCAGGATCCTGCCAAACCTCTCGCCGACCGAATGTCACGCCACTACTACGATATGGCCCAGCTCATCGGTCATGAGGCCAAGGCCCGCGCACTCGGTCGCTTGGATCTTTTGGAGCAGGTGGCTCATCACAAGTCTGTCTTCTTTAAAGCCGCCTGGGCAAACTACGATGCGGCACGCCCCGGAACGCTGAGATTGATGCCCAATGAGGCTCTCACCGCTGCTCTGCGCCGGGATTATTCCGGGATGCAGGAGATGATCATCGGGGATGGGCCGCGTTTTGATGACATCCTAGACTCGATCAAAGCCTTCGAGGTTGAAATCAATAGATGACCTATCGGTCACAATTTTTGTGCGGTCCAATTGGATTGGCGCCTTGACGATATTAGGGATATCCGGCACATTTCACTCGGCCTCTAGTGCATGCCAGTGTGCCCGTCACGCAAAGCTACGCAGCACTTCATTCTTAAATGAACAACCCAGACCAATTTCGGGATCTGGTTAGTAGCGGGCACCTAGTCGGATCCCTATTTTGGGACCTGAACAATGACGACAAAAACGAAAATCGATCACCTGAAACTCTTGGCAAAGCGCTACGCACATGCCACGCGCGCAAATCAACATGAAGCGCTCGATGCGGTTGCCTCTGAGCTGGGCTTTCCACATTGGAAGGCGCTCACGGTCAAGGCCAAGCAAGGTTGGATGCCGAGCGAGGAGGAGCTTGCCAAGGCCGAGACCTTTGTTCGTGAATTCTTCCCTTCACTCGGAGGCGAGCCAAAATTCATTGAGCAAAGCATGTCGCATCCCGTCGACGAACCAATCAAAGCAGGTGCGATTGACGGGCATGCCTACCAACTATTCGAATCCTTCGGTGACATTCGCATGGAAGGCAATGGGTGGCGCATCCTCATTGGAGAGGCGGATTTCTCGCAGCCTAGGGTCGAGATCGAAACCACACACAAAGAGACGAGTCCTGCCAATGATAGCGGCTTCGTTGAGAAGGCGCTTGCTATTGCGGAAGCCCAAGCTGTGAAAACCCGTGCAGCCATTGCGTCCGATTGGCCTCGGCGTTCGACCAAGCCAAACGCCAAAGGCGAAGTCGTCCACCCGCTTCACGGTGACCGGGCAGCGGAATGGTTTTGTCTTCACTGCGATGGCAAAATATCGGGCACCCAGATCGCTGAAAACCTTTGGCATTGTCCGAGTTGCGGTGCCTCTCCTTTGGATATCTTCACATCGCCGTGGTGGTTGGAAGGCGGCGATGGGGAACCCAAAGTTGTTGAATGTACCAATGATCGGAAGCGTCCAGAACCCAAAATCCAAGTGGTGGATTCCAGGCCAACTCTGAGGCTGGATGAGGAGAGTATTTCCTTGCTTCTACGGATCGCGCTTCTTGAAGATGCCACCAACCCGGGAGAGCGGCTCGGTGCTTTGTTGGCTGAGATCAATGTCGATGATGATAACGATGCTTGGATTACCTTCGACGAAGACCTGTGGCCTGATGACAAGGACCCGGATGCGGCCATTGCGGTTGCCGACAAACTTGGCATCGAACTCGAGCTTGAGATAACCTGTATGACGTTTCCGTTCGCTTGGCCGGGTTTGGGACATGTTACTACCAGCACCAGCGAGTATCTTGGGCATCTTTTGGACGCATACGCAGAACATGGGGTCATTGTTCGTGGCAATGACCTTGAGTGATTGAACGTGGTTTGGCTCCACCGGCTTGGTCGGTGGAGCCTTCTTTGAGGATTCGTGGAACTTGCCAAATGAACTGGTTTGTACGTCAGCGCCCTGTGCTGACCAGGCTCTTGGCTGCGCTCGGAACCGCTAAGAGGCATTTCCGCCCATTCTGGAGACGATCCTTCGTGCATGTTAGAGCTGAGACCGCGGGCGAAACCGCGATCGCTTGAAGCAGCGGTCAGCCGGGTCTCCGCTCCGCCCTAACCCGGCTGGCAGGTTTCCAATCCTGAATACCATCTGCCATCCGGCCGGCGCCCCGAACAGGGGCTCTGGTGTCGCGTGCCGCGTCAGCCTCCGCGTATAAATCCGGTTCCTCCCGCGCGCGGCTCCTTCCCGATTTCACCGCTCTGGCCCCCTGTGTCGTTTCGCCGTCCGGCCGAAGGACGGGCTATCGCCGTCCCCTGCTCTGCCCAGCCGAGAAGCACGAGGGCTTCCCCCGAGCGCGGTCTGCCTGCGGGCCTGTCTGGCACATACTCTGTGCCGAATGAGCGGTAGCGACCATTGTGCTCGTTCCAGCAAGAGCCAGAGGAAGGGAAGCCCGGGTGCCGGGCTTGAAAGGATAGAGAGAGCCTCTTCCGGGTCCGGCGTGACAAGGATTCTGATCATGGCCAAGACCGCAACTCGCCCGAAACCCACCACCTCAAAGAAGACCGAATCCGTCGGATCGGCCGCGCCTGACGGCACCGCCGAAATCCGGATGATCCCGCTCGACCAGCTGGAGCCTAGCCCGCTCAACGTCCGCAAGGTGGCCGCAAGCGCCATCGATGACGCAGAACTCCTCGCCAGCATCCGCGAGACCGGCATCAAGCAGAACCTGGTGGTTCATGCGCTGTCTGAGACACGTTTTGCGGTTGATGCCGGCGGTCGCCGCCTCAAGGCGCTGAAGCAACTCGCCGATGACGGTGTGATCCCCGCCGATCTTCCCGTGCCCTGCCTCATCGAGGATGAGCGCAACGCCATTCTCACCTCTGCCACGGAAAATCTCCAGCGTGCTGCGATGCACCCGGCCGACCAATTCGAGGCCTTCGAGAAGATGATCGGTGAGGGCCGCAGCGAGGACGAGATTGCGCTGAAATTCGGCGTCTCCGTCGACCTCGTGCGCCGCCGCCTCAAACTCGCCCGTGTCGCACCCGAAATCATCGAGCAGTTTCGTGATGGCGATCTGACCCTCGAATGCGTGATGGCCTTCACGCTGACGGATGACCATGATCGCCAACTGGCAGTCTGGAACGCGGTGAAGGGCGGCTATCACATCCATCCTCAAAGCATCAAACGCCAGCTCACCGAGACCGCGCATTCGGCGAACTCAGCCCTCGGGCGTTTTGTCGGCATCGAGGCCTATGAGGCAGCGGGCGGTGTTCTGCTGCGCGACCTCTTCGACGACCGTGCCAGCGCCCATATGGAAAACCCCGAGCTCCTCGAGCGCCTCGCCATCGAGAAACTGCAGGCTGCGGCCAAACCCTTCGAGGCAGTGTGGAAATGGGTCGAGGTGCATCTCTCGGTGGACTACGGCGCGTTTCGCAGTTTCGGGCGGGTTTATCCGCAAGACATTGAACCCGATCCGGACCTGTTTGCCGAGGAGGAACGCCTCATCGTGCGCGAGGAAGAACTGGCGGCGCAGAATGGCGGCGAGGACTGGACCGACGCTGAAACCGAAGAATATTACGCCATCGAGCCGCGTCTGCGCGAGATCGAGACTCTGCAGCGCGAACGGCAACCTTACGCAGACGAAGATCGCGCCATCGCCGGTGTCGTTCTGACCATCGGCCATGACGGAGCGCTGCGGGTCGAGAAAGGCCTGGTGCGGCCCGAGGATATTCCTGCGGCACCCGAGCCTGACGAGACCACCGCAGATGTGGATGGCGCCCCCTCCCCTGCCCGGCCACACGTGACGCCGCCGACCTCTTCGACGCCGGCACCGACCTCCGACCCGGCCGCGACGTTGCGCAAGGCGGACGGGATTTCGGCAAGCCTCGCCGACGATCTGCGCGCGACGCGTCAGCATATCCTTCGGGCGCATCTGGCGGCGGATTTCGAGGTGGCGTTCGATGCGATGCTCTACGCGCTCTGCGAGCAGGCTTTGGGGCGGTCTTACAACAACGAGGCGCTCGACATCTCGATCCGGGCCTTCCAGGCGCAGAACTGCGAGGTGTTGCATGAGGATACGGTCGCTCAGAAGATGCTTGAGGCGCTGGAGCAGGACCTCGCCACGGACTGGATGAAGCTGGAGAAACCCGAGGACTTCCAGGCCATGTCGGCGCTGCCCATTGCCGACAAGCAGGCGCTATTCGCCTGGGCGGCGGGTCTGGCGGTCAAGCCGCAGCTCTCCTCCGACAATCGCCCCTCCCCGATCATCGAGGAGATCGGCGCGCGGCTCGACGTCGATGTGGCGGCCTGCTGGCGCCCGACCGCGGAAAACTACTGGGGTCGGGTCAACAAGGGGCATGCTGTGGCCACGGCGCGCAAGCTGATCGGCGAGGATTACGCCGAAGATCGAAATCGCGAGCGTAAGGGTGATCTCGCCGCGGCCGTGGAGCGGGCCTTTGCGGAAACGGCCGGTCAGACGGAAGGGTTCGACGCCGCCACGGTCGCAAGGACGACGCGTTGGCTGCCCGACGGGATGGTGTTTGCCGGTGCGTTGGAGGCCGACACCAAAATGATTGGCGATGCGCCCGATGCCGAGAAGGGCGACGTGCCCGCCGCAGACGCTCTGGTCGAGGCAGAGAGCGATGAACCATCGTCCTTGCCCGCCTTCCTCAGCGGGGATGCGACCTGACGAAGCGAACAACGATCTGATTACCACATGAGCCTTGGGCCGTCCTCACCTTGAGGGCGGCCCTTTCCGCCTGACGGGTTGCCTACAGCCGATATCGGATCGGCTGGCCTGTCCCGGAGACACCCCATGACCGCCACACTCGATCTCGATTCCGTTCAGGAAGCCGTACTGATCGCCGCGCAAAACGATGCGTTTCGCCACTCCATCCTCGGCAATCCTCCCGTCGCCGATGCCCCGCAGGGCCAGTTCGTGATGACACGCGGCGTCGCGGCGCTTGGGCTCGACGCGCAACTGGAATTGACCCTCCGTGTCGCCGTCTTCGAGGGGTTCAATGCCGACATTGATCCGCAGGGCTGGCACGAGATGGGCGTCATCGACCTCGATGGTACAACCGTCTGGTTCAAGGTCGATTTGTACGACGTCGACTACCAATATGGCTCGCCCGAGCCTTCTGACCCTTTGCAAACGCGCCGGGTCCTGACCCTGCTTCTGCCGTCGGAATACTGACGACTCCGTTTCACCGACATCGCCACGGATCGCCCTTGCACAAAGGGCGGTCCTTTCGGGCTGGCGGGTTCCAAGGGGCGCGATGATCGCGTTCGGCCTGCTGCAGGAGACCAGAGATGGCCAAGACACTCGACTACCAGATCACCCTCTATCCGGCGCATCGTGACGGCGCCTTCGTTGTCACCCAGTTCCAGATGCTGGGGAGCTACCCCGAAAAGCGTATCCAGGCCGCTGGCATGGATGACCTGATCGAAAAGGTAACGCAGTTCGCGATGGAGCATGGCGAGAGTTGCAGCGCTTCGGTGCGCTGCCTCGCCCCGCGCAAACCACCGGGTTTCAAGCGCGCGACGGAGAACCTCTATTTCAACCTGGTTGACCGGACCGCTGAAAACCGCGGCGATGCTGCGGCCTGAGGCCCCCTTCGGAAACCTTTGGGGCGGCCTTGTGCAACGGTCGCCCTCCCCTTCCCTCAGTTCCAAAGGACCAAAGACATGACACAAGTGAGTGATTTCTACGCGCAGATGCTCGACTCCCAGAGACGTGCTGCCGAACATCGGGTTGAGACCCGCGCGGCACTTCTTATCGAACTGCGCGCCCTCGGCATAATGAACATCGAGGTGCAATACGAAGGCTACGGCGATTCCGGCAATGTTGAGGATGTCGTCGTGGCCCCTGACACGGTCACCCTGACGGACGAGTTGCGGCGCCGGGTCGAAGACTTCGGTTGGGATTTTGCCTATGCGCTGAGCCCAGGCTTCGAGAACAACGAGGGCGGCTACGGCGAACTGACCTGGTCGCTCGAGGCGGACAAGATCGATGTCAGCCACTCGAACCGCTATATCGAGTCTGAGACCACCGAACACGAGGGGCTCTGACATGGCACATCCCCTCCATCACGCCGAAAGCTCGGCCCGAAAGTTCGGCGGCGTTCCAGATGATTACCAGCATGTGCATGACTGGTTTGACTCGTCCAAAGAGCACCTCGCGATCTTTACGCATCGTGCACATCGGCACCACACGCTCGGGATCTTCGAAGCTGAGCGATTGTTTGGACACTTCCTGACCAACAGCGCGGGCCGGGTCGTCCCGATCCGTTGGATCGTCGAGCAGCATGTGCGCGAAGACTGCCAGGGGCGCATCCCGTCGCTGGCTGACTGGCTCGGACGCATACAACCCGAACCGTGGATGGCCAATGGCCGGATCGACAACGATCCGACGCAGATCGGCAGCGATCCGCGCGCAGTTTGGGTCGCGGCGGTTTCCAATCACCAGACCATTCTCGGTTTCGAAGATTGGTTGCTGAAGGTCTCGGTCGAGCACGTCCAGCATCGGGAGAACCGCGCCGCCGCCTGAGCCATGGGGGCAGTGAAGCCATTGCCCCTCGGAAAACCCCCTGATCGACCCGCTTGAGCCACTACCGGCCGGGCGGGTCGAATGCGTTTCAAGAAAGGACATCAATATGCACAACCCCGTCTACGAGGAGACCTACCAAGGCCACACCATCAAGATCTACCACGACCCGGACGCAGAAAGCCCACGGGAGTGGTGCAACCTCGGAACACTGATCTGCTGGCACCGCAGATACCGGCTTGGCGACAGCCACCCCTTCGACAGCCCCGAGGCGTTCCTGCGCGATCTCGCCGGTGTTTCGGAGCAGAGCGACCTCTCAATGGACCAGCTGCTTGAGCGCGCCGAGCGCAAGGCGGTCATTCTGCCAGTGTTCCTCTATGACCATTCCGGCCTCGCGATGAACACCATCGGCTTCCACTGCCCGTGGGATTCCGGTCAGGTCGGCTATGTCTATGTGACGCTCGAGGCGGTCCGGACGGAGTTCGGCGCAAAACGCGTAACCAAGGCTCTGCGCGCAAAAGCTGAAGGCATCCTGCGCGGCGAAATTGTCAGCTACGACGCCTATCTCGGCGGGCGAGTCTATGGCTATGTCATCGAGTGGGACGGCGAGGAGGTCGACGCCTGCTGGGGGTTTGTCGGCGACTATGAGCTGGACTGTCTGCTCGAGTCGCGCCGGGCGGTGCCAGCACCGTTACCGAGTCAAACACGCGAGTCCGCTGCCGCTCAAGCGCGGGCTCACCCTTAGGAACCGGCACAGGTGGCATACGCTCCCTTTCTTGCGGCAATCCCAATCGGCCTCGCATTGCTGCAATGCAGAAATATCATGGCCTGCCTATTGTGCGGCTGCAGCATAGCCACTATCTTGAAGTTGTGATCGGTTCTCTCCTCCTCCCTGAACCGATCCGGAATAATCGGCGGCATCCACCTCCTCCCGGATGCCGCCTTTCTCTTTTTCAAAGCTCTTCCTGAAGGTTGTCCGGGTGCCTACTGCCGCCAATCGGTCGACGACGGACCTGTTTCGGATGCGCAGGCCGCCAACCGCCCAAAACTTAGGCGAGCTGGTACTGCGCCAAGCTGACAAGGACTTCTGCGACAGCGCCCACAGACCCATCCCCAGTTTTTGGGGATAAGTTTCCGCTATCTGAACGGAGATCAGCAATCCCATGAAAGAGCGAGAGACAGGGCGGGAGGGGTGACCCCTCCCGGGTGAGAGAGTGCGCGCGGGGCTTGGGGCCAACCCTCAACCCCGGAGATTGCCGATGAACGCTCACCCCCATTCTGTCCCGCTTGTGCCTGAGCCTGAGGCCCCTGCCCGCCCGGAAGCCTCGTGCTTCGCCCACAACCTGATCCAGACTGCGAGAACCCTCGTCCCTGTGTTCGAGGCGGGCAGGTCCATCGACGCCGCCGCCCTTCGCGCCGCCATGGAAGGTGCCTTCGGCGCCAGCGACACCAGCGGTGCTTGGGTCTGGAAGGACGCCTATGAGGCCGCCGAGGTTGCGCAGATCCTGATGCTTTCGCGCTACGGCGCATTGATGCAGCGCCAGGCCGCCTCACCACAGGCTTTCCTCACCATGATCGAGCGCCTCGCCGCTCTGGCCCCGTCTCACACGCGGCGCTCCGAAGACAGCGTCCGTCTGCAACAATTCTCAACGCCTTTGCCGCTCGCGGCCACTGTGGCGAAGGCGGCGGGGTTTCAGGACGGCGACCTGGTACTTGAACCGTCAGCTGGCACCGGCATGCTCGCGATTTTCGCCCGGATTGCGGACGCTCGCCTGGCGCTGAATGAGCTTGCCGAGACCCGCCGCGCCCTGCTGGGACTTCTGTTCCCCGGTGCAGTCGTCTCGGATCACGACGCCGCGGCGATCGACGACCGGCTGGATCGGTCCATCACGCCCTCGGTCATCGTGATGAACCCGCCCTTCTCCGCGGCGAAGCATGTCGCGGGTCGGTTCCGGCAGGCCACCAGCCAGCATGTCCTGTCCGCCTTGGCGCGCCTCGCGCCGGGTGGGCGCCTTGTTGTCATCACTGGCGAAAGCTTCCGCCCCTCCATGAAATCCTTCCAGTCGACGTTTCAACGGATCGGCCAGCGCGCCGATGTGGTGTTTTCTGCTGCCATCGACGGCAAGGTCTTCGCTCGGCATGGCACCACCATCGACACGCGGCTGACGGTGATCGACAAGCGCCCGACTGGCGCCGGAGAAACTGCACCTACCGAGAGCGAGACCGCCTATCATCCGATCTGCGCGACAACGGGTGAACTTCTAAACGCGGTGCTGACCCACTGCCCGGAGCGCCGCAGCCCTCCGCCCTGCCCAACCAGTTCAGCCCTGTCGATTCCGTCCCGCCCGACGCGAAAGAACCTACATGCCCTGCGCAATGCCGCCCTCAAGGAAACCCGTGCCCTCGCCGAGGAACGGGCCAAGCATCCGTTCGACGACATCGAGACGGCCCCGCTCGACTACCTGGCGAAAGCCTGGAGCGAACTAGACGGTGCGCTGCAAGACACGGTTTACGAGGCCTATGACCTTCAGGCGATCCGGATCGACGGCGCGGCGGAACATCCGACAGCACTTGTCCAATCCGCCGCCATGGCCTCGGTGCCGCCGCCCGTGCCGAGCTACCGCCCGCTCCTGCCGAAGAGCCTCGTCCAGGACGGTCTCCTCTCTGCGCCGCAGCTCGAAAGTGTCATCTACGCAGGCAATGCCCATGAGACGCACTTGAAGGGCTGGTTCAAGCGCGGCGAAATCGAAGGCCAGCTGATGGCCGCGGCCGAGGGCGACGAAGGTGCCTTTCGCCTGCGCAAAGGCTGGTTCCTGGGCGATGGCACGGGTTGTGGCAAGGGACGGCAGGTCGCGGGTATCATCCTCGACAATTGGCTGAAGGGGTGTCGCCGGGCAGTCTGGGTGTCAAAAAGCGATAAGCTCATCGAGGATGCGCGCCGCGACTGGGTGGCGCTCGGCGGGCGCGAAAGCGATATCATGCCGCTCTCGAAATTCCGCCAAGGGAGCGACATCAGGCTTCCCGAAGGCATCCTTTTCGTCACCTATGCCACGCTGCGCTCTGCGACACGCGAGGGCAAAGCCTCTCGCCTCGACCAGGTGACGTCCTGGCTTGGCGAGGGGTTCGACGGGGTCATCGCTTTTGATGAAAGCCACGCCATGGCGAACGCCGCCGGCGAAAAGTCCGACCGCGGCGACAGACGCGCCTCCCAGCAAGGCCTCGCTGGTCTTGCATTGCAGAACGCGGTTCCGGATGCACGCGTCCTTTACGTCTCGGCCACTGGTGCGACGGTTGTCGGCAATCTGGCCTATGCCTCCCGCCTCGGGCTCTGGGGCACCGGGGATTTCCCCTTTGTGACGCGGGCAGAGTTCGTCGCCGCGATGGAAGCCGGGGGTATCGCCGCCATGGAGATTATCTCGCGCGACCTGAAGGCGCTCGGGCTTTATCTGGCGCGGTCCCTCTCTTACGCCGGGGTCGAATACGAGATGCTGGTGCATGAGCTGACGCCTGCCCAAGTCGCGATCTACGACAGCTACGCCGATGCCTATCAGATCATTCACAACAACCTCGAGGCGGCGCTTCAGGCCTCGGGCATATCCTCCGAGACCGGCACGCTGAACGCCCAGGCTAAATCCGCCGCGCGTTCAGCCTTCGAGAGCAACAAACAGCGCTTCTTCAACCATCTCATCACCGCTATGAAGTGCCCCTCCCTGATCCGTTCGATCGAGGCGGATCTGGCTGCGGGTCATTCGGCGGTGATCCAGGTGGTGTCGACCAGCGAGGCAGTGATGGAGCGCCGCCTCGAAGACATCCCGCCCTCCGAGTGGGATGATCTGCAGGTCGATTTTACGCCGCGCGAGAACATCATGGACTACCTGTTGCACAGCTTCCCGACGCAGCTTTTTGAGCCCTATACGGACGAGAATGGCGATCTGCGCTCGCGTTCTGCCCTCGATGGCGACGGCAATCCGATTATCTGCCGTGAGGCGGAGCGGCGGCGGGACGCTCTTGTCGAACATCTGGGTGCCCTCGCTCCGGTGCAGGGCGCGCTCGACCAGATCCTCTGGCATTTCGGCGGGGAGGCGGTCGCCGAGGTCACGGGGCGCAAGCGGCGCATCGTGAAAACGCGGCAAGGACGGCTCAAGGTCGAGAACCGCCCCGCCTCCTCCAATCTGGGCGAAACCCAGGCCTTCATGGATGATGCCAAGCGCATCCTGATCTTCTCCGATGCCGGTGGCACCGGGCGCAGCTACCATGCCGATCTCGGGGCCAAGAACCAGCGCCATCGGGTGCATTACCTTCTGGAGCCCGGCTGGAAGGCCGACAATGCGATCCAGGGGCTCGGGCGCACCAATCGTACCAACCAGGCGCAGCCGCCGCTGTTCCGGCCGGTGGCGACCAATGTGAAAGGCGAGAAGCGGTTTCTTTCCACCATCGCCCGCCGTCTCGACACGCTCGGGGCCATCACCAAGGGGCAACGCGAGACCGGCGGGCAGAACATGTTCCGCGCAGAGGACAACCTCGAGAGTCCCTACGCGCGCGCGGCGCTGCGGCAGTTCTTCTACAAGCTGCGGGCGGGCAAGATCGACGCCTGCTCCTACGCGAAGTTTCAGGAGATGACCGGGCTGACGCTCGATGAGGCGGATGGTACGATGAAAGAAAACCTGCCGCCGATCCAGCAGTTCCTGAACCGCTGCCTGGCCCTCCGCATCGACATGCAGGATGCAATCTTTGAGGCCTTCGGCGGGTTTCTTTCGGCTATCATCGAAGATGCGCGCCAGGCAGGCACGCTGGACGTCGGGCTTGAGACCCTGCGCGCCGAGAAGTTCGAGATCGTCGACCGCAAGGTCATCTTCGAGCATGAGGCGACGGGCGCAACGGCAACCGCGCTGACCGTGGAGCGCACCGATCGCAACGATCCGCTCACCCTGCCCCGGGTTAGAGCGATCTGCGCCGATACGAAGGGTGCGACGCTCTGCTGGAACACCTCCTCCAAACGCGCGGCCCTGATGGTGAAGGCGCCGGCCTTCATGGATGAGGATGGCGTGCCGATCCTGCGGGTGAAGCTTCTGCGGCCCTTGGCGACCGAGATCCTCGCACTTTCCGAATTCTCGAAATCGCACTGGGAAGAGATTAATGATGCGATGTTCGAACAGCTCTGGCGGGCCGAGGTCGACGCGGTGCCGGAGTTCACCACGTCGAAGATCACACTGATCTGCGGCCTTCTCCTGCCAATCTGGGACCGGCTGCCCGCCGACAACATGCGCATCTATCGCCTGCAGACCGAGGACGGGGAGCGCGCCATCGGTCGCTTGGTCAGCCAGGAGCAGCTTCTCAATGTCTATGCGCGGCTCGGGCTCGATTGTCAGATCGAGATGACGCCGCAGGAGGTGTTCGGCGCGGTGATGGAGGCGCGAACGACCCTGAGCCTCCTTGGCGGCTACCAGCTGCGCCGGTCGCTGGTCATGGGTCAGCCTAGGCTCGAGCTGATCGGTGCGTCGGGTGCAGCCCTGCCCGGTCTGAAGGTCATGGGCTGCTTCACCGAAGTGATCCAATGGAAGACGCGGATGTTCATCCCGGTGGACGGCATTGACGTTCTTGCACGGGTTCTTGCCGCACATCCGGTTGGCGCAAGCGCATCGGAGGCCGCCGCATGAACGCGCGGCGCAGTATCGCAGACCTCTCGGCCGATCTGGCAGACCGTGCCGAGAGTTTCTGCCGACAGTATTTCCCCGAGGGGCGTAAGCAGGGCAACTATTGGCAGGTCGGCGATACCTCTGGCGCAAAGGGCCAGAGTCTCGCGATCCGGCTGCAAGCGCAGGGTGGTCGTAAAGCTGGGTCCTGGCAAGATTTCGCGACGGGTGAATATGGCGATCTGATCGACCTGCTGAAGGAACGGCTTGGATCGGTCACGCTGAAGGAAACGCTGAGGGAGGCCCGGTCCTTCCTCGGTGAGGCCCCCTGCCCTGCCGCTCTGCGTGACACCCGAAAGGCTGAGCGTCCGGATGCTTCCACGAACAAACGTATCGCGCGGGCGCGCAAACTCTTTGCCGCCGGCAAGCCGGTGCTTGGCACCTTGGCCGCCACCTATCTGCAAGGTCGCGGGATCACACGGCTCGGTCCTGCCCTCCGCTATCACCCACGGGTCTTTCTGCGGCAGGGCGAGGACGACGCCGATCCGCCGCAAAGGGCCCCTGCCCTGCTGGCGAAGATCACCGACAATCGTGGTCAGGTCACCGGATGTGCGCGCACCTATCTCGACCCGTCTACCGGCGGGTTGGCCGCGATCGAGAGCCCAAAACGGATCCTTGGGCAGCTTCATGGCCATGCCATCCGCTTCTGGTCCGGCTCACCTCGCAGCGATCTCATCGTCGGCGAAGGTCTCGAGAACACCCTCTCGATCGGCACCGCTCTCCCGGAGTTCGATCTCGCCTCCTGTCTCACCGCCACCCATCTCGGCCTCTTCATCCCGCCGCCGGGCATCCAGCGCATCTGGATCGCGCGGGACAATGACGAGGCTGGACGTAACGCATCCATAAGATTGCGTAACCAGCTGGAATTGATTGGAATTGCCTTTGGTGATCTCGTGCCAAACATGGGCGATTTCAACGACGATTTGCGGGCTTTTGGCAAAGATCCGCTGCGCCGGTCCTTGTTGAAGGCCATGAAAGCGCAAGGTCTGGAGATCGAGGACGGGTGAGCGCCAGCCTCCTCTCGTGATAACTGAAGGGGCAAAGGTTCCGCGGGCTCGATCTGATCCCGTTTGGATAAGGGGAGCGATGGACCGGCGGGTCGGAGCAGAGTGCTCCTCGCCCGGGCAGCAATGCGCCCCGCACCAAAAAATCCCCCTGAGCCTTCGGCTCATTCCTCGCGGGAACAATTTTCCGGCCCGCGGCGCATTCTCCGCTGCGCTTCGATCCTGACGGATGCGGCCCGGTCGCCGCCGGTCCTGTTATCGCCCCATCCAAATCGGGTCAGATCAAACAGAGGAACCAGACAATGCCCCATCAGACAGACATCCCCGAGGAGACCGGCGTAACCTCCGCCATCCTCGACCACCTCGCACTTCATGGCGCAACACCGGGACCTGGCGAGACCGATCACCGCCCCCTGCCCCAGCCTGACGAGGTTGATCTCGCCATGGCGACACTTTTTGAGACCACCACCGGCCTTCTCACTGGCAGCCAGTTGGAAGACAATCTCGAAGAGATGCTCTGGTCCCTCACCTCGATCTTCCATCGCCGGCTGGCCCATATCCAGAAGCTCCTCGACGACAATGAATCCGAGGTCCGGGAAAGTCTGGCCATCCAGGACGGCTCCGAGGTCGCCTCGGTCGAGCTGGAACGACTCCAGATGATCGGGCTCAAACTCTGGGACCATCGCGACGCTTTCGAACAGATGCGCGATTTGGCCGTGGACCATTTCTCGGCCGCCACCGGTTCTCCCTGGCTGCCCCGCACTGGATCACGCGTCTCTCATCGCGGCCTCACCTCCGCCGTGGTGGACAGCCGGGCCTATCTATCGGCCAAGCGCCGCAAGGAGACCGAGGTGCACTGCCCCGAAGGCACGCGGATCGCGTTCTCGGGCGGGGACTATCACGCCTACGATCTGATCTGGTCCGTCCTCGATGCCACCCATCAGAAATACCCCGACATGGTGCTCATGCATGGTGGCACTCCAAAAGGTGCCGAGATGATCGCCGCCCGCTGGGCAGATACGCGCGGTGTTACCCAGGTGGTCTTCAAACCCGACTGGAAGAGCCACGGCAAGGCGGCCCCCTTCAAGCGCAACGACAAGATGCTCGAGACCATGCCGCAGGGCCTGATCGCAACACCGGGCTCCGGGATCACCGAGAACATCGTCGACAAGGCCCGCAAGCTCGGGATCCGCATCAAGAGGATCGGGGCTTAGGCCCCGGTTCGTTTTCGGCTTAGTTCGACGAGGCTGCCATTGGAGCTATTTTCTTGAAAGGGGAGCAATGCAGTACGAAGTGAGATTTCGCTGTGGATGCGCCAATGGCCGCTTCGACGTTTCTGCATGCGGCACAAACGGTTGTTTTCGCCACTGACAGAAGCGTAGTTTTTGCAAATGAAGTTTATAGACTTCCTGAAATGCGACCGTTTCGCATTGTCAGTCCGAGCTCGTTGCCGCTAAGCGAAACAGAGACCGGCCCATGTCGATCGTACGCGTGAATGCTGCAAGTCCACGGCCCTCCGAGGTCCTCACTGATCGATCTGAAGCCATATCCATCCTCCGGCTGTGTTGGTTGGAAATCTCCATCTTCAAGCGCAATGAGAAATTTGATGTAGTAGGTGCTGTTTGGCTCAAAGATTAGCTCGACTTGCTCGCCTGCGGCTACACCTGTCGCCGTTGAAGCTCGGAATGACAGAGAGTTTCCGCCTTCCAACTTCGGCTCGCATGCCAACCTGTCTCCGATGAAACCAAGTTCACCACCTGTGTTTGTAACGGTCATTCGAAATCTATCTGCATCAATCAACTGACCGCCGATCAAAAAGTTTGCCCGATTGGGGTCGAGTGCCTGCAGAACATTGTTTGCGTTGATGCCTAAAACGGATACCAGCGCCACAAGTAGTCCCAATACTGGCGTCGAAATAGAGAAGTGCCGCCGCCAGTCGTTGAAGTGATTGCACTGCTTACAGAAAACATAGCCTTTCTGCATCGGCGAGCCACAAAATCGACAGCAAGTTTCTTCTACTTCATCGTTCACTGGTCGATCTCCTCGCGGCTGGTGTAGCTGAAATGTCGCAAAATCGACAGTATGTCTCCCACGCGATAGCTTTGCGGACAGTAGCCTACCGCCACTTTCTTAGGAAAGGCCTGTCGACTGCACTGGGCTAATATGTCGGTTTCACACTAGATCGCCAACCGTCGGCATCTCGTTCGGCTGTTCACCCACCTTCCTTCGTGGCCACCGCACTTCTCCCTTTGTCTGAGTTGCATGACATGCTGGTCGCAGCTGTCGTCCCGTCCACAAAGGTTGTCGCCGATCTTTTTCCCCTGACCCTGCGGGCCATTCCTCGCGGATCAAAAAGACCGGCGCCGACTACTACACGCTGACCATCCGCGACCACGGCTTCAACGCGAACCTCGGCAAGGCCGCCAACCAGGACGATCTGTCCCTGCAGGCCGTCATCCCTTGGGGGCCAAAAGACGCGGCGTGACGAAAAGAATCGGCCGGGGCAACCCGGCCGATTCTCATTTTTTCGCTTGCCACTGATACGGTCGACTTACGCGTTGAAAAGCTTTCGCGCCGCTCACTAAACGAAGTAAATGAAGTTAGATCTGAGTGGTATTCAACCTTGCAAAGTAAAAGCGGAGCATGAGTGCCTTCGTAACTGGGACCGGCATTGACGATCTGGGTAGGCAGCCATTTGACAGCCGTGCAGAGCGAAAAAATACAAATATAACAGTTAGATATGACTACGTTGGCACGGAACCACGGTCTCATCTCGCGTGGCTAAGAACCCCGTTGAATCTATATGTTGGGCTGCGATCTAGGGTTGTCGCCATGGTTTGTTGTGGCCTCTAGACTCGCTGGCGACTGAGGTGAGGCCGAACAGCCGAGCAATAAACGTTGTTAAGACTCGATTTTCCGTGTAGATGACACTTTAAAGAGCGAATTCGCTGAAAAAGCGATATTTAGAGGGCGGGCAGATGCGAGAAAGGTCTTTTGAGGCTGATACGAAGGATCAACCCTTCGACGAGATCATCCTCCAGCAGGGGGAGCTGATATCTGATCGCCTCAACATGTTGCGGCAAGAACAGTATCCTCCGGACGCTCAAAAAGGTCTACGTCAGTTTTCCCTAGCAGAGGTCGCCTACTACCTCGGTGTCACGCAGTCGACAATCAAGAAGCTCCACCTCGAAGGTAAGGGCCCCGATCCGGAAACTTCGTCGTCGGGGAGACGTAGCTATTCAGCTGAACAAATGCTCGAACTGAGAGCTTATCTCGACAAGCATGGCCGCCCCGGTAAACGCCGTTATGTCCCCTATCGGCAGCCTGGCGAAGAACTGCACGTCGTGTCTGTCGTGAACTTCAAAGGGGGTTCCGGAAAGACCACTACCGCCGCCCACCTCGCGCAGCACTTGGCGCTGAAGGGGCATCGAGTTCTTGCGATCGACTTGGACCCTCAAGCCTCGCTCACAGCTTTGCATGGCATTCAGCCTGAACTCGACGACGTGCCTTCGCTCTACGAAACACTTCGGTATGATGACGAGCGCAAGCCGATCTCAGAGGTGATCCGGCCAACAAACTTTCCCAACCTAGATATCGTTCCGGCAAGTCTCGAGCTTCAAGAATACGAATACGATACCCCGGTTGCTTTGACGAGCAGCGATCCCCATGAGGGCCGCACCTTCTTCACTCGTATATCGAAGGCGCTTAGCGAGGTTGATGACCGTTATGACGTGGTTGTGATCGATTGCCCTCCTCAGCTGGGCTACCTCACGCTCACTGCTCTCACGGCTTCTTCCTCAGTCATTGTGACGGTCCATCCTCAGATGCTGGACGTCATGTCGATGAGCCAGTTTCTCCTGATGCTGGGCGGGATCATGAAGACGATCCGTGACGCTGGAGCGAACATGCGCCTGAAGTGGTTCCGATACCTCGTAACGCGATTTGAACCAACGGACGGTCCCCAAAAGCAGATGGTTGGGTTCCTCCAGGCGATGTTCCCAAATCAGATGCTGTCGGCTCCTGTGCTGAAGTCTACGGCGATCTCCGACGCCGGGATCACCAAGCAGACGCTTTACGAAGTTGAACGGTCTCAGTTCGTGCGGACTACTTACGACCGCGCAGTGACATCTTTGAATGACGTGAACGACGAAATCGCCGAACTGATCCACAAGGCTTGGGGGCGTGAATGACTAAGGTTTTGACAGCCGTGCAGAGAGCCAGTTTTGACAGCCGTGCAACTGTCGAAATGCGCGCTGCGCGTCGGTTGGATTCGGGCGAAAGGGAGATGGCTTGATGGCTCGCAAAGACCTCCTAAAGAGCGTTATGGCCGGCTCGCCGGAGCAGCCCAAGGATTCCGGTCGCTCTGGATACGCAATGCGCGGTGCTTCGAAATCGATGAAGGTTTCGATTGATAGCCTTGCGGAGAACTCGAAGCGTCTCCTTGAAGGCGAAACCATTGTCGAGATCGATCCGCAATTGATCGATGTGTCATTCGTTTCGGATCGGCTTAGTGATGACGATGTTGCTTTCGACGAACTGAAAGCATCGATCGCTGCAGGTCGCCAGGACACGCCGGTATTGCTTAGACCGCATCCGGAAGCGGATGGCCGCTATATGATCGTCTTCGGGCATCGCCGTGTGCGAGTTGCTTCGGCGCTAGGCCGTAAGGTTCGCGCAGTTGTAAAACCAATGGACGATGTGGCTCACATTCTTGCTCAAGGGCAGGAAAACACTGCGCGCGCAGATCTCTCTTTTATTGAGAAGGCCCTATTTGCGAAGAGCCTCTTGGATATGGGGCAAGCAAAGGACGTGATCCAGTCCGCCCTTACCATCGATGGGACGTTGCTTTCACGGATGCTGTCAGTGGCGCAGAACGTCCCTCGGCACGTCATCGAACAGATCGGGCCAGCCAAGCAGATTGGGCGTGATCGCTGGGAAGACTTCAAGAAGTTGGCTTCGGAACCATCGAATGACAAGATCCTCAAGGAAGCTTTGGAGTTCGACGGGTTTCAGAACCTCGACAGTGATGCTCGCTTTGAGTTCCTGCACAGCAAGCTGGCAGAAGCGGGCAGGGCGCCGAAGCGCCGAAAAACGCGTGCCATGCCCAAGAAACGAACCTGGACTGCCGGCAAAGGCCGCATCAAGGGAGTCGTCGGTCGTTCCGGAAAGGCATTCAGCATTTCGCTTACGGCACAAGATTCAACCGAGTTCGGGGACTTTCTCTCGGGTCGGCTTGATCAGCTGTACAGCGAATTCCTCGCGACGAAAGAGGAGCAGTCAGAACAATGATCTAGGCAAAAGAAAAGCCCCCAAGCAGCGTGGCCTGAGAGCTAATCTGAAAAGTTTGGTCGCTTAGAGGATATCTCTCCCGCGAATCACTGTCAACAAGAACGCCACTTTGGCGAACGGCTTTCTTTTGCCTCCACATAACTGGAGGTGAGAAACAGGCATGAAACATACAGGTTGGCGCAAGCCGACACCGGGTCTTGGCATTGCAGAGCAGCTTGCCCAAGCCGGTGAACGAGTAGCTGTACCCAAAACGCGGGCGTTCGTCGCCGTGAAGCGGGTCGGTGCATATATTGGCCTCAAGGCCGGAGACATGATGCTCCTCGACACGCTCGGGGCCTTCACCCAGGCCCAGGACTGGGAGGAGGGGCAACGCCCGATCGTTTGGGCGTCGAACGCCTACTTGATGGAACAGACGGGTTTCTCGCTTTCTGCGCTGAAACGCCATGCCCGACGCCTGGCAGAGATCGGCGTGATCTCCTTCCAGGACAGCCCCAACGGCAAGCGTTGGGGCCGCAGGGACGCCGATGGACGCATCATCGAGGCCTACGGCTTCGATCTGTCGCCGCTGTCGGCACGCGTCGAGGAGTTCGAGGAGCTCCATGCCGAGTTGCAGGCCGAACGCGAGCTCTGCCAGCGCCTGAAGCGTCAGATCACGGTGGCACGCCGGATGATCCGCGCGCGGATCGACGCGGCCGTCAGCAGCGCGCTGCGTGGGCCCTGGACGCAGTTCACAAGCCTTTTCAAGGAGCTTCTGGACCGGCTGCCGCGCCGCCATGAAGCTTCTGAGCAGCTTGCTCGGCTCTTGACGTGGTTCAAAGAGCTTCAGGAGCGTGTCGAGGCTGCCTATCTCAAGGCAACCGAGGCCGCCCAACCTGTAGAAAACACGTCGGAAACCAAGGAGCAAGTTCTCAAGAAGCCTCAAAAAACGAACCCCAGGGAGGTCATTTCTGACCCTCATATACTAATTACAAACCAACTTAATCCTGTAACTAGTAATTCCTCAGAACATGAGGAAGTCGCGGCCGTGGTGCCCAATGCTCAGCTGGAAGAGTGGGTTGCCGAGGTGCGCAAGAAGCGTGCGGCGCTGGATCTGCCCACTGTGATGCAGGCCTGTCCTGAATTTGCGTCCTGGGCGCGCAATATGGGCGGATTCCTGAAGGACTGGGGCGATCTGCATCGGGTTGCCGGGCAGCTCAGGCCGATGATCGGAGTGTCCGAGCATGCCTGGAACGTAGCGCAGGAACGGCTCGGCAAACAGGTGGCGACAGCGGCGCTGGCGCTTGTTTTCGAGAAGCATTGCGCGGGCGAGGTTTCTTCACCGGGCGGCTATCTGCGGGGTATGGTCGAAAAAGCCGGGGCAGGGGAGCTGCACCTCGAGCGCAGCTTCTATGGCAGGCTCAGTGGGCAAGCGGCGTGACGGCGCTCGCGATCAGAGACCGGCGGCCTTGGTCAGGTTCACTCGGAACCGATCACGGTGGCGCTGGTAGCGACGAGTCATCTCGGCCGAGGCGTGCCCCAGATGCTTCTGGACGTAGCGCTCGTCGACTTCAGCCGAACTGGCGAGGCCTGCGCGCAGACTGTGCCCGGAGAATAGCGCCTGGCGTTCCTTTTCTGGCAGCTCGGAACGGATGCCGGCATCTAGGACGGTGCGTTTGATCAGCCGGGCCACATGCTTGTCGTTCAGCCGCGTTTCGGATGCCCGTTTGCCATCGCGCGAGGTGCCGACAAAGACTGGACCGAAGTCGATCTTCGCAAAGTGCAGCCATTGTTCCAGTGCATGTACGGGGCAGGTCTGATCTGTTGACCCGCGGCCAATCTCGACCTCACGCCAGCCAGTCTTGGCATTGAGGGTGAGCAGGGCGCCTTTGTCGAAGGTCTCGATCCAGCCGCCCGAGTCCGGCGTGTCGTCCTTGTGAACGTCGAGGCTGACGATCTCGGACCGGCGCAGCCCGCCAGCATAGCCGATGAGTAGAATCGCCCGATCCCGCAGCCCGCGCAGGTCGTAGGGCAGGGTGGCGATCATGGCGAGAATGTCCTCGGCCAGGATCGCTTCCTTCTGCACCGGTGGACGCGCGTGCTTGCGCTTGATCCCGGCCAGCACTGTCGCGATGTGACGGTTCTTGCGCTCGAGGGTGAAGCCGCGTTGCGCATAGTTCCACGCAAGGCCTGAGAGGCGGCGGTCGATGGTGCTGACTGATAGGGGTCGGGACGCCGACTGCGAAGGGGAGGGGCCTGACCCAGCGGCCAGATCCGCGAGGTAAAGCCCGATCATCTCGGGAGACGGCGGTAGAGGCTCGATGCCTTTCATCCGGCACCAGCGCGTGAAATGCGCCCAATCCTTCGCGTAGGCTGTCAACGTGTTGTCGGACGCTGCAGCGCGGGCATAGTCGCGGGCGGTGTCGACCAGGCGATCAAGGCTGCCGGACCCCGCGACATGGGAGGGCAGCGCGATGCTGTCGCTTTTCTCTTGATCGCTGTCGCCGTTCTGAGCGATACTAAACGCACCAGAGTTTGATGACGTCGACCTTTCGTCCTCTGTGGGCATTTTCCAGAAAATCCAGCGGTGAAATTGAACTGGTTCCGAGCATATCTTTTGATGTCCGATAAGGCAACCTTATTGGACATGAGGGAGAGATATAAGGTGGGGCGGTTTGCACATCATATTGTGGACGAAAGCGCCGCGCGAGACTAGTGTAGTAGCATGACATATCAGCCCGCCACCATCTCTGACGACCTGAGCACCCTACCGCAGCTACCCGGCTGGGTCACCTCCGGTCGTGTCGAAACCCTTGAAACTGTGGCCTTTCGGTCGGGAGCCGCGCTGACGGTGCTCGATCAGCTGGTTTCCGATCCGCGGTATGGCGTGCCGGTGAAGCTGCTCGCCAATCGACTGGCGCTGAGAGCCGCAACCGCCACCTCGAAACTGGAAGGTCGCCTGGCGCGGGAGGCCGATATCCGCGACGCCTACCATCTGACGCTACCCGGCGAGGCGCGGGGGCCCGACGGCGATCTTCTGGTGTTCTGGCGCGAGAGTTTGCGGGCGCGCCCGGGTGAGATCGCTGACTTGGTTGGAGCGGAGTATGCGGGCGAGGTGGGTGTCTGGCTTGACGTGGGATTGGAACGCGCACGGACCCATGGTCCGTTGTCGGGTTGCGTCGCAGCCCTGGGCGCCGTGCTCGAGGCCGACGACCGGGCAGAGCGCACCGCCTGCCTGTTCTCGGACGTCGTCCTTGCGCGGGCGCTGAACTGGAAGCAGGTGCTGCCCGTGACTGCGCAGCGTTTGACAAAGGCCGTTCTGCGCGACCTGACTGCAGAAGGGCAGGGGGCCGATCTGGCAGTCGAGGTGCGGGTCCTCGAGGCTATCGAAGAGTCGATCCGGGTGGCGCGGGATCTGGCCCGACGCGCCGAGACCCTTCGCGCCGTTGCGCCGAAGCTACGGGCCAAAGGGTCGGACGCGGCGGTCGCGCTGTTCCTGACCGAGGATGCCGTGGCGCCTGCGTCGATGCTGTCTCCTTGCATTCGCGGCACCTCGATCCCCATGACTGACCGCGCCGCGCGGCGGTTTTGCGACCGGCTGGTCGAGCTCGGAGTTGCGCGGGAACTGACTGGACGACCGACCTTCCGGCTCTACGGGATCGCATCATGACGACCACGACCAGGAAACGGAAACCGGCGGAGGAGGGCGGCGCTGTCTTTGACCGGGAGCTCGACGACCTCCCGCAGGAGCTCCGCTGGCGCGAATGGATGGGTCGGGTCGAGGCGGTGCTCTTCGCCAGTGCGTCGCCGGTCGGCCGCGACGAGCTGGCCCGCGTGGTGGGGCAGGGAGCCTCGGTCGAGATGGTGATCGACGACATCCAGGCCGAGCTGACCGGTCGTCCCTACGAACTCGCGCAGGTGGCCGGCGGTTGGATGTTCCGAACGAGGACGCAGTTCGCGGACGCGATCAAGGCGGCGGCCGATCTTGGCGAGCAGTCGTTGACCTTCACCGAGATGGAGATGGGTGTACTTTGCGCCATCGCCTATCATCAGCCGATCGACCGGGCGGGCCTGGCCGACATCTTCGGCAAGGAGGTCAGCCGCGACCTGTTGGCCCGGCTGCGCTACAAGGACCTGATCGCCAGCGGACCGCGCTCGCCGCGGCCGGGCGCGCCGCATACCTTCGTAACCACGGAGACCTTCCTGGTGACCTTCGATCTGCAGAGCCTGCGGGATCTGCCGGAGCTGGAAGTTGTCGAGCCGTCCAATCTTGCTGGTTAGATGAGGTCGTCCAGATCTCGATTATTTAGTTCGCTTTCAGAAGCGGACTCCACGCGTGCTTCCAATGCCTCTTGAGATTCACCGACCGCAGCCGGTTTGAGATAGGGTACGATATCTGCGAATTGTCGATGGACTTCACGCCGCGACCATTTGGCTGACCACATAAATGATCCAAACGAGGCCATCTCAGCATTTGAAAATCCCCGCCTCACGCAACGATTGGCGAACGCCATCGCTGTACACGGTTCCGTCTTTTCCTCGGAATGCACGTTGACATGACCCTGAAGGATTTGAAGCGGCGCCCCCATAAGATGGGCGAGATCAGGAACAAGCCTAATCACGAATTTTCGGGCACTGGTAGAACGTTTTTTGTCGCGTGTTTTGTCTGAAAGCCGCTTCTGAATTTGCATGAGAGGTGCGCCGTTCATCCAGTCCTGCAAGGCTGCGCGAAGCTTCGGAAGAGAAAAGGATGCACGGGAACGATCATCTTTGAGCTTCTTGATTTCCGTTCCGAAGAGATACTCTAGGTTTTCCAACTTAACCAAGCGAACGAGGTATTGCGGTCTAACCATCAGCCACTCAAAGACCCAATCGCACAGGCTGTCGACTGTTTCGAAGTTTCGAAAACCGTGCATGTCGAGCGCCTTTGACATGTCGTCCAGGATATCCTCCGGCAACCCCAACATGGATGCAGTGTTGCGCAAAGACAGCTGCTCGACGGGCAAGTCTCCGTCATCACTCTTCAGCAGTGAAAGGGCTGCGGAGGTTCTGCTCTCAACCCAGTCTTCATCCGCATCTTGACGTTTACGATAAGCCGCGAAGCTCCTAGCGAGGCCAAGTCGTATGTCCACTTTTCCATCGTCGCCTTGATCAGTTTCAGCCAAGCGCGCGACGACGTAGCGCTCCAGGTCACCGATGTCTGTTGCGCTGTCGTGGATGCGGTCCATCAGGGCCGTGAATGGATCGTCCAATACCAAACACTGATCGGTTTGCCCAAATATGTCTCGCAGCCTACTCCATCTTGAACCGATCCTGTTCTCTGCATCGTCCAGGCCAACGACCTGGCCTGGAATGACTAGAACGATACCGGTTGCGCTTTCACCGGCCCGCCCGGCACGGCCGGCTGCGTTCAGCAGGTCCTCTGGATTCAAAAGGTCCTTCCGACCGGAAGATGCGTCGAACTGGCTGTCCTCCGCAATGATGACCAGGTCCGCAGGCAAGTTCATACCCTGGCCGAGCGTCGGGGTTGCTGCGAGCACCGCCAACGTACCCTGGCGCTTGTACAGTGCCTCCACCAATTGGCGCTCCTCAGGAAGCAATTGTCCATGGTGGGTCGCAGCCTGGGATGCCAATTTTCCATCCACTAGAGTCAAGTACAGCTGATCAGCACCACCCATTTCATCGACGGAAATCTCATACAGACGCTGCTCAGTTTCAGTCAGTTCGACACTACACTCATCAAGTGCTGCCCCAGCCTTTTCTGATATAGAAAAGGCATTCGGTATGGATTGAGAAAAGACGAGAGTTCGTAGCCCTGCTCCAGCGGCTGCAGCAGCGACTGAAGATGCAACGACACCGGAGTTAGGCGTCACTTTCCAGAACTTGTTTGTCGAAAGCTGAAGTGCTTCGTTCAAGAGTGGTACAAGAGCATAGTCGCGGCGAACCTGTGACGCCCATGTCTGCTTCACGCTGAAGAACGCGTTTGGTTTTGCCGTCAGCTTGCGCTTTACCGCAGCAGGAACCCCCGCAGTGGAGCTTTTTGCGCGAGCATTCCGCAAGAGTTTTCGCAGGTCAGCAAGTCTCTTTTCATCGTAAACGACGCATCCCCTTAGTTGCCGGGTTGGTTTCCATGCATTGTCGAGAGCAAGTGAGTTTCTACCTGTCAGCTCCGCCAGCCAACCGCTCAGTTCATATGTGTTCTTCATCATAGCCGACATCAGGACGATATCGGCGTCCGGTACAACGCGGGTAAACCCCAAGATGCATAGCATCGCGTCGATTGCTCTCCGGTCTCCGTCAGTGCTCGGATGCATCAGATGACATTCATCGAAGATCAAAAGACCGACGTCATCAAACCGCTCTGGTTCCATATGACTGGTAAGGAGACAGGCTTCTGGAGTCATCACCATGACGTCCGGCAACTCGTCGCTATCCCCAGAAAACCCGAATTCGTCCATACGTTCACCGCGAACGGTTGCCCGCGGAAATGCACCGCGCAGGTCCCGTGCTGTCTGATCAACGAGAGCGTGCGTAGGAGCTAGGAATACCGCCTTGCGCCCGGATAACAAAGTTGCATGAATTTTGAGTTGTGCGGTCGTCGACTTCCCGGCCCCAGTGGGGAACCCTATCGCAGCAGATGTGCCAATCTTGAGGTACCCTTGGGCGACGGCGTCCTTGTGATTACGCCACAGATACGGGCGCGTCTCGGCAACCGTTTTCATGGCCTCGGTCCAACGATCCTCAGGTACGCCATCCGGAGGCGGTAGGTTGACGACGGCGCTTTCCATCAGGGCAGAGCCTGCAGCGATCAAGAGACTGGCCAAATGGAACGGTCCGGGAAAGACAGCGATTGCCCCTTCGGGGAATGTATCCTCCAGATCTGATGCGCCGGCGGCGAGCGACTTTACTTCAGAGAAGACTGCAATTGGATCGACCATCCCGCTCACTCGACGCCCTTGCAGCACGAAGGCCAAGGCTCGCACACCTCGCAAGAGTCGATAGTAGAGCGCTGCATTGGCTCGCTCGCCACCGGTACCCGAGACGAGTCGGTCTTGGGGCGGTCGCTTTCGATTCCGAATACGACCAACTTGTCCTTTTGCGAGCATGATCAAGTGAAGAATCAGTTCCGACTGCAGCCAATCGCCGCTCGGGATGCGGATAGAGTCTGCCACCTCAGCAGCATCCGCCGATGCCCCGGCTACCAAGAACAGAAGCATTGCCGAAACATCCGGACTGATCGCATTCGGCGATACAAATGAAACTGGCTGGTCCGAGTCCCGTAGAGCGATCGCTTGATGAACCAACTGATAAGCCGTTGCGGCAACAAAGCCTGCCGCTGCCCGGTTTTCTCTATCGGGATTAATGGCTACCAATGCTTCATTGGTCTGCGCCAACCGGCGTGCAAATCGAATTGTGTCCTCGAGAAGCTCTTCCCCATTTTCACTCTCGCGAAGCAGTACCCTTGCCGATACGATCTCGGCGAAAGCACGTGCAAGTCGGTCAGGCAAACCTTCGCGGTCCAGGTCGGGCAAGTCTGGGGTGGACCTGATGAGTTCGGACGTTGCGGGATCATACATTGGCTGCCGCCTCCGCACTGTCGATCTTGACGAGCGCTTTCTCCGCTACACAATCTATCCAGTCGCGAACGTCTTCCAAAACTAAGGTTTCGGCGCGCCGGCGTGCTACGTCACCCAGTACAGACTTCTCATACCCTTTGAACAAGCCCTTGCGTCCCTTTGCCGATGCATATTTGCCACCAACGGTCACCGCCACGCGGTATGCCCGTTTTTCATTCCATAGAATATCGGCAACAGTCCCGTCGGGGTCTGGGTCTCTGGATACCTCAAGTAGCGAAGTTACCGACGCAATGAGTTCGTTGTCTCGTCCGCCTGTTTCAAACTGCTCAAACTCCGGCCAGACCTTTGATTTAACTTGGTTCCGAGGGTTCTTGGTCGCCTTCTCTTCGCAGATGACAACATGGGCAATGCCGTCGCTGTCGAACTCAATAATGAGGCCATCCAACCCTTTGTCCGCTTTAATCATCTGTGGAGCCCGTATGAGAGCCTCATCGTCGAAACGGTGAGCGGCGATCCACGCAATGACCTGAAAAAACCAACCATCCCGATGGTAGGTCTTGTCGCCAGTGCCGACGGTCAAAAGCTTTCGCGCACCTTCGAAACCGCCTTTGGGATAGCGCGCGGGCAAATCGCCTGTGGCGCGCAATATGCGCTCCACTGTTCGCGACTGACCTATTGCGACGCGGGCCAGGAGCTCAGCAAGCTGGTCCTCGTCCTCAATCGTCCAAGTGGAGCCCGACCAACAATCTTTCTGCCGTATTGGGGTTAGGGTTACTGGCATGAGCTAGACGCGCAACTCAGCGATGTCGATCAGGCTTGGCGTCTTAACGGTAGCTGCAGAATGAGTGTTTCTCATCGTCGGACTCGCTCAAATGTAGAACTTGAATGGCTGGCGTTCGGCGTCATTGGCGCTTCCCATGACCAGAACATATTTATTTGTCATTGCGCTGCCCTTGTCTCGGCCAGAAAAGCTGCAAACGGTCGAATATCTTCCCTCACGCTCGCTGTCTCTAAAGCGGCCATGTAAGCCGCGCGCTGTTCGAGCTTGATGACTGTCCATGGTTGCCCGGCAGCGGCCATCATGACGTTCATCAGAAAGCGCGCTATTCGACCGTTCCCGTCCAGGAACGGATGGATAAATACGAAGATGAAATGTCCAAGGACGATCCGAACAGTCGGGTCATCTTCCGCCTTGAGTAGGTCGAAGAAGACCGGCATGCAGTCTCGAACTGCCTCAGGACTCATTGGGACATGCTGGGATTGCCGAATGTACACAGGGGACGATCGGTAGCCTGCAAGTTGAGAGGCCTTCAGGATGCCCGCTGTGACAGACGTTGCGAATAGGTTGCGATACCAATCACTCAGATCGCGCTCAACAACCTCACCCGCGTCAGCACCTTCCAGAACTGCCCGAATGCTTTCCTTCACTCTCTGAAATGCTTCCCAATATCCACGCGCTGCAAGGGCGTCTTTCAGCGCTCGGTCTTGCTCATCTGTTTCTGGGGTCCAGGTCCCCGAACGCACTTTGTCAATCAGTTCCGGCGAGACACGATAGCCCTCAATGGAGAGCGAATGATACGCATCCGTGACATAGATTTCGTCGATCTGCTTGAGATAGGCGTCGATGTCATTGGTGATGGGTTGGGCCTTTGGAAAGAGATCAATAACATCGTCGCGCATGCTCTCCCACTTCAAGCGGATGCGATGCACGTGGGGCGAGGTGATCCGCCCGGCGTTTGGCACAAGAATCGACTGCTCAAAGGGGTTGATCTCGCGAACGTCATGCGAAGCGGCTTTCATCGCCGCAAGAATTTCGTCTGCGACCTTTTCGGACCCGATGCTTCTAAAAGCACCAGCAAGCCTGCCGGCCGCTCGCGTGTGCCCCCCGTCCAACAGCTTGCCAAGCAGCCGTGAGGCATCCGGCATCATAGCAAGCACAGTGCGCGCTTCTGTCGGATGGTTTTGGAAGAAGACCTCGGGAACGAGGATTAGGGCATCCTCGACGGAGAATAGGCGTAAATTGTCGACGATTTCGAGCGCCTCATCTGACGCGATCGTTGCGCGCGTCTCAAAAAGCGACGTGTTGTGGGGCAGATCGGTCTTAGAGTTTCCGCCCTTGACCGCTCTTACCAATAGCTGAGCAGGAACTGTCGTGTTTCCAGCATGTATGATGAGGGACTGTTCAGGAGACAGAGACCAGTCAGTGCCAAACCGATCTGACAGGTATTGTGCGCAGAATCCCCAAAACGATGTGTACCATGCTGTGCTCTCACCGGCGTTTTCATCGGGGCGTGATGGGATGTACCAGCCCTTCATGACTTCCTTCAGGAAGCCTGCCTTCAGCAGCCGTTCGCGGTGAGTGCGTGACATGTCTTTGGAGCGAATGGCAATCGAACCACCAGACTGTAGTGTCTCGAGCTCTTCCAAGGAGCTTGCAAGCTTCTCTGCGGCACTCGGCATAATTATTCGGCTCCGTTCGAGATTTAGGTTTTAGCGTCGTACATGATTTAGGTGTATGTGTCGAACGATCTTTAGGGTTTTGTGATGCGCAAATCTTAGGTTTTAGTGTTATTGGCCCCTCCTGCCCTTTGGTCAGGACCGCGCCCCACTCGGTCGGCTGCGCGCAGCCGCCCTCCCCGAGCTGAACCGCCGCCTCTCCCTGCGACGTGCCGCTGGCCATGCCGTCTCCTCCGGAGCCAGCCCGGCCAGCCGTCGCATGGTCGTGGTAACGCTTCATCTCGGCCATTCGGTAACGGTCGCTGGGGCGGGCGTGTGACATCAGTGATCACGTACCTCGCGTCTCGGCCGCTGTTGGTCCTCGCTTTGCCGGATACGCAGCTCCGCGCCGCGATCATGGGTCGCAAACGATGTCCGACGACCGCCGGATTGCATTGACCGAAGCTGGCAGAAGGCCGGTGATGGTCGTGCTGTGCAAACCCAAGCTATCGGGTTGCCGTAGAGGGTCAGTTCGAAATCCCGGTGATCCGAACAGGTTGTCGAAGCTTCGACGTTCTCCATGCTGCGCTTCCAGACAACACACATCGGGTTGCCACGGAAACCAGCCGTCGTGGCACGTGAGGCAGGGTCAGCAAAGCTCTGACTGGTCGGGATTCGGCTCGGAGCGAGAGGGCAGAAATATCGCCACCACAGGCATTTCTCTCTTTCGGCTGTTCTCCCAGTTTCCTTCGTGGCCACCGCACTTCTCCTTTTGTCTGAGTTGCATGACATGCTGGTCGCAGCTGTCGTCCCGTCCACAAAGGTTGTCGCCGATTTTTTTCCCCTGACCCTGCGGGTCATTCCTCGCGCACCAAAAAGACCGGCGCCTGCCCCTCTCCGCTGCGCTTCGCCTTCGGTGTGGCCAGGCCTTGGCCAGCTGCAAGGTGACCATCATTGCAACGCAAACAAGGAGAAGAGCAATGACCACGAACTGCATCAAATTCACCAGCGCCGACATCGAAACCGCCAAGGGCGTCGGCTCCATCTC
>Ga0181375_1000106_pt1 | contig 32147 bp, 31 predicted proteins | sample LowvirmetaG_FD_130090 | JGI IMG/M metagenome (GOLD analysis project Ga0181375, IMG submission 130090) | Marine viral communities from the Subarctic Pacific Ocean - Lowphox_11 viral metaG | ecosystem: Environmental > Aquatic > Marine > Oceanic | place: Subarctic Pacific Ocean | collected 2015-12-09 | reverse complement strand
TGTAATTATCTCCGCCGGCACTCATGTAAACCTGAAACTGCTGACCGATGCTGAATGGAACGAGGCAGGGCATGTCGGTTTTAGCTATGCTGCGCGCGGGGAGGCAGGGATCACGGAAGCTCTCCAACTTATTATGGATCGTTTCAAGCAAGCGGGTCTTCGTGGTGGGCCGCAGAAGGTGTTCGGACGTCTTTATCAGTGGCTGCAGTACAGCAATACCAACAAGGCGGTTGGTCCTATTCGTGATCTCGTTCGCGAGTTTATCTTGGATAACTTGCCGGTCGAAGTGGGCAGTGATCTCTTTGGGGAAGCCGTGGGGCGCCAACGGGTGCATTCCATTCATTCTCTCGCAAAGCTGACTGCGGGTCATCATAAGACCATCAATCGCGCGATGATCTTGGCCGGGCTCTTGGACGGAGATCCCGAAAGGCCATCGGCAAATAATGTCTTCGACGCCGAGGCGGGCGAATGCCTGATGGAGCGTATTCGGACATCAATCCCCGTCAAACGCTTGCAGGGCTACTTCAATTGCAACCGGGTTCAAGCCGAGCAACTGGTGCGTACGGGTGTCATTCCGCGCCTTGTTCCCAACTCCGAAAACGCTATCGGCGTGCTGAAACAGGTCGCCTTGGAGGATGCAGACGCATTTCTCGAGCGCTTGATGGGGGCGGCGACAGAGACAGAGCTGGCATCTGAGGGTGTAATGGACATTGTGTCGGCATCGGAGATCGCGCGCTGGCCAGTCATTGATGTCGTGAATGGCATCTTGGCAGGGTTGTTCGGCACCGTTGAACTCGTTGACCCGAGCTTGAAATTCAAAGGAATCCTTGTTGACCCCATTGAGGTTCGCGAAACCTTGTCGCGTGAAAAGTCGGAGGGCCGGGTCGGCCTTGATGAAGGTGCGCGGATCATCGGTATGCCAAATCATGGCCTCTCGGCTTTGGTCAAGATGCGCAATGCGGATGGGGCTCCCTATGTCGTTGAGTACTTCGTGGAGAATTCCAAGGGCACGACGGTCCGGCTGTTTGATGTGGAGAGCCTTGAAAGCTTCCGACTTGATCATGTCTCATTGAAGGAGATCGCGGAGCAGCAGTCATTTTCTACTAAGGTTATGAAAATGAAATTGGATGCTCATGGGGTGCTGCCCCTGGCACCCAAATATGAACTTGGTCGAGTATGGTATCGACGCAAGGACTTGCCGATCTTCTGATCCTGAAAACATAGTCAAAATTAATCTAGGTCGCCTTTGGGCGGCCTTTTTCATTGGTTTTTTGCGAACTTTTTTTGGCAGTTTTATACCCACCCGAGTGGCACTTGTTTCTGTCAGGTCCAGAAAAAACCCAATGAAATCAATGACTGTTTTTTGAGAAATGTCCTTTAATAGGCCGTTTTTTCAGTAGGACCCACCAATAAATGTCCATTTCCACTGTTTTTTTGACCTTTCCACACAGATCAAATGACCACCGACAACCCGGGTTGTCGGTGGTTTCTTTTTATTTCAACTACTTAAGGTCGTTGTGTCGGTTTGCGCCGACTGACTTTGGCGTGGGCTCGCGGAGTGCCCTAGTGCCGTTGACCTGGTTGGCGCCATGTTCTCATAACGTTCTCAAGGATCCGGATCCTCTGACTGAAACCCCTGGCAGCCCCGCGCTGCCGAATGCTGGCCGCCTGTGGATGGCGGAGCGGCTCAGAGAGGACACCCAATGCCCCGAATACCGTTTGCCGATGTCAGGTTTCTTCCCGAAAACCTGCCGTCTGAATTCGAGATCAATACGCGCCTGAAACGTTTCTTGTGGCGTTACAGGGAGAACATGGAGAATCCTCCAGATGAGTTGGGCTTGTCGGAAGAGGACCGCGCAAAGATAGAGCGCCGGACGCAAAAATATCTCCGCACGGTCGCGAACCAATCCGGGTTGGCGCACCTCGACAGAAAAGACCGTGCCCGGCTCGAGGTCTTTCGGAAGGGTGCAATGCTTATGCCGGTCGAGACCGAGCATCGCGCCGACGAGATCGCCGGTGCCATTCACACCGCCATGCCGTGGATGGCACCTGCCACCGATCGTCTTTGGCGGGACATGCGCGCTTCGGTTCGCAACGGCGATCCTGCGCCCCTTGTCCGGCCGATGTTTCTCGTCGGCCCGCCTGGGATCGGGAAGAGCCACTTTGCCCGCCTGCTTGGGGATCTGCTCTCCGTGCCAACGACGATCATCGAAGCCACAGGGGAGCCTGCGCCATTTGCGGTTACGGGGTCTCAGCGGGGCTGGGGATCGGCGAGCCCAGGAAAGGTTCTGGACGGGATCATGGCGTCTCAAATAGCCAATCCTGTGATCGTGATCGACGAGATCGAGAAGGCTGGGGGTGTCCAGTCGACTGGCGGTCAGCGCTATTCTCTGGATGAGGGGCTGCTGCCGCTCCTCGAGAGATCTACCGCGCGCCACTGGTCATGTCCGTACTTCCGCATTGCTTTCGACATGTCATGGGTCACGTGGGTGCTCACAGCCAACACCCTCCGCGGTCTGTCAGAGCCGTTTCTGAGCCGTTGCCCTCCCACCGAATTGATGGCCCTCACACAGGAACATCTGATCGGCTTTGCGGAGCGGGAAGGGGCGCGTCGCGATCTTCCCGAGGATGCCGTTGATGCGGTCAAGGAGGTCATCGAAGCCATCCGGACCCCGCACCACGTCAGCCTGAGATCGGTCGTTCGGATGCTGGATGCTGTCGAGCAGGCAGTGAACCGCCCTGTGTTGCACTGAAAAGAATTGTCGCGAGGGGATGGCAATGATCTCCCCGACCGCCTTCGTCCATCAATCATGCCTTTTTCAATTTGGGAGTTCACCGTGAACAACAAACCTGCGCAGCCCCACTGGGCCCAAAAGATACGTTCCGCCATCAAAGCCGCCGATGGTGGCCCTTCCGAAAACGACCTCGCGGAGGCACCTGTGCTGAACTACTGGCGTCCCCATGTAGCCCGTCATGGCGCCCCCATACTCTGGGGGATCGCGTCTGGTCACCCAAGGCTGAAAGGCGGCTGGATCACGACATCCCAGCTTGTCGCGATTGACGTCGACCAGGGTTGGGCGCGCACGGCATCACGGTGGTATGCGTTAGGTCGCCCATTCTCCGACTATGAGGCGATGATAGCCGAGGGTTTCGGGATAGAAGAGGTCCCCGTTGGTTTCGTACAGATCGACCTCCCTGGATATCTGCCACTGGATGACTTGTCGCTGCTCGACCAACTTTTGATGGCTTGGCGGGACCGTATCCGGCAGGACGACACGGGAGGGGACTGAAATGTTCAATGAAAAGACCGCAGTTTGGGTTCGAGAAGGAGACCGGATTCCGCCTACGGTTGACATCGCCCAGGGTCGCTACGAAGCTTCAACCAGAACGGACAATCAACATGCCCGATGGACTGACAGCCTTCAATTCCTTCTACTTGCCCTGGCGAGACCTTCCTAGTTCTCTTCCAGAAGACATCGATATCTTTGCTGTCGGCGATGTCCATGGGCAGGCTGAGCTACTCGAACAAGTTCTCGGCGAAATCAGGAATACTCCACGCGAAGCGCACAAACGGCATCTCGTCTTTTTGGGCGACCTCATAGATCGGGGACCTGCATCCATCCGCGCTGTTGACCTGGCGATGAGAGCCGGGCAGCTTGCGGATTTAGACGTTTTGCATGTCCTGCCCGGTAAGCATGATCTCGTTTTGATGCTGGCGCTCGAAGGTCCAAAATATCTCGACTTCTGGGGAATGCTGGGCGGTGACAGGGTCATGGCCGAGCTTGGTCTGTCGGCAGAAACGCACAGTTGGGAGGAGATAGCGGCAAAGCTGACAGATAATCTGCACCCGGAATATCTGAACTCAATGGCTTCGGGGGCGACACATCTCTATCTTGGCGACCTCCTGTTCGTGCATGCAGGTATCTGCGAAGTCCCAAAACGGTCAATATCAAGATGATCGTGAGGTGCCATGCGGGGAACGGAGCATTCGCACCCGCGCAGACAAAATGCGATATAATTTTTTGCGTATATTTTGTGCGCATATAGAGCCGGTTGATTAAACTTTGGTCTCTTCCGCCCGTTTGCGCCCTTACCATGTGTCCGCATTTTCATTGAGTTGACTCACAATCTTGCGGGCGTCGAAAATTTCTTGAAACAAACGTTTGATTGCCTTCGTGGCGTGAGGAGAACCATTGTGAATGGCGGAAAGCCTCTGACCACGCGTGATTTGCATGTGCTGTTGCACCTGCTCGAAGAACGTAGCGTGACACGGACCGCCGAGGCACTTGATCTGAACCAGCCTTACGTCAGCCTGGTGCTTAAACGTCTGCGGGAGGCAACAGGCGATCCTATTCTTGTACGGAGCGGCGCGAAACTGGTGCTGACCGTTCGTGGCGAGCGAATGATCGCTCCATTGCGGAATGTGCTCAATGGGATTGATGCGGTCGTCGGCCCTCCTGCGGACTTTGATCCGCTGACCGCGACAGGCGAGTTTCGGATTGCCTCCGCTGATTGCATGGAGGCGATCATTCTGCCCTCACTCATTGCCCGACTTCAAACCACTGCGCCGGGGATGCGTGTGGTGGTCCGGGCCATTGATCAGGCCTTCTACTACGCGGACGCTTTGGAGCGTGACGAGCTTGATGTGGTGATCAGCAATTGGCCCGGAGCGCCGCAGCATCTCAAGACGATGCGATTGCTCAGCGAAGAGGTCGTCTGTCTTTTTGGTCCGGAACATCCGTTTGCCGGGCAGGATCAGATCACCCTTGAAGACTATCTTGCCGCTGACCATTTAGCACCGGTTGCGCGCTCAAAATCTGATCCCGGTCCGATTGATAGCCACCTGGCCGACGCAGGGCTGAAGCGCGATATCCGAGTGATGCTGCCCGAGTTCAACCTCATCCCACATATGTTGTTGAAGGGACAGCTGGTTTTCACCAGCAGTGCCAATTTCGCCCAGTATCAATGTGCGATCCTACCGCTTTCGAACCTGCCAGCGCCCGAGCAATGCGGCACTCTGGATTTCTACCTGCTCTGGCACGAGCGCGCCCAAGAGGATGCGCGCAACACTTGGCTGCGGCAACAGGTGATGGCCGTCGCGCGTGGATTGAAATCCGCATGATCCTCGCTCACATTATATCGAATTAGATATAGACTATTTATAGCTCGGGCGGCTTTCGGCATACGGAGGGCGCGGCTAGGCTTTCTGCAAGTGCGAAGTAAACAGGTTCTCCGCGTGGAGACTGGCCGGACAGGAAGCGACATGACACATTCGACGATGCAATCAACATTGGTGGCGACCGAGGCTGAGAAATCCGGTCGTTGGGCCGGGCGCAATGCCGACAAAGATCAACTGCGCAAAGAAATTTGGCAGGCGCTTGAAGAGAGTGGCATGAATGTCGGCCCGGTCTGGAGCCGGATTTCGAATTGGGTCGGTGCCGATGTTGCGGCAAAGCGGCTGTCCGAACTGGAGATTTGGAGAAAGGCGGACGTGATCAAATGCAACCCCGACCCGCCGCAAATTCCGGTGCGGCTCCGGGGGCTCTACGACGGCAAAATTATTTTAATGCCCGTCCCCGAATTCGGCACTGGAGATCTGCCTTGGGTGCTTTTGGACCCAAAAGAGTTGGAACGACAAGGTGTGCAGTTTGAATTGGCGGCCACCTCCGTCGGGGCCGTGCAAGTCGGGCAAAAAATGTCCTTTGAGAATCTGCCCAAGATTGATCTTGCCATCTGTGGCTGTGTTGCGGTGACCCAGGCCGGGGGGCGCACGGGCAAGGGGGGTGGTTTTGCTGATCTCGAGCTTGGGCTGTTCCGCGATCTGGGGAAAATCGACGACACGACTCCGATTGTAACCACGGTGCATTCCTCGATGGTGGTCGAGGATGGTCGTCTGCCCGTGATGGAACACGACTCATTGCTCAACTGGATCGTCACAGAATGCGATGTGATCGAAACCCAGCCATCGCACCCACAGCCCGGCGGTGTGCATTGGGATTTGGTGTTGCCGGACCAGTTTGAAAGCATCTGGTTTCTGAAAGAGCTGAAGGAAAAGATTCTCGCCGCAAAGGCAGATTAGGCCGGGGTTCCGGTCTTTATGGGAGGAGAAAAATGGCGGTCGCGCCCCTGTCGCGACAGCCAGTCGATCTGGGACAGCTCAAAGAGCGACCAGTTAAAACAAACCTATAAATTGCCGAAATCCGGCACCCAACAGACGGAGACTGCCATGATGAAGACACTCATTTCCCGCCGTAGACTTTTAAAAAGCGGCGCCGCCGCGCTTGCGGCCTCTACGATGCCGTTCGGTGCCGCCCATGCCGCAGACAAGATCACCATCGGCGCGATCTATGTCGGAACGCGCGACGACTTTGGCTGGAACCAGTCGCATGCTGCTGCAATGGATATCCTGCGCCAGGTTCCGGGGGTAAGCGTGGTGGAAGAAGAGAATGTGGCGGAAACTGATGCGGTCGCCAAGTCTATGGAGTCGATGATCAATTTTGACGGGGCGAACCTGATCCTTGCGACTTCGTTCGGATATTACAATCCGTTCGTGCTCGACATCGCAACACAATATCCGGGGGTACAGTTACGTCATTGCGCACCGCTGTGGAACCCGGACACCGATCCGCAAAACGCTGGCAGCTATTTTAGCTATCTCAATCAGGCGCATTACGTGAACGGCGTCGCAGCAGGGCTGTCGAGCCTCTCTGGCAAGCTCGGTTTCGTTGCCGCGAAACCGGTTCAGACCGTGCTCTCCAACTGCAATTCCTTCCTTCTGGGTGCACGCAGCGTCAATCCAAATGCCACGGTGCAAGTGATATTTACGGGGTCTTGGTCCATGCCAGTGCGCGAGGCCGAGGCAACGAACGCGCTGATCGACGCGGGCTGCGATGTGATCTCTTGCCATGTGGACAGTCCTAAAGTGGTGATCGAGACTGCAGAGGCGCGCGGTGTCAAAACCTGCGGCCACAATGCCGACCAACGGGATTTGGCCCCCAACGGGTTCATCACCGGTGCAGAGAGCAATTGGTCCACAACTTATAAAATCTATGCTGATGCGCTGATGAAGGGGGAAACTGTACCGAATTTGATCGCAGGCGGGTATCACAATGACATGGTGATGAACACGCCCTTCGGGGCGGGGGCCACGCCAGACGCGCGCGCGGCAGCGACTGCGGCGATCAAGGGACTGAAGGGCGGTAAGCCGATTTATGTCGGCCCTTTGAAGGACAATACGGGCAAGATCGTCATCGAAGGCGAGGTAGACAATTACGCGCCTGAGCTAGAGACAATGAATTATCTTCTCGAAGGGATCATCGGTTCGACGACTTGATCGTTTGGCTGGTGCGGTCAACCGAGCCGCACCTCCGCCAAACGTCGGCCAGAGCCTTCGGGCTCTGGCGGATTTGACTTTTGTATAGGAGTGTCCCAGCTTACATGTCCCTCCCTTCCGCTTCTTCTGTCGCACGCCCGCATCGCAAACCGCGCCTTGATCCACGAAGCCTGGCCCTGATCGAGGCCTCGGTTATCCCAATGGGCGCATTGCTCGCCTCGGCTTTGATTTTTTCCCTGTTCCTTCTGATGCTGGGCAAGGACCCGATCCGGTTTTTCAGCCTCGTCTGGACCGGCGGCGTGGCTTCGTCCTTTTCAATTCAGAACACGTTACAGCGCGCGGCGCCGCTGATCCTTACCGGCTTGGCGTTTGCTGTGCCTGCGCGGATCGGGATGACCCTTCTGGGGGCTGAAGGGGCGCTGGTGCTGGGTGGCCTTGCCTCGGCGCTCATTGCCATTCCGATGATGCTTGGCGGCTGGCCGGTTTGGCTCGGTCTGCCGATCATGGCTCTGACCGCCATGGCGGTCGGCGGCGCGTGGGTCGGGCTTGCGGGCTGGTTGCGGCACTATCGTGGGGTCAATGAAACCATTTCCTCGCTGCTCCTGACTTATATTGCCGTGGCGATCATGAATTTTCTAGTCGAGGGCGTGTTCCGCGATCCGGGCTCGACCAACAAGGCTTCGACCATGCCACTGGGTCCCGATTGGCGCGTTGGCGACATTTCGGGCACTTCGGTGCATTGGGGCCTCGCCACCGGGTTGATCATTGCTGCGCTCCTTTGGGTCTTGATGGAGCGTACGACTTTCGGATTTTCGGCACGGATCGCAGGTGGCAATGTGCGCGCGGCACAGGCACAAGGGCTGCCGGTCGGACGCTTGGCAGTTGCAAGCTGTGCCATCGCTGGGGCCTGTGCCGGGCTGGCTGGCTTTTTTGAAGTGGCCGCCGTGCATGGACAGGCCAACGCATCGCTCGCTGCGCAATACGGCTTCACCGGAATTCTTGTCGCCTTTCTGGCGCGGCAAAACCCGCTCGCTGTCGTGCCCGTGGCGTTTTTATTCGGAGCTTTGGCAGCTTCTGGGGGGTTGATACAGCGGCGCATGGAGATGCCCGATGCCACGATGCTGGTGTTACAGGGAATTATATTCGTCACGCTTCTCACCAGTGAGTCCCTTTATGGCCGCTTGCCGTTTCTATCAGTCTCGCAAGCTGGGGACCGCACATGAGTGATGCAGTCTTTATGGTTATGATGGCAATGTTCGGCGGCGCGATCCGGGTGTCCACACCGTTTCTATTGGTCGCCTTGGGGGAAACCCTGACCGAGAAAACAGGGCGGATCAATCTTGGGCTAGAGGGCAATCTCGTGCTGGGCGCGATGGTCGCCTATGCGACGTCCTATTCCACAGGTAGCCCATGGTTGGGCGTGTTGGCCGCCGCAGGCACCGGCACTGTTTTGAGCGCGGGCCATGGCTGGATTTGCAAATTGCCAAAGGTAAACGACATTGCTGTTGGTATTGCTTTTATGACACTCGGCACGGGGTTGGCGTTCTTTTTCGGCAAGCCATTCATTCAACCGACTGCACCGCGACTGGATGCGATCGAACTGGGCAACTGGTCATCGAACCCGCAGGTTCAGCAGGCGCTGAAGATCAATCCACTGTTCTTTGTCGGTCTGGCGCTGGCCGTCGTTCTGTGGTGGATGCTGAAAAATACCCGTTGGGGATTGATCATCCGTATGACCGGTGACAACGCCGCTGCGGCGCGCGCCATGGGGATATCAGTCGATCGTGTGCGTTTGGTGGCGACGGCAGCGGGCGGATCTCTGGCCGGGATCGCTGGCGCCTTCCTTTCGCTTTATTATCCGGGGAGCTGGAACGAAAGCTTGTCCTCCGGGCAGGGCCTGATGGCTGTGGCCTTGGTGATCTTTGCTCGCTGGAGCCCGATCCGCTGTGTTTGGGCGGCGCTTCTTTTTGGGGCGAGCGGTGCCTTGGGCCCTGCGCTGCAATCCATTGGGATCAGCAAGGGGTATTATTTCTTCAATGCTGCGCCTTACATTCTCACGCTGATCATCATGGTCCTTTCGGCCCGCTCTCAGAAAGCTGCGCATGAGGTGCCCGGCGAATTGTCGATAGTGAAATGACGAGGATCGATGATGACTAAAATTTTCAAGACGTTCCGCGCCCCTTCGCTCGAAACCCTGCATATGAGTAAGAGTTTCGGGAGGAACAAGGCGCTCGACGATGTTTCGCTTAAGGTGGCAGCAGGGTCCTTTCATGCGCTCTTGGGGGAAAATGGTGCCGGCAAATCCACCCTCGTAAAATGCATGATGGGCTTTTATGAAGCCGATGCAGGTCAGATGATGATCGACGGCCAAGAGATCCGTATTCACAGTCCACGCGACGCGCAGGCGCTTGGCATCGGCATGGTCTATCAGCATTTTACTCTCGTGCCTTGTCTGACCGCCGCAGAAAATCTGGTGATTTCACGTCCTGACACCCCAATGGTGATCAATTGGAAATCCGAACGGCAGCGACTTGACGCGTTCATGGAGACCATGCCCTTTCGCGTGCGGCTTGATGCACAAGTTTCGACCCTTTCGGCTGGTGAAAAGCAAAAGCTGGAAATCATCAAGCTGCTCTATCTCGATCAGCGCTTCTTGATCCTTGATGAGCCGACCTCCGTTCTTACGCCAGCAGAAGCCGACGAGATTTTGGGCGTGCTCGGCGAGATGGCGCTTCGACGCGAGGTTACGGTATTGATGATTTCCCACAAGTTTCGCGAAGTGAAAGCCTTTTGCGACAGTTTCACCGTGCTGCGCCGCGGTCGGTTTGTTGGGGCCGGAGATGCCCGTCGCGTCAATGCGGCTGAGATGAGTTCGATGATGATCGGGGATGTGGGGATGCGCCCACCTGCAACCCGTCTGAAGACAATACAGGACGGGCCAAAGTTGGAATTGCGCGGCGTTTCTACGCTGGGCGACGAGGGTCGGCGTGTGGTTTCGGATCTGTCTCTCAAACTGTGTTCCGGCGAAATCCTTGGGATCGCCGGTGTCTCTGGCAATGGGCAAAGCGCCCTGATCGAAGTGTTGTCGGGGCAACGGCCACTCTCGGGCGGAGAGATCAAAATCAACGGCGCGCCTTTTGAGCCGACACGACGCAATTTCGATCGGTTCAAGGTGTTCGGCCTGCCCGAGGAACCAATGCGAAACGCGGTGGTGCCGCGCATGTCGGTGGCAGAGAACATCGCCTTTCGCAGTTTTGATAAACCGCCCGTCCTTAAGCGTTTTGGCCTAATGTCGTCTGCGCGCATGCGGCAAAGAGGGATGGAGTTGATCCAGCAATTCAACATTCATACCAGTTCGCCGGACGCGCCGATCGAGACGCTGTCAGGGGGCAATGTCCAACGCACAGTGCTGGCCCGCGAACTGTCCGGTGAGGTCGATATTCTGATCGTTGCCAACCCGTGTTTCGGGTTGGACTTCGCCTCGGTCGCCGATATCCGTGGCAAGATCATGGAGTGCAGGAACCGAGGTGCGGCTGTGCTGCTGGTCAGTGAGGATCTCGACGAGATTTTCGAGATGTCTGATAAAATTTCGGTCATGTCGGCGGGCAAAATATCTGATCCGGTATCAACATTGGCAACAGACGCAATGCGCATTGGAAAACAGATTGCAGGGCAAACAGAAGAGATTGTCGCTGGGCCACAGGCTGAGTAGTATTTTGCTTGAGGGATAGTTTTCTAAGATTGCACTGTTGCGTCTTGCGGCAGTTCACACCCTGTGCCGCGAATGGTGTTTCTAATTGGCTGTCTGGGTCACGCTTCCCTTTGCAGTCTGGTGTGGCGCTCAAAGGATGCCACTGGATGCATGTGCCGTCATGGAAATGAAAGAGCCCCGCTTTTCGCGATGCGTTAAGTTGCGCAGCATACATTTTCGGCTTCGTCCCCGACCCTTTCCGGGTTTGGACGATCGCGTCAGGATAAGTGGTAGGCGGCTTGATCATGCTGCGCGACCAACGCGTTTCTGACAGAATTCTGTGCCGTCAAATCACATAGGATGCATGAGCAAGGTCACTTTGGGGCGACCGTCGCTATGCTGGGGCGACAGAGCGTATTTTTACTCAACGGCAGATTTAAGTTACAATCAACAGTGTAACTTTGAAAATTTCATGTTTTCGCGGCCTGAAAAAACAGTGTCAAAACATGTAGATAATTAGAATTTCCATAAGAGTGAAAACTTTAGATTGTGAAATGACCTCAAAGTTAAACAAAAACTTAATTCGGACAGAGATGATAATCTAACGCGCTATTTTGAATCTTAAGAACATCCCTTTACGCGAATGTGTTCCGGTCTCTTCCTGCGTGATGTCGTAGCCTGACGGAAACGCGTGGAGAATATTATGAACATCCGACTTAGTGCCATAATTTTGGCGATTCCAACGCTTTCTGCGTGTGGACAGAGCTTGAGCCTGACCATGCAGGATCCGTACTGCATAGCCGATAAAGCAGGGAAATCAGTCGAAGACTCCTTCTTTGTCGTCGATGGCGAGTACTATGTTTTGAGCGACACTTATGTCGCGTCGAATGGCAAAATGACACAATACCCGGACGAATGCCCGGTAACGAATTTCTACGTCGTGCCAGCGGTGCGTCTTTCCGATGGCAGCGTGCGGTCTACGCAAAGTGTTCCAAACAATATTCCATCACCGGCTGGCACTCCGGAGATTGTAGCTGAGAGCGCAGAAGCAGGAACCGCGCAGGCTTCCGAAGTGGTTTCTGGTGGGACGATGGCGCAGAGTGCGAGTACCGGAAACGTGTCTGTATCTGAAGTGAGTATGACAGATGCGCCCAATGACACTGGAAAGGATGGAGACGACGCAGCTGTGACGGCGGGCAACATCACGATCCACCGTGATGGTAGCGTTACAACGCCCAATCTTGGGCGCGTAAAATGAAACAACTCGTTCTCGGCCTTTCTCTGCTTCCATGTCTCGCATGGGGCCAAACCTATAGTACGTCTGGACAGAATTGGTCGGGAAGCTATGCGTTTCCGAGCGCATCTGACCGTAGCCTCGTGTTGCAGCAAGCGCAGGTGATCAACGACGCCGAAAACCCGACGGCTGCGGCACAGACGAACTACTACATTACAAACGATAACCGCACTGGCTACGTTGAGGTGACAACGGATGGTGATGTCACGACTGATTTGCAGATTGGTGACGAAATCGGTCAACAGACCTATGCTGTTGGATCTCTAAACACAGGCACGACGGATGTGTCGGTGGAGGGCGATGGCAACATCATTACCGCAGACAACACGGCCGACAACAGTGGCTGTATTGATGCATCTATCTTGTCATCCTTGCAGACCCCTGAAGGCGACGCCGCAACGGATGTGTCGTCTCTCTCAGTTCTTGATCTTGCCGATGCGCTCGCTGCTTTTGCGGCGGGAAAATGTAATTGATCTTGTGTTTGGGGGCAACGTGAAACCGTTTCCAGTGATCGCAAGTGTTGTTGCTCTCCTTTCAGGATGTGCGAGCCTCGGACAGGCTGTGGCGCCAATGGATCAGGATGTATTCATGGTTGATGGGCCGCCCGTCCGCCGTGTCGAGACTGCATATGACGAAGCGCTCGCGTGCATTGGCAATCGCGCACCGAGATCGCTGACCTTCGCCGTCGGTGCCATCAATGATGCGACTGGCAAAGAAAGCTATGCCGACGCAGGCAGCGGGAAAATGGTCACACAGGGTGCAGGGGATATGATCCAGACCGCCCTGTTTAATGCAGGTGTGCAGGTCGTAAACCGGCGCGACCCGGCCATTGCGGCGACTGAGCACAACTGGGGTATCCGCGATATTACGTCGATGAAGCCGGCGGATCTTTTCATCACGGGAAGTATCAACAGTCTCGATTTTATTCCAGGAGCCGGGGCGTCTGTGACCGTCTCGGGAGTTGGGCCGAAAGCGCGGCAGAACCGTTTGTTGGTGGGAATGGATCTGGCCATGACCAATGCGCTGACCGGGGAAATTGTTGCAAATATTGCAATTCAAAAACAACTCGTTGGCAAAGAAATTGGCTTTGCGATTGGTCGGTTCTTTGACACGAGTCTGGTTGATATTTCGGCAGGCGCAATGGAACGCGAAGCCACCAATGCTGTGTTCCGGCAGATGCTTTACTACGGCGTATATCAGCTCCTTTTACAAGCAAGTGACGCAGCAGAAAGTGCTGGCGAATGCAATGCAAAGCTGACTGCGACAATTGCAGAAGACTTGGTCTGGGAAGATCCTGCTGGGCGCGCATCCTTGCGGGCAATTGCCTCAGAGGTAGAGGCGGCTCGTCCGCCTTCCGAACAAGAAGTCGCCGAGATGCGTGCAGAAATGACGACAGCCGCTCCGGTTGAGCTGTCCGCCGAGGCACGCAAGCTTGCCAACAACGTTACGACACAGGCGGCACGCGCCATATCGATGTTTGATACTGTCGTGTCGGAGAAAAATGCTCAGGCCGCGCAAACAGCCTTTGAGAAGGGCAAAATCTACCTGTCCATTGCCATTCGCGATCTGCGCGCTGGGGCCAGTGTGGGTTTGACTGGTCCCGTAGGCGATGCCGCCGCGACGCTTGTCGAACAGGCGATCCGCGCAGGCTCAGCCGCAGAAATTGCGCTCGCTGTAAAAATTGCTCCGAAGGATGAGGAAGAGGCTGTGATCGCGCCCGAAACGGCGACGGATCCGGCGCCCCCATCCAGCCCGGCTAAACCATCAAACGTGGAGGGAAAGCCATGATGCATCCTTCTACATCCAGTTTTCTTTGCGAGACCCGCAAAGAAAGGTTTGTGGTCATACACCACAACTCAAACGGGGCCCTCGAATATGCCCTATTTAAGGACGGCCTGTTCTCGAGGGAAGAACAGGCACAAACGAGGACATCACTATGAAAAAGCTTCTTGCTACTACCGCCGTCGCACTGATCGCAATGTCGGGCGCAGCGTCCGCACAATCCGTTCTGGAGCGTGTGCTGACTTCTTTGGATGCAGCGACATCCACAGAACTGAACGGCACTTTTGCGAACATCGCTGAAAACCTCGGCGGTGGAACGACAACTGCATATATGGATGCAAACGGCGATATCATTTCTGAAGGTCAGTATGATATCCTTTTGAATGCTGCACTGGATTCGATCGATGCAGTTGCTGGGACAGGAACCATCATCGGCTACCAATATGGCAGTGACACCTATTCAACTATGGCTGAAGCTGTAACTGCTGCTGAGAACGATATTGCTGACAATTACACCTCGTTCCAAACGCAAGGTGGCGGCATCGACGGTTCGATCACAAACGTCATCGAAGGCGTGACCAGCGCTATTGCTGATGCGACCCAGTCTTCGACAGCGGGCACTACGATTGCATATGAATTCAACTTGCCGACCTACGATCTTGGTGCTCTGTCCACAACCGCACTTGGCGCTGTGAACACCGGCGACATCACTCTCGGTGTGAACTCCACCGTGGATGACGCAAAAACCACGTCGACACAGGCCGTGTCCTCTGTGATGCAACAACTGGGTGGTACTGTCGATAACGGCGCTCTGGTGCTGAACATTGCATCGAACATGACCGCTGTTGATGGTTCGATCTCCAACACGATGAACAACGTGAACGGTGTACTTGCATCCGCGTCGACAACTGCACTTGGTGCGGTCAACACCGGTACAATCACATCGGGTGTGAATGCTGCTGTTCAGGGCATCGTCGGTACTTCGGGTTCAACCACCAACTAATCTACGCTTCGTAGGTTGATAAAGCTAAGGGAGGGGGCAGTCATTGCCCCTTCCACATATAATAAGATTGAAAGGTGGTAGGTTATCATGACTGACACATCTGTTCCATGCGCTCTTCAAAAATGACATGAAAATTACAAATAATCAGTTCAAGACGATCATAAAAGACTGTGTGGCGAGGAATGACATCTTCGGCGCGGAATTAGTGTGCGCAGAGGTAATTAAAAATGGGAGATTATGCCAAACCGCGCGCATAATGAAGTCAAAGTTAGAAAAGAAGAGAGATGCTGCGAATGCAGGGTTTGCAGAACTATTTCGATCTTATCGCTCCTTTCTAAAGGATGAACGTAATTCAGAAGCACTTAAGTGCTGCACTGAAATGAAAAAAAAATATCCTCATATGTGGAGTGCTTGGGCCTGTCTAGGTGAAGCATTATTAATAGTACATAGTTACAAACTTGCGGAGTTTGCGCTTGTTCGTGCTATTGAATTGAATCCTTATAATAAGAGTGCGTCGCTTAATTTATTAACTTGCTTGGTCGAAACGCAAAACGTAGTTGCTTCTGCTACTTATGCGCAAAAAATATTGGATATTTGGGGTGACTCCGTCGAAATAAGAAGGACTTTGCAGAGGCTTCATTCCGGCACTGGCGACAAGTCTGCTGAAAAAAAAGACCTTGAGTTTCTACTGTCCAAAATGCCTAATGACGTTCCATCTCTCGTAAGACTCGCGGAAATCGAAAAACTAGATAAGCAAAGCGATATCTATAAAGTATCAGTCGAACTGCTTAATTCCGAAAAAAGTGTAAAAACGTCGGTTTCTTTGTGTTGGTTGATAGCAAAACTAAGTGAAAGAAGTGGTGACTATGCTGAGAGTGCTGCTTACCTAAAGAAAGGCGCGGCATTACAGTTTGATCCAGAAAAAGACAATCTTTCTCACTATAGAAAGCGTTTTGAGGATTCTCTTGAGCTGGCATCCTTTCGTGGCGTGGTAGACTCTGAAATCCCCTTTACACCTATTTTCGTTGTCGGACTACCTAGGTCGGGAACTTCATTGATGGAACAACTCCTATCCGAGGCGAAAGATGTCACTGGCGCTGGAGAGTTGCCTTATTTTACGAGAAATCAGCACGCTTCTGATGACAAAGGAGTATTGTCTGAGCGACTATCAATGATCAGGGCAAACTATTCCCGTGATGTTCATATGCTGGCAAAAGATAGATTTGTTGTTGATAAAATGCCTCATAACTTCTTATCGATTGGCGCTATAAAACGTGCCTTTCCAGAAGGTAAGATCATCTACATGAAGCGTGACCTTCGTGCGATTGCCTGGTCGCAATTTAAAAGTAAATTCAGTTCGGATGGACTGGCATACACTTACAATGAAGGTTCTATAGTAGAGCACTTTGAGTTCTATATGTCTGTTATGGATAGGTGGGCAGAGTTGCATCCACAGGACTTTTTGGAGGTTGATTATGATAAAATGGTTGCAGATCCTGCTTCATATTTACCCCAAGTGTTTCAATACTGCGGTTTAGAGTTTAATGAAAATTATTTAGATTTTCATAAGAAAGGCAAGGTCACGTTCACCGCCTCTGTGGATCAGGTCCGCAAGGGAATTTATGGCGGTAGTTCTAATAGTTGGAAGAATTATGAACCATACTTTTCCGAATTTTTTGAAAAACTTACCAAACTTGAGATGGATCGCAAGCACTAGAGGATCAATTTTACAGGAATTGTGAGCGGAAGGGGGAACCAATGAGAAGTCTATCCAGAGTTCCTACAGTTGTGGCGAAAATTCTTTTGGCGTCTGTTCCGTATAGCGTATCAGCATCTATCCTAGAACGCGTGCTTCCGTTATTGGATGTAGCATATCCCCATATCGAAGCGTCCAATATATCTGCAAACATTGCTGAAAACATAAGCAATCCAAACACTCAGAACAGAACGTTGGCAACTGGTGACCGTGCGACCATCGGACATGGCACGTCCGGCACTGCGGTCTTGGGAACCGCTGACGCCTTTGGTGTTTGGGTTGATCGAGAAAACCCTCATGAGATGCAGAGCGAAGGAGTTGAAATCTTGCATAGTTTTCGCAGTTTTGTCTCTCGTTGCTTGCACAGGATGTGTCGCGGACTGTCGCGCCGTCTGAGCCACAGCCTACCCAGAGTTGCTTTGAAACGAAGCAGATACCCCTTTGAGAGGTTCCCAAACCTGCGCGGCATTGTGATCTGCGTCCTTTCAGGATTGTCGCTTGCGGACCCTGCGTCAGCAGAGACTCGTCTTGACCGTATTTTTGCCGCTTTGGCAGAAACAGCGTTTGGTGCTGACGTCTTGTTTATGGTCAATGTTGCCGAAAACACGTCAAGTTTTATGAGCCAACCGGCACGTCTCAAATCCGGACAAACTGTCGTCATCGGATATGATACCGTTGGTGCGCCCGTCATCGCGCAATCCGACGATTTTGGCGTGACTGTGACCGCGGCGCAGGCTTTGGAGCTTGAGCGTGGTCTTCCGCCTGGTTTCTATCCGACCGGCAGCGGGCTTTTTTCCATTCCGACAGGTGCTCAGCTGTCCCTGTACGAAGCAGACCGGGATGGGCAGGCGATTGCAACAGCGCGCGAACTTGTTTCGACGCGGATTGATGGCCAGATCTTGACGGTTATCGGACTTTCCCCAAGGTTTGCCGAATTTGGGGACCTGGCGTTGGTTGCAGGACAAAACAGTGCCTTGCGTGCCATCACTCAAATTGATGCGCTTCAAACGACGGTACTTGGCGCAGTGAACAACGGGATCGCTGTCACAAACGTCGTTGCCCATTATGGCACGGATGTCTTGGTCCCAACGGATCTTATCGCCTCAAAAGTCTCGCGTGGTGCCAACATGAGTTATATGCAGGCGGCTACGGATCAGGTCGAGGCGGTGCATCTGGTGCAGGTTGTCACGTCGGGTCCCAGTGTTTTGATGAATTTGGCGTCGAATGATATGGATGTCATTGGTAGCATCCGTCTGCGCGTGTCTGATCAATCGGGGTCAGCCCTCAAGGTTGTCACGACGGCAATCGGTGCTGTGAACAGCGGGATTATCTCGAATACGAATTAGAGATTTGAGCACGTTTTCAGGTCAATTGGTTATAAACACTGGTTATAAACACTGTGACGATAGCAATTGTGTAAGCCCTTGTAGGCGTACAATTTCTGCTTTGCGGCAGCATTTTTCGATCTCACCCAAAAGACGCCCGAGCTTCGGGTAGCCAAGAAACAGCAAACTCCCCGCAACAAAGTGCGAAAATTGCGCAATCTCATCAAGGTCTTTAGCCCCCGGGTCATTTTGCAGCATGCCTCGTAGCATGCCTCCAAGTGTTTCCACCTCTGTTTTGGCGCGACGGGTCAGTTCGACCAAATTGGGATTTTCCTCAAAACTCATGAGCGGGTTGGAAAGTCGTTCGAACTCGAACTCCTCTTGCTGCTCGACATCGTCCATCGAGTCGCGTTCTAAAATGGCTTTTTCAATGTGCGACCGAAGCTGATGCATGGTGAACGGTTTGTGGAGAATAGAGTCGATGCCGCTTTCAAAGAGCTCAAGTGTCTCTTCCATTTTCATGCTCGCTTGTGCCGTCACGGCAATGATGCAGGCTTTCGAGGATCTTGACCCCAGTCGGATGATGGATGAGGCTTCTAAGCCTGACATGTTCGGCATATTCAGATCGGTCAAGATAAGATCGTAGGCTGTCTCACAGGCCTTTTGAACCGCTTCAAACCCGTCAATGGCGGTGTCCACATCATAGCCGATTTGTTCGGCCATTGCCTTGAGCAATGTTCTGTTGGTGGGGTGATCTTCGACCAACAAGACATGTCCTTTTGGTGCGCCGGTATGTTTCACATCCTCGCGTGCGGTTCTATCTGGGGCTGGCGCGCTATTTGGCGTCTGATCGATGAGCCCAGACATTTTCCCCAATGGGATATTCGCGGGCATGGCGTCTTCGGATTGTTCCTGTTTCGCGGAAGATGGCACCCGGATCGCGTCATTCTGCTCATCGTGTACAAAAGAGGGGATTGTGAAACAAAACGTACTGCCAATTCCTAAAGTACTTTCCAATGTGATTGTCCCGCCCATGAATTCTACAGATCTCTGGACAATTCCGAGGCCTAGGCCGGTGCCGGGCAAAACCGGTGCAACTTCGTCGGATAGAGAATAGAAATCTTCAAAGATGCGCGCTTGATCTGCCTGACTTATGCCAATGCCCGTATCAATCACCTCGATACGTGTTTCCCATGCATTATTTACCAACGAGTTTGTGCCGACCACAGTGATCGAGCCAGCATTTGTAAACTTGATGGCATTGGAAATGAGGTTGTAGATCGCATTTGAAAACGCGCGCCGGTATCCGATGTTTTCATCCGGACCCCGCCAGTTGAGTGTCAGGGCGTTGCCCTTTGATTTGGCCAATGCCTCTAGCTGCTCACATATCTGCTGTACTGTGTTGCGAGGGTTATAAGGCTGCGGGGTGAGCTGAGAGGACATGGCATCGTGCCGTGCAATGTCGAGAACATCGTCAATTTGCTCAAGAGCTGTTGCCGCGGCATCGCGTGATATCTGAATATACTCGCGACGTTTCGTTGCATTCCCCTCTGTTTCTGCGAGATCAAGAGCCGCGACAACGCCATGCAGAGGCGTTCGCATTTCGTGACTCATCGTCGCGAGGAAACGACTCTTTGCAGACGCATCACTGCGTGCGCGGGCCAACGCTATGCGTGCTTTTAGGCGTGCATTCCATTCTTGAGAAGTGTCACGCACGAAGCCGATTAAGACCGGTTGCCCGTCCATTCCCGACTCTCTTACGATGCTGAGAGACGCAGGAAATGTTTCTCCATTGAAGCGACGGGCCCTTACATTTGAGCGATGTAAGGCGTTGTGACCGCTTTCGTTGCCCGCAAACATGAGGCGGAGTTGTTTTTCGAAGGGGGCCCAGCTTTTTTTGGGTGTCAGGTGCTTTAAAACGGGTTGTCCATAGGCCTCTTCGCGTTGACATCCAAACATGGCTTCTGCAGCAGCATTGAACTCTCTGACGTTAAAATCACAGTCCATCACGATGATCGCATCGTGCGAGACCTCAAGCAGTTTTGCGAGATAGGATGATAATTTTTTTTGAGTGAGATTCGTGGTTGCGATCCGCCTCAAGAGAAACACCACAAAAATGAAACTCACGAGAAGCAAACCGATTAGAACAAGCGAGTAAAAGAGGTAGTCGTTCAAAGACGAATGCAGGATGATGCGCCTCTCTTCTTGAGAGTCGATCGCCGACTGCAGAGCCGACAGCGCAAAAACTCGGCTAAGCGTTGCGGCGTATTCGGTTAAATCGAAGATTGCTTGCACATCATCACGCGTGCTCAAGCGCCCTGCATCTATTTCAATTGCGGCCTCGTCACGTAGTGTTGTCAATTCCGATAGGGCGTCACGGGCATCTTGTTCGACAGGAAATGTTCGCAATCTTTGTGCAACTGTGTCCACGCGGGCATAAAAGATGTCGAAACGCGTCTCAATTTCGAGATGGGTCTCGTCGGATATCGAAGACCCATCTTGCATTTCCATTAAGGCTTGGGCAAGGGCGAGCTGAAGGCGATGCAGTTCCACTTCTACCTGGACGAAGTTCCAAGTTTCGCTGTCAGAGCGTGCAAAAGAAAAGGAATTAACTTTGCGAGACAAGTCAACGGAAATGGTCAAGAGGATCAGCAGGACAAAGCTGAAAATCGTTACTGAAACGTACATTTTCCGTCGTGTCAGGCGCCAATTCGGAGACACGTTCAGAAATTTCGGAATGTGGCGTTTCATTCTGACGTTAAAACCCTAATTTCAACGAGTTGCCAGACGGCGGCTCCATACGCAGGCTCTGTTTGATATTCTTTGCGCTTGTCGAAGGGATACATAACCCACAGAGGGCCTTTTTCGCGGAGAGAAAACGGCATCCCATCGATCCTGTTGGCAATGATTGGATAGGTGTCATCAATCAAAGCGGGGCTAATATCAACCTTGTAATCATTGGCTCCGACGAACGTCATTGAATTTTGTTCGTGGATGCCCACCATGGAAAGGACGCTGGTAAGAGAGGGACCGCTATAACTTGGGCTCCCTTCTGTCCAAAGCGAAGATGTTTGGAAGGATTGCTGCTCCAACTGCAGTAGCATGTCATCCGTAATCTCGAAACGCTCATCTGTCCCCTCTATAGAAATTGTCAGAAGCACATCCTGAGCACAGACCACTTGCGGCGATAGCGCGACACAACCTACGAAAGCAATCATTTGGGCAGCTTTAAGAGTGAAACTGTGTGGGAACATGGTCATTTCCTTGGGGTAAAACGCATTTAGGAAGGTTTCCACCAAAAAAAGTTTTCAATACACCGCGCAAAAGTAAAATAGCATCATCTTTAGTTTCTATGTCATCCCACCAAGGATTTATTTACTCTTAATAGTTTCTGCGTATGGCGGCGGCGCTAAAATTCATACAAGTAGTAAAAAATTGTATATCCTATAGAGAAACCCGATGCACACACCTCAAAGGCAGTCGAACACAGAGATGCAACAGCGTATGGTTTCCATCCTTATTGCTGATGATCATAAACTGATCTCAGAGGCTTTGAAGATTATACTCGTTGAAGAGGGAGATTTTTCCGTCGAAACGAGCGTCTCCTTGCAAAGCACCCTCGACGTTCTGCGCGCGCAGCCCAAGTCTTTTGACGTTGTGATGCTTGATATCTCTATGCCGGGAATGGAAGGTCTGCGATCCGTGAAGCAGGTCGTAGATGCAACCCATGAGGGATCAGTTGTCATTTTTTCTGGAACTGCTGACGATGACTTTGTCTGGCAGGCCATTGAGATCGGGGCAAAAGGCTTTATCTCCAAAGGGCAACCTTTCCGCAGTTTCGCCGCGACACTCAGATTGATCGCCGATGGCAACGAGTTTGTCCCACTGTCACTGTCGAGAAGTGTTAAAAACGCAACCAAAGGCACAGACGGACCCGATGAGCAAGAGCGGCGCATTCTCAAGCTGGTTGCTGAAGGAAAGACAAACAAGGAAATCGCGTTCGAGCTGAATTCGAGCGAGGTCGCAATTAAAATGAAAATGCGGTCGATATGTACGAAACTAGATGCCAAGAACCGCGCACATGCAGCTATCCTTGCGCAAAGACATGGGCTCATAACGATTGACACGTGAGCAGCGCTAAGAACAACCAATTGTTTTGGCTATTTAGATCCGCTCATACGATCAATGGACATGACGGAGTTCGCCCGGAGGTCGCGTTTATCAGAGATCTGCAGCATGTCTTTCACCTTGATGTGTAACAGGTGAGCGACTGCCCTAAACGTATTACGACAAGTCGTAAAATTTCTTATTTATATCTGTCACATGCCTCGAAACAAGCGGCAACGATAATCACGGCCAAATTTGCGATAAGCAGGCCCAATGAAAGCGAAAATAGAACATTGAGGCCGATGAATATCATCACGAGGGATGTAGAGATGAATGCTACGAGAGCCAAAACCCCAAAAAATATCATATTTCACGTCTTCTATTTCGGTACTCATTAATCTTACGGGTGATTTCCGAAATCGCGTTGTCCAAGCTTCAAGGATTGCGCAACCGATCGCGTGGGCGCGTGTGTAGATGCAGAGTTGAGGCGTTGAACCCAGACGCGATTGTTCACCGGCGCTTGCAGCAGTGCGAGTTCAAGGCATGAGTAGGTAACAGGCAGTCGGAGAGAGACATCGGCGAGAAATAATCTGTGCGTTCCGAATTCATCTGTGCTGAAATCTGAAGATACCAGAATTGTCGCCACGTCCGGGAACCGCTCTCGCATTTCCCGAATCCGATCATACTGAGCGGCAATGCCGCCGAAACTGTCGACGTCGATGAATGCAAAATTGATCCCAGGAATGGCGTCGAGATACCGCATGAACTCGCTGTAATCTTCGCAACAGGTCACGGTTGCATCGTTTTCGACCAGCATGATTGGCAAGGTGTGCGCCAGAATTTTCGATTGGCTCAGGAACAGACATTTTGCATCCATCCCGTCGAAGATACTGAACATGATTTGCCACCTGCGTTTGAATTTAAATCTTTCTTCCTTCATACTTACAGCGGATTGATCACTGTCGCGTGCGCCCGAAAGGTGAATGAGATTCTCTTTAGTTGTTTGGCCACTCCAATGATCGCCTTCACTGAAGGGGTCTGAGGAAATCGGACAGTGGCCTAAGCTGCATCTTAAATCTTTGAAGGCATCGCAGGCCGCAAAGCGCGAAAATTTTGCAAATCGGTTTAAGACAAGGTTGCTTTGGCGACATTGCGAACCTGTCCCAAAAGAGGGGGCCACTTCATATCTCAGCGCGAACAAAACTGTCAGCCCATAAGGTTTTGCCCGACCAGTATGTATCCAGGCATTGGGACATTTGCCGGTGACGCATTCTGATCGGGCAGGCAACACGAGATATGTATTTGCTGCGCGGTCTCGGGGGGGGGGGTGATGGGCGCAGCGCCTACCTGAAGTCTCGTGTGTGATACGGGCGGTATCTCATCCAATATGGGGTGGTTTGCGCGCGATGCCAAAGTGTCTTTCGTTTGGCGCGTGATCGAAAGTTGCATTCGGGATGCACGACCTCGGAACGCTGGTTCAGCCGAAGCAGGTATGCGGTTGGCCTGATCGAAGTCTGTAAAGAGATCGTCTGACCCGCTGAACGGTCATCGTGCGAAACCCTGAGCGTCTTCGGGTGTCTGCGCAAGTTTCTGAAGAGGCGAAATAGTTCAGGGCCAAGTCAGGTTGGACGTGCTGCATGGTCACATTAAAAAGACCGGCTTAAATGCGATGATGAGTGCCGGGGTGGGCAATCATAGCGTTAAAATCACCATTCAAGTTTGGCCATGTGATGCGCCTTTGAGTTGATACATGCGCAAAAGTTTCCGCTTTCCTATAGCGCCTCTCTAAAGGGAATAGGCATGTACTAAAGAGAATTTGATTTGAAGGGCATCAAGTGATTTGAATGCAAGCGTGTTCAGCCAGTTTTGAATTTGCTGTGCTCGACCTCACCGCTCAACACCTTCTCCACGCCAATTTGGCGTGGTTTTTTTTTAATAAGGGGACGAAAATATTGAGTATTCGCTGTGGTCCCAAGTCGACCTTCTTGGGGTGCGTTTTATGCGCAGAAATTGCAGGCGTTTTGACCCGCAAGCACACCTAACGCTACGGCTCAAAGGCATGTCCATGCAAGATCAGGGGCCTTTGAAAACGTGATGCAAGCCGAGCGGCCCTGAAAATTGCGCCCGGGAAATCAACAAGAGGTTCCAAGAGTTTCACTATGTCCGTAAAGATCAAAAAAGGAAAAGGTATCCTGTTCGATGCGATACCTGACAGTGGCCAAGTTATGGTGAAGGTCGCGCAACATGGGCGCCTACTTTACATCTGGCCCAACCGCCTTGGATTTCCAGAAAGTCTCCTGCCGAAGATTAAAAAACAGTCTGTTCCCTTCCTTTACCCACCGCAGACCCCGGTTGAATACAAAGGTGGGAGCTGGATTGTAAACATGTGCGCGGACGCAGACGAATATCGCAATGCACTCATTGGTCTTGACCGGGCCTTTGGCGACAAAATTCCTATATTTAATCATCCTCGGGCTGTGGCGATGACTCGTCGCGATCTCAGCGCAAAACGTTTGGCAGGGATACCCAATCTGGTCGTTCCTAAATGTGTGCGTTTCTTGGCTGATGAGAACAACAGTTTTCAGAGAGCTTTTGAAGCAAACGGTTTCAATTACCCGGTGCTCGTGCGCCCGGCTAAATCTCAAACTGGTCGCGATCTTGTCAAAATCGACAATCCGTTCGACTGGCCAAAAATTTACAAGACGCATTGGCAAGGTAAGCCCCATTTCATGACCCAATACGTCAATTATTCAAACACATCTGGGGACTTCATTAAGTCTCGGATTGTTTATGTCGGCGAGCGCATGTTCGTGCGGCATGTAAAGCGTGCAGAAAACTGGCGCATCCACAACCAGACCGCATCCAGCAAAACAACGGATGAAGCGTGGGAGGCCTCGATCTCAGAGCAATTGATGAGTGATCCTGTTTTCCACAACATGCTCAGCGAAGTGCCAGTTCGTGTGAAACTGGATTTTTTTGGCCTCGATATTGGTGTCGATCTTGAAAATCGGCGGGCGATACTTTTCGAAGCCAACGCTGCGATGACCATTTTCTTTGCCACAGGCGCTGATGAGCGCTCGCAGGCGAGGGCGACGCGCCTGCAACATCCGATTGTGCGTGCTCTGGAAGAGCATTTTGCGGCCCCCCAAAACTGGCGATCCGGCGCGGACATTCGTTATCGGTTACTTTGCCGACACCAACATTGCCAGTTGTGCTTGTCCTGGTCATCTTTGGGACCCTTGGCATCCTGATGAGGCAACAGGGATGGTCTAGGCCTTCTTTTGTCCTCGGATTGGTGCTTGGCCCAATCCTTGAGAAAAACTTCATGCTGGCAACGCAGTTGAACGGCTTTCACTGGCTTCTACGTCCCAGCATCATCTGCGCTGTGGCCGTCTTGATCGCTGTTCTCTTTATGCGAAGGAAATACGCGCACAATCGCCTTCGAGAGGCTTCGCGACCCGAAGGGGGGTCCTTACAGTGGGCTCTTATTGCCCTATCTTTTGGTCTGGTTGCTCTTGTCGCGACCGGCTCCTACAGTTTCAAAATGCAGGCTGCGGTCTTTCCTATAATGACCGCCGGCGGTCTGTTTGTTGTTACTCTGACCCTGGCTAAGTCCGCCATTTACTCCGGGATCGCACCGGGATCGCAATTGCCGAAGGCACTTCAAGCTGACGCAAAGATTCTTCTTCTTTTGTTGGCGTTCGTTACCATGAGCGTTTTTATTGGTGCCGCGCCTGCCGTCTTTCTGTCTGTGACCATCTTCAGCAGCCCTGGCCAAAAAACTTGGTGGCACAGTTCTGCAATTGGTGCGATTTGCGCACTTTTTGTGGGCGGTTTGGAGTTCTCCTTGTATGGTTTGTAAACAACCTTAACTGACGCGAAAGACAAATCATCGTTAGGTTGCGTATCTTTTTCAATGGCTTGTCTGCTACGCGGCCAAGAACCGCCCGACTGGACGCCATACATCTTACTCGGTGACAGCAAGCACAGCGAAATGCGCATACGAATGTAGAACGTTTGACAGAACACATCGAAGAATGTCTGGCAGAATGCGACCTCGTCCCTGCGGTGAAGTCGCTGTATGCTCTAAAGGCCGCGGTTTCTCGGACGAAACATCACCCCGGTGAGAGTGAATGGTCACCAATCTGTTCTCGTGAAATATATGTAAGTGCTTATTATCGCGAGCGTGCCATATCCAGCTGCAAGATAGCTTGCGAACATCCAGAATAGTGAAACTCCAAGATATGCCGAAACACAAAGAGTGACCAAGGCAATGACACCCGCGAACACTACAGTGATACTACTCATGACCTTACATCCCATTCGAAAATAGTCTTGAGAATTATGTTACCAGTGGGTCATTCGTGAGTGAGCTGTGCATTCAGCGAGCCGGGTGTGCGAAAGCTTCTCTGAGTGCAAAAGTTTCTCCGGGAACCTTCATCTTTTGCGTCGCAACAGGTCGCCAAGTTTTCCAAAGAGTTCATGCCGTGCCGATCCGGGTCGCCATGCGAGGACTACATGACGCGGGCAGGCGTCAGGGAGTGGTGTCAGTTGAACCTTTTGCGAACCGACCACCCCGGCCTCAATCGCGAGATTTGGCAAGAGCGTGATCCCCAACCCTTCTGACACCATTGCGATCAATGTCGTGAGACTGGTCGCTGCAAAACTGTCCTGCGCTGCGAAGATGCGGCCCGGATAGGCGGCAAGCGCATGACGTTGCAGGCAATGACCTTTTTCAAGCAGCATGAGGTGCCCGCTTTGGGTGAGGGCCTCGGCCCCGTTTGGCACCGGCCAATCTGCGGGAGAGGCCAGTTGATACCCGTCGACAAACAGCGGTAAAGTTTCCAGGGCCCCCGTTTCAAACGGCAGTGCAATCAGGATCAGATCAAGACGCCCGGTATTGAGGCCCTCAATCAGGCTCTCGGTCATCTCCTCACGCAGGTAAACCCGCAAATCAGGGTAGGCTTTGCGGATCGCCGGCAATGCAGGCGGCAACAGGTAGGGACCAATCGTCGGGATCGACCCGAGTTTGAGGTCGCCTTTGAATGGATTTTGATGTGCCCGTGCCAGCGTTTCGATCTCGGCCGCATCCAAAAGCAGACGCCGTGCTCTTTCGGCGATCTCTTCGCCCAGTGGGGTCAACATCACGCTGCGCCGGGTGCGTTCAATCAACGGCACGCCCAAACGATCTTCGAGTTCTTTGATCCCCGCGCTCAGCGTGGGCTGTGTGACAAAACACAGATCGGCCGCACGCGAGAAATTCAGCGTATCGGCGACGGCGGTCAGAAAGCGCAATTGGCGAAGGGTTGGCATTTATAGAAAATTCCTATGACAGATGTAGATATATTCAATTTCTCCTATAACTGTCCATCCTCTATCACTGTGTCATCAAGACGATACAGAGAAGGACTGCAAAAATGACCGACCAAACACAACACCCCGGCGCACGTTTGAACGAACCCGCACCGGCCTTTGATGCTCCCACGACCCATGGCCGCAAAGCGCTTGAGGACTATCGCGGCAAGTGGCTGGTGCTGTTCTCGCACCCTGCCGATTTCACGCCGGTCTGCACCACCGAATTCATCGCGTTTGCCAAGAAGCATGATGATTTTGCCGCGCGCAATACCGAACTTTTGGGCCTGTCCATCGACAGCCATTACAGCCACATCGCTTGGATGCTGAACATCAAGGAAAAATTTGGCGTTGAGATCAAATTCCCCATCATCGCGGATTTGAACATGGCGGTGGCGCAAGCCTACGGCATGATCCAACCTGGGGCGTCCGACACAGCCGCCGTACGTGCGACTTTTCTGATTGACCCAGAAGGCGTGTTGCGGGCGATGGTCTATTATCCGATGAATGCCGGGCGCTCGGTGGATGAAATCTATCGCTTGTTGGTGGCGATGCAGACCGCAGACGAACACAAATGCGCGATGCCCGAGAACTGGACCCCCGGCAAGCCGGTGATCGTGCCGACCCCGGCAACACCCGAGGCAGCCATGGCCCGCGCAAGCGAAGGCTATGAAACGGTCGACTGGTATTTCTCGACCCGCACACTTTAATGTAAACAGGCGGGCTGTTGCGGCCCGCCGCTCTCGCTCGTTCATTCGTTTCGGGAGCAAACATCATGACCACCATATTCCAAATCAACATCAAGGCTTTGAACACAGTGCTGTGACAAACGTTTCGTTTGTATGTGCAGACCAACGGCTATCACTGGAATGTGGAGGGGCCGAATTTTCGCCAACTGCACGCAACCTTTGAAGAGCAATATCAGAACCTCTGGGCTGCGCTCGACGAGATCGCTGAACGCATTCGCAGCCAAGGAGCCTATGCGCCGAGTTCCGTCGCCGATCTGATGGCGCTGGCCGCACCGGAGGATACGCCCGCAATCTGCCGACGAGATGATCACCAAACTGATCGCGAGGCACGAAGCCCTTGTGGCATCGAACAATTGCGGCATCGAACAATGCGCTGCGTTCCGCGGTGGGAAGGTCAACGATTGTCTTCAGGTCAATCACTTGATTCATCAGACACATGGTTCATCAGGTCGACGAATTCCTGCTCGGTGAAGTTTTTGGGGAGTTGCTTGGCGAAGTCTGCACGTTTCATGGGAGTGCCTTTTGTGACATGGATGGTGTCGGTGGGTTTCCTCAAAATGGGGAGCTGCTCCGCGACGGGAGGCAGATTGCGTGCCATTTTTTCTCAAAATCACCTTATGGATTTCTCGGGAAGGGTAAGGGCAGGGACCGTCGTAGAGCTTCGGCAACATGACATGCATCATGTTGAGGGTCAGATGGCCTGATTCCTCCGCGATCAACTGGCCCAGGATGGAAAACCCGAACTTCGCATCAAGATGCGGTGACGGTCTCGAAGGAGCACACCTGCCGGACGCTGCGCGGTGCGCCGATGGTGGCAGTGCGCAGGGAGGCGGCTTTGCAAAGTCAAAGCTCGCAATTCAAACTCAGGGGTTCTCGCTGCGATGCAGCACGTGAAGGCGGGCGTAGATCACGAACAGTTCAGCTCAAGGAAATTGAGACGCGCAGGATACATTGTTTGCATAGGTGTTTGGCCAAATTTGACACGATCTGACATCGGCGAGGTGCCGATGACGTGGAGGGATGTGGCGGTTAGGAGGAAACCACCATGTCAGTTCAAAACCTTCCCACCCTCCGCATACAGCACAGAGCCTGGAACAAAGGACGTATTGAAGGGCAAAAGCGCCCGCTTCCCCCCAGCATGTCTGGGCTATTGGAATTCGTTGGGAGTTCGCAAATCAGCTTTGCGATCTGGTGCTTTATAACATGGCCATCGACACCAAAACTATCCACCCCGATCGACTGGGCCGGGAAGTCCAGCCGGGATTGTCAGGGCGACATGCAAGCGCTAGGCAACAGGCCAAGATCATACGGACAGGTCGGCTGAAACAGACTGTCTGGTCGTTTTTCCAAACCGCAGTGCCAGTTCGCGCGTCGCTTTTTCTGCGGCAGCAACGGAACGGTCGTGACGCGCATCCTTGAACTCCTGATATTCGATGGCGACGGTCTGGATGTCCGCCGCGTCAACGCCGAAGTAATGTGCGCAGGCGGCAATTGCGGGGTCCAGCGCGTTCATGTGCGCCCGTGGCCCGCCGGGTTCAAATCCGAACTCGCCGCGCGATGACAGCACGATCAGCTGTTTGCCCTGCAGGATCGGTTCGATCGGGACATCGCCCCGCGCCAGATCGAAGGAAAAGGTCCGACCGATCCGGGCGATGTGGTCAATCCAGCCTTTCAATGCGGCAGGCATCCCGTAATTATACATCGGCGCGCCCAGAACGATAACATCTGCGGCCTCGACCTCGTCGATCAGCGCATCTGACAGTGCCAGCCGGTCGGTCATCCAGCCTTCGCGTGCCTCAGGCGGGGTAAATACCGCGTGGATAAAGCGGTGATCAATCGCCGGAACGGGGTCTTGCCCGATGTCGCGGGTCATCACATTGGCATCCGGGTTGGCCGCCAGAAATTCGGTCGTGAACAGCGTTGTCAGCATGCGCGTCAGGGAGCGGTCTTCCAGCTGTGCGCTGGCGTCGATGCGAAGCAGTGTCGTCATGGGTTTCTCCTGTGTGTGGGGTGGTTGATCCCGTCGCAGCAGGAGCTAACAGCCGTAAAACCCTTTGGCCAAAGCGAATACTTCCCCCCTGCATGCCCTGCGTGCGTTCGAGGCTGCCGCGCGGCATCTGCATTTCGCCCGCGCCGCAGACGAACTTGGCCTGACGCCAACCGCAATCAGCCATCAGGTGCGGCAGTTGGAGGCGATCTTGGGGGTAGAATTGTTCTGCCGCTTTCCGCGTCCGGTGCGTTTGTCTGCGGCGGGGGAAAAGCTGTTTCCGGTTCTGCGCACCACGCTGGACCAGATTGCAGGCACAATTGACCAACTGACCGTCACCACGCCCGAAGCACCGCTGCGCCTGTCGGTCACCATGGCCTTTGCCAGTCGCTGGCTGATGTTGCGCCTGCCACGTTTGCGCGCTGAAACGGGGATGAATATCACGGTCGAAGCCGCCGACCTGCCCGCTGACCTGCATGCCTCAGACATCGACATGGCAATCCGCTATGCCGGGCAACCCGATGATCGGGCTCAATGGCACTGGCTGTTTGCGGACACAATCATTGCGGTCTGCGCGCCGCAGGTGGCCAAGGATGCGCCGCTGACGCCGGATGGCATCCTGTCGCTGCCCTTGCTGCAATACCGTTGGAAATCCGCCTCAAGCAACGCGCCCAGTTGGAGCCGCTGGCACGCCCATGCCGGCGTCACAGCGCCGCTGCCCGCCGTGACGCAAAGCTTTTCCGAAGAAGTCCACGCGATTGACGCGGTCGTGTCGGGGCAGGGGGTGGTGCTGGCCTCACAACATCTGGTGGCGGACCGGCTTGCGGCGGGGACCCATCAGAGGCTGGGAGAATTGCATGTCGACGGGTTTCAACATTCCACCGTCGCCAATCATCCTTCGCGTTCCAAGCCAGCCACAAAGGTTTTTATAAACTGGCTGCAAAGGCTCGCTCGTGAGGCGACCTAACGTGTTGAAAACTCCGAAATCCAACTCTGAACGGGCTTGAATGGCACCCCTGCTTTTGGGCCAGAAACAAACCTTTAATGATCCCATCATCACTGACCTGACACGCGGTTTCGGATTGCTTTTACGTTATTCTCTGGGGCTGCTCTGCCCTCCCGACAGCAGGGCTGGAGGAGCTTTGCAACCCGGATCAATTCCCTTTGACCGACAGCTCTGTCCGCATCTTACCAGTTCGCGGAACGCTTTAGGTGATGGTCAGCTGTCGCAGTTTCGAGCCAAGACCGCTGGGTCTGCTTCGGGGCTGGCTGCGGTCAACTGAAGCGGCGCTGAAATCCAATCTGCCGCTGTCCAAGTCGAAAATCGGGCTGACATCTGTCATTGCGGTGCCAAGGTAGGGCGTTTTCGCAGCGTGCGCTCACCAGACCGTCGTGCGCCCCGCGTCGAAAAGCTGTTTGGGTCGGAAATGCTTGATGGCAGGACGGGTTCCTGCGATTTGGAAGTGGGCGTATTTGTGTCGGTGACTGCTTTCTCGATGATCAAGGCGTCGCGGCAGTTGCCGTGAGACAGCAGCGTATTGAACAGTTCCTATCGCATTGGCGGTGATCCGCCTTGGTGTCGAGCGCACGGGTGTCGAGCGCACGTCAGAAGGATGTCGTCTCAGAATTACAGACAATATTTCATTTGTTCTAGGGCTTGTGGACAGTTAGGGGTTCCCAATTGGCCTGAGTTTTGATTCAACCTTCCAAAAGAGGAGGTTTGAATGGACCCGAGCAGATTTGTTCTTGCGGATCGTCAATGGGCGAT
>Ga0181375_1000104_pt1 | contig 32598 bp, 35 predicted proteins | sample LowvirmetaG_FD_130090 | JGI IMG/M metagenome (GOLD analysis project Ga0181375, IMG submission 130090) | Marine viral communities from the Subarctic Pacific Ocean - Lowphox_11 viral metaG | ecosystem: Environmental > Aquatic > Marine > Oceanic | place: Subarctic Pacific Ocean | collected 2015-12-09 | reverse complement strand
GGGCCAAGCGCAATTGGCGCAGCACGTCATGGCCGTTCATATCCGGCAGGCCGAGATCCAGAAGGATCAAATCGTAATCATAAAGTTTGGCAAGATCGATGCCCTCTTCACCCAAATCGGTCGTATAGACGTTTAGATTCGCATGCGACAACATCAGTTCGATGCTTTTCGAGGTGGTGGGGTCGTCTTCAACCAGCAAAATACGCATACCCTAAATCTCCGTTGCTATCTTCTAATAAGCGTTCTTGTTGCGTTCGCTCCTAAGGAAGATGGTCAAAAATGGTTAACTACACGTTACCAGTTTTAACCTTTTCGCATTTTCAACTCAAGGTTGTCTATATTTTTGCACCGCAGTGGCCTTTAGCGCCGCTTCCCCATACTCAGAAATGGCATTTTTCCAAGAATTGAACTCTTCTTCGGACAATCCATAGAGTTTCAGCGCCTCTGTTTGAGGAATCAATCCAAAGACAACCCCTTTGACAACAGAGGCTTTGCGTGAAGCCACCCAGCGACGCGTTTCCGCCGGAGGCAGGTCAGCACGGGTCATAATCGACCCATCCGGCAGGGTCACCGCGCGCGGTCCATCGACTTTTTTCAGATACATGGGCTCACCCTTCGTTAAATTGCACCCCTCTTTTGCAACAACTCCCTTAATGGGGGGTGAAACCGCCCCTTGAGAATAGGTCGTATTTTCCTATATTATGTTCCTATTCCCGAAAGGATTTGTTCATGTCTCATGACGGCGCTCTCCCGCTGAACTCTTTAGGCTTTGCCAAAGCCCCCCGTGACACCCGCGTCGTTGTGGCGATGTCGGGCGGTGTTGATAGCTCTGTGGTGGCCGCACAACTGGCCGAAGAGGGCTATGATGTCATCGGTGTGACGCTTCAGCTTTATGATCATGGTGCCGCTTTGGCCAAGAAAGGCGCGTGTTGCGCGGGGCGTGATATTCATGATGCCCGGCGTGTGGCCGAAGAGATGGGATTTCCCCATTATGTGCTCGATTATGAGAACGTGTTCAAAGACGCGGTGATTGATGAATTTGCCGACAGCTATCTGGCGGGGGCAACGCCTGTGCCCTGCATCCGGTGCAACGAGCGGGTGAAGTTCAAAGACCTGTTGGAAACCGCCAAGGATTTGGACGCGGATTGCATGGCAACGGGTCATTATATCCAACGTGTGATGGGCGCAAACGGCCCGGAACTGCATTCGGCGGCGGATGCCAATCGCGATCAGAGCTATTTCCTGTTCTCGACCAAGCCCGAGCAACTCGACTACCTGCGCTTCCCTCTGGGTCATTTGCCATCGAAAGACGCGACCCGTGCATTGGCGGCGAAATACGGGTTGAGCGTGGCGGACAAGCCCGACAGCCAAGATATTTGTTTCGTGCCAAACGGCAATTACGCGCAGGTGATCGAAAAGCTGCGCCCGGGTGCCGCCGATCCCGGCGACATTGTGGACCCCGAGGGCAATGTTTTGGGCAGCCATAATGGGGTGATTCATTATACCATCGGGCAACGCCGCGGGCTGGGCATCGGCGGTTTGGCCGATCCGCTTTATGTGGTCAAACTCGATGTCGATAAAAAACAGGTCGTCGTCGGACCAAAAGATATGCTCGCCACGCGCAAAATTCCCGTGCGCGAGATCAATTGGCTGGGCGATGAACCGTTTACCTCGCGCCCGGAATGGCATGTCGCGGTGCGCGTGCGCTCGACCCGACCGCCGCGTGACGCGATCATCCGGCCGATTTCCGACACCGAAGCCGAGGTCGAATTGTTTGTCGCCGAAGAAGGCGTGTCCCCCGGTCAGGCCTGTGTGTTCTACGACACGGACAGTGCGCGCATCTTTGGCGGCGGCTGGATTTGGCGGGGCTATTGAGATGAGAGGGCTGGTGCTGGCCGTGATGGCGGCTCTGCCCACGGCGGCGCTGGCGGACCCGGCGGGCGAATGTGGCGGCGGTTCTCAGGTTGAGATCGCGGAGTGTCTGGCGCTGCAAGATCAGGCGGCGGAGCAGTCGATGCAAACCATCCTCGGCTTTGCCCGCGCCTCAGCGACAGTGTTGGACGAGATCACCGGGCGCGCCACAGAGCGACCTGTTGCCCTGCCCGCTTTGGTCGCGGCACAAGCGGCGTGGGAATTCTACCGTGCCGCGCAGTGTGACTTTGTCGGCAGCACCTATGGCGGCGGATCAGGTACGGGGATCGCAATCCGGTCCTGCCGGATTGAGCTGACCCGCGCGCGTGAGGCGGAGCTGCGCCGCACTATTCAGTGAGCTCCGGCATGATCGGCGCAGGCAAAAGGTAGGCCACCAAATCGGCGCGATCCTGATCGGACCTTGTGCGGTGGCTGGTCAGGAACAGCGTCAAGGCCTCGGGCGTCACCTGCGTCAGATCAAGCAGGGCCACATCGCGATGACAGCGCGCACAGGATTGGGCGTAGACCATGGCACCTTGATCGGCATCGCCCACCGGATCGGCGTAAAGCGGCTGGGCCATCAGCATCATAAGAGCAAGAAAACGGATCATATCGGACCTCCTGTGAACAGTGTAGCGCAGGGCGGGGGATCTGTCGTTGATCTAGAGCTAACCTGCGATGCCGTCCAAAATCGCCCGTGCCGCACGCAGGCCGGGGGCGTCGCCGCCGCGACCAAGCCGGTCCATCGTCATTGAAAGCGCATCACTTTGCGCCTCAGGATGCAGAAGGATCACACTTAGAGCCGGGGCGATTTTTTCAGGCACACAGTTCTGCGCCAAAAACTCCGGCACGACGCGGGTTTCAGACACAAGATTGACCAGAGTCACCGTGTCGATCAACAATTTGCGCTCGACGATCTTTTGCGTCAGCCAATTCATCTTATAGGCGATGACCATCGGCGTGTCGTTTGCCGCCAACTCCAAGGACACCGTGCCAGAGGCCGCCAGCGCCATGTCGGCGGCTTTGAAGGCGGCGCGTTTTCCGGCGCGGTCGGAGGCCTCGATCAGGATCGGAGCCACCGCCCAGTGCGATGTCATCTCGCGCACCAGATCCTCGACGCCTTGCGCCATCGGCAAAACGACCCGCGCGGTGGGATGGGTTTGGGCGAACAAAGCCAAGGTCGCGCCGAAGGTCTCCGAGAGCCGCGTGACTTCGCCCTTGCGCGATCCCGGCAGGACCAGGATCAAGGGCGCATCGCCGATCTGGTTGGTCTCACGAAAGGCCGTCACCTCCGCCTCGGTGGCGATTTCATCGGTCACAACCGGGTGGCCAACGAAATCACAACGCAGGCCCTCACGTTCAAAATACGGCGGCTCAAACGGGAACAGCGCCAGGACCTGATCCACCCGTGCCGCCATTTTCGCCGCCCGTTCGGGCCGCCACGCCCAGACAGTGGGCGCAACGTAATGACAGACGCGAATGTCAGAGCGGGCTTTGACGATATCGGCCACGCGCAGACAAAAATCCGGGCTATCAATGGTCAAAACCACATCGGGTTGCCAGTCTAAAATGGCCTCGGCCACCTCGCGAATGCGGCGTTTGAGGTGGAAATATTTCGGCAGAATTTCCATGATCCCCATCAGCGACAGCTCGGACATCGGGAATTGGCTGACCAGCCCCGCCTCCGTCATCATCGCGCCACCGACACCGCGAAATTCCACGTCACAGAGTGTTTTCAGCGCATCCATACAAGACGCGCCCAATTTGTCGCCCGAGGCCTCGCCGGCGATGACAAAGACTTTCAGGCTCATAACGCTTTCAAGAACATGCCCGCCTCCGCAATCCGTGCTTTGACCGCATCGGCGTCCAAAACAATCACCTGCCCGGCCGGAATGACAATCCCGCCGATGCCCGCAGTCTGCGCCGCCGTGATCGTGTCGGGACCAATGGTGGGCATGTCAATGCGCAGGTCCTGGCCGCGTTTCGGGCCTTTGACAAACACCCCCGGCGCGCGGCGCAGGGGATTGGGGGTTTGAGCGACATAGGCCAACATCGCATCCGTGCCCTGCACCGTCTCGATGCCCAACATCTGGCCCCCGGCGCAGACCGCGCCTTGGCCGACATCCAAGGGCGACAGCGCGTCCAAAACCGCCTTTGCCCGTGCCGCATCCGCCTCGTCCTGAGCGGTCGGTTTCCGCCCCCAAAGCGTGCCTTTTTCCAACACCAGATCCGGGCAAATCTCGGTGGCGGAGCGGATCATGAACCCTTGGGATTCAAACACAGCGATCACCTCGCGCAGCAGACCATCATCGCCCTTGCCCAAAGACATGGCGAGTTTGACCGCGTGGCGATCCATCAGCACCGGATTGATTTTGGGCCGCGCCATCGCACCGGCAAAACTCACCGCCACAACATCGCGCGCTTTCAATTCCTTGAACAGTTTGCCGAGTTTTTCGACCCGCGCCGTCACATGTTCCGCACCTTCGGGCACTGGAATATCGGAGAAGGTAACATAGACCGGATGGACCAACGCATTCGCCAATGTCACAGGCAAGCTGCCCGATCCGGCGATGATGGCGGTGCGTTTGACCGGACGCCTATCTGTGCGCTTTTCCGGGGGGGTCATCGGCACACCCTCATTTCGGCGTCAAAAATCCGCGGTCGCTGTCACCCATGACAAAGGCCACCATGCGGGCAACATAATCGCTGTCGAAATCTTCGGACAGTCGCTGGGCACGATCTTTGAACGCGCCTTCGCCCTGTTTGAGCATCTGAAACGCCGCGCGCAACTGGTTGATGTCATCGCGGGCCACGCCTTTGCGTTTGAGACCGACAAGGTTGAGTCCATCGAGTTCCGCGCGCGGACCTTGGACCAAAGCGTGGGGCAAAACGTCGGCGGTGACCATGGACAGCGCGCCAATGATGGCGCCCTGCCCGATCCGCACCCATTGGTGAATGCCCGACAGGCCGCCAACGATCACATCGTCGTCGATCACACAATGCCCGGCCACGGCAACCGAATTGACCAAAATCACCCGATCGCCGATCTGGGCGTCATGGGCAACATGGGCGCAGGCCATGAACAGGCCATCGTCGCCCACGCGCGTCACTCCGCCACCGCCCTCGGTGCCAAGGTTCATCGTCACATATTCGCGGATGCGGTTGCGTTTGCCGATCACAAGACGGGTCTCTTCGCCTTTGAATTTCAAATCTTGTGGAATCGCCCCGATCGAGGCGAATTGAAACACCGTGGTCTCATCGCCGATCTCGGTCATGCCCTCGATCACCACATGGGATTTGATCACAACCCCTGCGCCCAGCCGCACCTTAGGCCCGATCATACAGAACGGGCCAATGTCACAGCCCGCACCAATCACGGCCCCCTCTTCAATGACAGAAGAGGGATGAATTTTGGCGCTTGGGTCGATGAGGCTCATAGATCGCTCCTGATCAGGTGTTGGACGCAGACAGATCCATCATCGCGGTAAATGAGGCCTCACAGGCCACCTCGCCGTCGACTTCGGCGCGGCCATCGAATTTCCACACTTTGCCACCACCGCGTTTGACCGTGACATGCATCTTAAGCTGATCACCCGGCACCACTTTGCGGCGGAATTTGCAGCCGTCGATGTTCATGAAAAACACGTTAAACACCTTATCGGCCAGATCCATATGCACGCCAACCAAAACAGCCGCCGTTTGCGCCATCGCCTCAACGATCATCACGCCGGGCATCACCGGCATCCCCGGAAAATGCCCGGTGAAATGCGGCTCGTTGAAGGTGACGTTTTTGATGCCGGTGCAGCCGGTGCTGGTGTCGATGTCAATCACCCGATCCACCAACAAAAACGGATAGCGATGCGGCAAAATCCGTTGAATCAAATCAATATCGGCGGTTTTCAGGTGGTCCGTCATATCTCTTCCCTCGGCCTTTGATCTTATCTTTATCTGTGTCACGCGACGCCGGGTCCAAGCATACGGGCCAGATCGGTCCCATGTGCCAGTCTGGCATAAAATTCGTCCCGTTTTCTACCAACAGCGCCCCGTGGTGACAAGCGGTGTGGACGCCCCCGGCTTAGTCTGCAGTTTTGGGTTGGGTGTCTTGCGTTTCAGCGTCTTCGGCGGGCGCGGCAGTCGGCTCTTTGGACTCTGCGGCAGTGGCGGCGTCACGCTGGGCTTGAATCGCATCCAGCCGATCAATGACAACTTTTGTGACATCAATCGAACCGGACATCAGATACACCTGTTGCCGTTCAAACACCACCACAGCCCCAAGATCGCGCGCGACACGGGTCAAGACCGTATTCATCTCGGTCTCCATCTCTTCCAACGCGCTGTCATAGAGGCGTTGCACCGCTTGCGCCTTTTCGTCCTGTTGCGCGCGCACCTCGGTGACTTTGGCGTCAAACTCGGCAGCGCGGGTGCGAAAGGCCTCTTCGCTCATCATCTTGCGTTGGTCGGAGATTTCCTGCTCTTCGGCTTCCAGATCGGCGTAGATTTGATCGTTCTCCGCCAAAAGAGCGGCGCGTTCCGCCTCGATTTCGGCTTCAAGCGCCACTCCCATCTGACTTTGCGCTATGATCCGGGCCCGATCAAAGGCCAAAATCGGAAAGCTCTGCTCAGACTGAGCCTGTGGTGTTGCACGGTTCGGGGCCTCTTGGGCCAAAGCCGCAGGCGCGCCCGTCAGGGCGGCCAGCCCTGCCCCCAGCATTGCCAAAGACCACAGCCGCAAACCCGACATCAGAAGCTCGTGGAGATGGTCAGGTCGAAGCTCTGCTCTTTGTCATAGTCTTCCTTATCCAACGCCTTGGTAAAGTTGAACCGCAGCGGCCCCAAAGGTGTGGTCCAGAAGATCGACGCACCAATCACTGAGCGCCAGTTCGGATCATCACTCCCCGCAATGATGGCCGTTGTGTCGTCAAGCCCCCAGACGGAGCCATAGTCAAAGAATACGCCCCCTGAGAGGCCGTATTCTTCTGGCAAGCCCAACGGGAAATCCGCCTCAAGGCGCGCCACAGCGTAATAATTGCCGCCCAAAGCCAGATCATTGGTGGTTGACCGCGGGCCGATGCCGCCCGTCTCAAAGCCACGGATGATCGACGGGCTGTTGAAATAGCGGTTGGACACGCGCGTGCCATCGTCGCTTTCAATGATCCCGCCCTCAACGGTGGCGCGCAGGGTCACCTCTTCGTTCAGGACTTTCATTTCGCCGGTCAGTTCCGCCGAGGTGCGGGTGAAATCAACGTCACCACCGATCACACCGGCATAATCCTGACCAAATTTAAACAACAAGCCCGCATTCGGGTTAAGCCCGGTGCGGCGGGTGTCATAGCTATAGCTGTAGCCCAGCGAATGGGTCATCAGCGCGCCCGCGTCAATGTCGGCTTGGATCTGAGACGGCAGATCGGCGTAATTGCTGTCAACCTCGCGGACTTCGCTCCACTCGCTACGGTAATTCAGCGTCAAAACACCGTTTTGCGAGATCGGGAAAGACAGGCGCGGCGAAAGATACGCCCTGCGCACGTCATGATCGGCATAGCCCGGTTGCGAGCTGCTGATCCCGGCACCAAACCCAAAACCGACATCACGCCCGAGGAATGCAGGTTCGAAAAAGTTGAAGGACAGATTGCCATCGTCAAGTTTCGTGGTCAGGTTGAAGGACAGGCTTTGCCCCCGACCCAAGAAATTTGCCTCGCTGAAAGAGGCCACAAGATTGGCCCCGTCCGAGACCGAGAAGTTGGCCCCAAAGGTGAAGGAGCCGGTCGGTTTTTCGGTGACATTGACATCGACCACAACCTGCTCACCAGAGGAGCCTTCGCGGGTGTTCACATCGGCATTGGAGAAAAAGCCAAGGGCACGAATCCGGTCCGCCGCTTCGCGAATTTCGCGCGGGTTGAACGGGTCGCCTTCGACCACTTTGAACTGATGGCGGACAACGCGGTCCAATGTGGTGGCATTGCCTTCGATGTCGATGCGTTCGACAAAGACGCGCGGGCCACGCACAAGGGCAAATTCGATGTCCAGTGTCTGAGCGCGATCATTGCGGGTCACGCGCGGCTCGACTCGCAGGAAATCAATCCCCTTCTTCGTCGACAGCGTTTCCATCCGGGCGATCACATTATCAATCGCCAAGGGCGAATAGGTCTGGCCGCTGCGGATATTGGCAACTTTTTGGAACTCTTCCGCATCCGCCTCATCAAGACCGGATACGGTGGAGATCGTGCCAAATTCGTATTTCTGGCCTTCACGCACGTTGAAGGTCAGGAAATAGGCGTTGCGTTCGCGCGAAAACTCGGCGGCAACGTTCAACACCTGAAAATCGACATAGCCGCGCGAGGTGTAGAAATCCATCAACACCCGTTTGTCGAATTCAATGCGGTCTTCGGCATAGGTGTCTTTGCCGATGATAAAGCGGAAAATCCCCGCCTGTTTGGTTTCCAGCACGCGGCGCAGGCGCGAGTCTGAAAATTCACGGTTGCCGATAAAGCTCAGCCGTTCAATCTCAACGCCTTTGCCCTCGGTCACCTCAAACACCACATCCACGCGGTTGTCATTGCGGCGAATGATTTTCGGGGTCACGGTGGCGACAAGTTGACCTTTGACCTCATAGGCCTGTGTCAACGCGGCGGCATCGGCTTCGGCGGTGGCGGGCGAATAGACCCGGCGCACTTGCGTCGACAACATCGGCATCAACGCGTCATCAGAGAGTTTACGGTTGCCCTCAATCGAGATGCGCGACACCACCGGGTATTCGCGGACTTTGATCACCAAAGTCGATCCGCTTGGGACAAATTCGACGGTTTCAAACAGTCCGGAGCCCAAAACCTTTTGATAGGCGTCATTCAGCTCAGCGGCAGAGACGCTCTGACCACGAGCGATTCCCGCGTAAGACAGGATGGTGTCCGCCGAGACCCGCTGTGCGCCCTCGATCGAGACGTTGGAAAAGCGATAGCTCTGCGCCTGTGCCGCCGCGGGGAATACGGCATAAGACACTGATGTTGCTGCAAAAGCTGCAAAAGAGAGGGCAAAGGCACGCGCGGCAATGCGCTGTTTGCGACGGGTCGACTTTTGAATAATGGACACCATGACAGCTTTCTCGAAATTCCACAAAACGTTGTAGCTGAGTACCGGGATTACGGCCCCTTGTCAAAAGCCTAGCCTCATGTGGCAGCGTTGTCCTGCTGTGGCATTTGCACGGGGCACCGATGCGCCAAATACGGTGCACAACAAGACGTAAAACAAAAGGGCCCCCGCGATGCGGCAGCCCATGCTTTCAAACCTTAAAAATATCGACGCGCGCCGGAGGCTACGCCAAACGCTTTTGGCCCGTTTTACAGGAAAAACTGGCCAAAAAACGCGCCGGCGACCAGCGCCACGGAGATCGTTGCCGCGTACAAAAGACGATCCCAATTGAGATCGGCCAATTGCGAAAGGCTGCGATAGCTTGCACGGATTGCGGTCATCTCAGTCCCATCCTCTCTGTCTCAGGCCCAAATGCCGGGCCTTTTTAGGTGTTTCACGCGCCACATCGGCGCCCTGACAGAGGGATACATTTCGAATATGGCAAGAGTTGGACCGTTTTCTCAATGCTTTGAAAACAAGGGCGGTGAAAAACAAGGGCGGTGAAAAAACGGCCGCCAAAGCGCGCCTCGAAAGGGCGTTTGATCACACGCAGAACAAATCCGCAGACAACCCCAGCACCATAAAGCCGAGGATCACCACAAGGCCCACGGTCATCATCACCCCCACGGCCCGATCCGGCAAAGGTTTGCCGCGCACCGCCTCATAGGCGTAAAACACCAGATGCCCACCATCGAGCACCGGGATCGGGAACAGGTTCATCAGGCCAATGGCCGTCGACAGGGTCGCAATGGTCAAAAAGAACGAGGACACACTCACCGAGGCCGCCGAGGACACGACCTGTGCGATCCCCACCGGGCCCGACAGGTTACAGGCCGAAATCATGCCAATCGACATATTGTAAATCGCCGACAAGGACAGCGAAATCACCGCCCACACTTGGCCCACCCCGGCGCTGATCGCCTCGCCAAAAGACACAGGCACCGAGCCAATGGTGAAATAGGTGCCGCCCGCGATGCCAATCATGTAGCGGGTCTCAAATCCGCCCTCGGGCAGCGGCAGATCGCGTTCACGCGGCGTCATTTTGGCCTCGACACTTTGACCATCGCGCAACACGGTCAATGTCGCTTCACCGCCTTTAAAACCGCTGAAATAGGCCAAAAGATCGCCAAAGGTCGCGATCTCCACCCCGTCAATCGCGGTGATCATATCGCCCTTTTCTAGCCCCGCATCTTTGGCGGCGGATTTCATGCTAAATTCGTCAATCCGAGCCGGAAACGGATGCGGCGCCTCGACCGTTTGCTCAACGCCATTGCGCAGCACGGTATAGGGCAAGCTCATCTCATGCGGCAGGCTGGCGATAAAATCGCTATAGCCCTCAAGGCCTTCGGGCACGGGGGTCCCGGCAATCGCCACGATTTCATCACCCGGTTCGATGCCAACCTCAATCGACATTTTGGAAATCTCGTCAACGATCAACACATCGCCGGATTTGCCCATGGTGAACAGCACAGCGACAAACACCAGCGCCGAAAAGATAAAGTTGAACACCGGCCCCGCCGCAACCGTCAGCGTGCGCGCCCAAAGCGGCGCACCCGGCATGGTGTGGCGGGCCTCATCCGGGCTCAGGCCCTCGACCGCATGGGCGTCGGGGGCGGAGGCGGCATTGGCGTCGCCGGCGAATTTCACATAGCCCCCAAAAGGCAGCGCCGCGAGTTGCCACACCGTGCCGCGTTTGTCCTTGCGCGACCAGATCACTTTGCCAAAGCCCAGCGAGAACACATCGGCCTTGATCCCGGACCAGCGCCCGACGATGTAATGGCCGTATTCATGCACGGTGACGATGATCGACAAGGCAATGATGAACACGATGACTGTATAAATGGTGCTGCCAAAGCTCATCAGGAGCGCGGTGAAATCCATGGGCTGTCGATCCTCTGATCACTTTATTTCTGTGGCGGTTTCCGCCTTAGAGTATTTTTGCACCGAGAAAGCGCGGGCTCTCGCCTCTTTATCTGCTTCCAGCACATTATCCAAGCTCAAGGCGTTGACCCGTAGGCTCACACCCGATGACATGTCGTTGAGGACCGTTTCCACAATCCGTGCCATGTCCAGAAATCCAATTTTTTCGGCGATAAAAAGGTCCAAAGCCGCCTCTTTTGCAGCATTGAACACGGCCCCCGCCAGTCCACCAATCGCCATCACCTCACGCGCCAGACGCAGCGCCGGAAAGCGATTCTCATCAGGCGCTTCGAAATGGAGTGTGCCGACTTTGGCCAAATCCAGCCGCGCCACCGGCAAATCGCGCCGCTCGGGCCAATGCAGCGCATAGCCAATGGCGTGGCGCATATCCGGCGCGCCCAGATGCGCCATCAGTGCCCCGTCACGAAACCCGACCAGCGCGTGCACATAAGAACCGGGATGCACCAACACCTCGATTTGCTCTGGCTCAAAGCCGAAATATTCCCGCGTTTCAATCAGTTCCAGCGCCTTGTTGAACATCGAGGCGGAATCAATCGTAATTCTTTGCCCCATATCCCAGGATGGGTGTGTGCAGGCCTCGGCCAAGCGCGCGGTTTTCAGCCGCTCCAAAGACCAGTCGCGAAACGGCCCGCCCGAGGCGGTGATGATCACCCGCTCGACCTCGGATTGATCCTCGCCCACCAGCGCCTGAAACACCGCCGAATGTTCGGAATCCACCGGCAAAATCCGCGCGCCGTGGCTTTGGGCCGAGCGCATCAACAAAGGCCCTGCGGTCACAAGACTTTCTTTGTTGGCGAGCGCCAAGGTCGTGCCGTGGCGCAGCGCATGAAGACCGGGGGCCAAACCCGCAGCACCGACAATTGCCGACATGGTCCAATCGACCTCGCGCTCGGCGGCCTCAAGCAGCGCATGTGCGCCCGCTGTGGCCTGAATGCCAGTACCAGACAGCGCCTCGCGCAGCGCAGGCAAACAGTCCTCATAGGCCGTCACCGCGACCTCGGCCCCAAGCGCCCGCGCGTCATGCGCCAAAAGAGCGACATTGCGCCCGCCGGTCAGCGCCACCACGCTGTAAGCCTCGCGGTCGCGACGGATCAGGTCAATCGTGGACTGGCCGATGGAGCCGGTTGCGCCGAAAATGGAAATACGTCGCATGACCTATCCAAACAGCAGGTTGAGCAGGAAGGCCAGCGCACCGAGTGCCAAAAGCGCGTCAAACCGGTCCAAAACCCCGCCATGGCCGGGGATGATGTTGGAGCTGTCCTTGACCCCCATCCGGCGTTTCAACCCGCTTTCCAAAATATCGCCAAGCTGTGAGGCGAAGGCCATGATCACCGAGGAGGTGATGAAAAACCAATAGCGCACGAAACCTTCGGGCATGAATTGATGCGCATAGGCCGCTAAAATACCCACACCGATCCAGCCGCCCAAAATGCCGGACCAGGTTTTTTTCGGGCTGACGCGGGGCCAGAATTTCGGCCCGCCCAAGGTTTTGCCAACCAAATAGCCCATGCTGTCAGCGACGATCACCAAGCCGATGATGTAAAGCAGCACCGTGCGCCCACCCTCGGAGGACAGTTGCAACAGACCCAGACAGCCAAAGACCAGTATGACGAAATAGCCGGCAAGTGCTGCGACATCGCCGGGGGCAAAGCCACCCTGCCCGCCTTTGTGGCGCGCCATGCGCAGCAATTCCCACGCCCCGATCACTCCCGCCACCACCACCAGCGCGCGAAACGCGTCATGCCCGGAGAACACCGCGCCCAAACCGAGCGCGACCATCACAATCGCAGACAAGATCCGCGGTCGAAAATCGCGCCAGTTGCCTTTGGCCAGAAAACGAGGACCGGATTTTAAGGGGGATTTTGGCTTTGTCGGGCGGTCCGTCACGATTTGACCCCGCCAAAGCGACGATCCCGATGCGCAAACCGCGCCATGCAATCGGCAAAGACCTCTGCGGTGAAATCCGGCCAGAGCGTGTCGATGAACTCATATTCCGAATAGGCCGATTGCCACAAAAGAAAGTTGGAAATGCGTGCCTCGCCCGAGGTGCGGATCACCAGATCAGGGTCGGGCAAGACCCGCGTGTCGAGATAGCGCGTCAGCGTGGTTTCATCGACCGTTTCCGGGTCCAACACGCCGGTTTTGACGTCGCGCGCCATCTCTTTGATCGCGCGGGACACCTCGTCACGACCGCCATAATTGATCGCAATGGTCAGATGCACCTTGCTGTTCTCGCAGGTCACCGATTCAAGTTCGTCCATCAGCGCAATCAGTTTGTTGTCCAACCTTGGCCGATCGCCAATAAAGCGCACCCGCACACCTTCGGCGACCAAGCCTTTGAGTTCGCTTTGAATATAGCGGCGAAACAGTGACATCAGACCCGAAACCTCGGTTTGGGTGCGTTTCCAATTCTCGGTCGAGAAGGCAAAGATGGTCAGGTATTTGACCCCCAGATCGGGACAGGCGCGCACGATCTCTTTGACCCGTTTGGCACCCGCATGATGACCAAAAAGACGCGGTTTGCCGCGCGACTGTGCCCAACGGCCATTGCCATCCATGATCACGGCCACATGGGTGGCGCGTTCTGCATTCGGCTCAGATTGAGCGCCAGGGGCACAGGTCTTTGTGCTCTCGGCTGTGCCTTCCGGCGTCTGGTCTGGCCTTATTTCGGGCATCGCGCCTCTCTGTCTGAATGGCGGTCCTCTATACGACCACACTCTCGTCTTTACACTCAAAGCGCCCCCGAGGGGAGCGCTTCTCCTTGAAGTCTGCCCATTTTTGAGCGCAGCGGCAGGGTTTTGCCGAAAGTTTGACGCCAGCCCCCGCGCGCGCAGAGACGCCTTAGAAAAGACGTCTTAGACCTGCATGATCTCTTCTTGCTTGTGCTCAAGCATTTCGTCGATGCGTTTGATATGGGCGTTGGTGAGATCTTGCACTTCGGATTCCCAAATCTTCTGGTCGTCCTCGGACATGCCGTCGCCTTTGGCGCGTTTGATCTGTTCCATGCCGTCGCGGCGCACGTTGCGCACGGCGACGCGGGCGTGTTCGGCATACCCACCGGCCACTTTGGTCAATTCACGGCGGCGCTCTTCGTTCAATTCCGGGATCGGCAACATGATGATCGTGCCGTTCAATTGCGGGTTGATGCCAAGACCGCTTTCGCGAATGGCTTTTTCGACCTTATTGACCAAACCTTTGTCCCAGACGTTGATCGTCACCATCCGGGGTTCGGGCACGTTGACCGTCCCCACTTGGTTGATCGGGGTCATCGACCCGTAAGCGTCAACCATGATCGGTTCCAGCATCGAGCCAGAGGCACGGCCTGTGCGCAGGGAGGCAAATTCCGTACGCAGATTGGCCAAAGCGCCATCCATACGTTTGGACAGATCGTCTGTATCGAGCATAAAATCTTCGGACATTGGGTGTTTCCCCTTATTTCTCGCATCTTCCACCCCAAGAGACGGGGCGGGTCGCAGCGCTTATAGCCGGATCACTTGACGGCTGTATAGGTCTCGCCGCACGCAAATGTCATCAGCGGGGCGAAACCTACGGTTGGCCGTGCCTGATCGACCTGCGTGCCAGTGCACATCAGCTGACCGTGGTGTAAATCCCCTCGCCCGCCAAAATCGAGCGAAAGCCCCCCGGTGCATCCAGCGGGAACACAATCAGCGGCAGGTCATTGTCGCGCGCCAAGGCAATCGCGGAGGCGTCCATGACCTTAAGGTTCTTGCGCAGCACCTCGTCATAGCTGACGTGATCATAGCGTTTCGCATCCGGGTTGGTTTTGGGGTCTTTGTCATAAACGCCATCGACGCCGTTCTTGCCCATGAAAATCGCCTCGCAGCTCATTTCATTGGCCCGCAGCGTCGCCGCCGTGTCGGTGGTGAAATAGGGGTTTCCGGTGCCGGCGGCAAAAATGCAAATCCGGCCTTTCTCAAGGTGGCGCACGGCGCGGCGGCGAATGTAGGGCTCTGCGACTTCGTTCATGGTGATGGCTGAAATCACCCGCGTGTTGATGCCGAGGCCCTCAAGGGCGGCCTGCATCCCGAGCGCGTTCATCACAGTGGCGAGCATGCCCATGTAATCGGCCGTGGTGCGTTCCATCCCCTGCGCCGAGCCTTGTAGCCCGCGAAAGATGTTGCCCCCACCGATGACCATGCAAATCTCGACACCCAGATCATGCACCGTTTTCACTTCGTTGGCGATCCGTTCGACCGTCGGCGGGTGCAGACCAAAGCCCTGCGTGCCCATCAGCGCCTCGCCTGAAATTTTCAACAGCACACGTTTGTATTTCGTGGCAGGATGACCCTGTTCCGCGTTGCTCATCTGATGTCCCCGGCGTTATGTCTGTGATCATGTCTGAAATCGGTGCCAAAATGAGCCAAAACCGGCAAAGGTTCAATGCAGCATCTGAGATATTTTTCCCGCTCCCCCTCTGGACAAGCCGCGCACAGAATGTCACCCGAAACCTCATGACCCTGCCCTTTGACATATCGCCGGATCAGCCGGTGCTCATCGCCGGTCCGACCGCCGCCGGGAAATCCGCGCTCGCGCTTGAGATTGCGACCACCCAAGGCGGCGTGATCGTCAATGCCGATGCGCTGCAAGTGTTTGACAACTGGCGGGTTTTAACCGCCAGACCGGGGCCGGAAGACACCGCACTGGCACCGCATGCGCTCTATGGTCATGTGCCCGGTGATCGGGCCTATTCGGTCGGTCATTGGCTGCGCGATGTCACCCCCTATCTGAACGGTCCGGCGCGTCCCATCATTGTCGGCGGCACAGGGCTTTATTTTTCAGCACTGACAGAAGGCTTGGTCGAAATTCCCGCCACACCGCCGGAGCTGCGCGCCGAGGCTGATAAAAGGCGGGCGGATGCGGGCGGACATGGCGGGCTTTTGGCCGAATTGGACGCCGAAGATCCGCGCACCGCGGCCAAAATCGACCGATTGAACCCGATGCGGGTACAGCGGGCGTGGGAAGTGTTGCGCGCCACCGGGCGGGGTCTGGCCGATTGGCAGGCCGATACCCCGCCACCGCTGTTGCCGCTTTCCGCCTGTTGTCCCCTCGTTTTGGACGCGGATCGCGATTGGTTGGCGGAGCGGATTGCGCGGCGATTCGCATTGATGCTTGATCAGGGGGCTTTGGAGGAAGCGCGGGCCAATTTGGCCACATGGGACCCCGCCGCCCCTTCGTCCAAGGCCATCGGCGCGCCGGAATTGATCGCATATCTGCGTGGCGAGATGACACTTGCGACGGCAAAACAGGCCGCAACCATCGCAACCCGGCAATATGCCAAGCGTCAACGCACTTGGTTTAGGGCGCGCATGGGCGCATTCCACAAGATATCGCTGCCATAACCAACCCTAGGATAACATCAAGACACCCCTACATCTCATTGAAATACCTTAATATTTCCTTTGACTTCACCATTGTGGCGCTTAGTGTGGCAAAAGTTATACAAATCGAACACATCGGATCATCATGGCCGTTTCTGAGACACGCAAAATCTTCAAAACCCTTCCGTTGGGTGAAATGACCGCCTCTGCGCCCTCCGAGCGCGCGCCCCTGAAAACGGATTCAAAACCGGTTTCCACCTCCCGCAGGGGCACATCTGCCGGGACCAAAATCCCCGAAATTCCCACCCCGCCCGCCTATCGGGTTCACCCGTTGGGCCGGGGCAGCGCCTCTTTGTCTGCCAGTGCGAAATGGCGCACCGAAGCCATGCGCAGCCATCGCAGCCCGACGCTGTTGTGGTTCACACGCGGTCAGGGGCGGATCACCGTTTCGGGCGTGACCCGTGGCTTTGGACCGCACAATCTGATCTTTTTGCCAACCCGCACCATGTACGGGTTTGAACCGATCGGACAGGTGATGGGCCATGCCGTGCATCTGCCCGAAGACCCCGCTTTGGTTCTGCCGCAAGAGCCGCTGCACATGCGATTTCGTGAGGTGATCCAACAAAATGAGATCACCGGGATGATCGAGACGCTTCAACGCGAGATTGATCAATCCCAGCCGGGTCGCGATCGCGCCATGGCGCTTCAGGCCGGGATGATTTCCGTCTGGCTGGAGCGGCAAATGAGCATCATGCCCGAATATGACCTCACGCCTGATGCCTCGCGCCGATTGGCGGCGGCCTATACATCCTTGGTTGAAAACGAGCTCTATGACGGTCGCACGGTGACGCATTTTGCCGCTGAACTGGGTGTCACACCCGGCCATCTGTCGCGGGCGTGCAACATCGCCTGTGGTCGGTCTGCCTCTGCGATTTTGGCCGATCGGGTGCATTTCGAAGCGCGGCGGATGTTGGCCGAAACCGACCTGCCGATCAAAACGATTGCGCAGAAACTGGGGTTTCATTCGGCGGCCTATTTCAGCCGGGCGTTTCACAAACACACCGGGCATTCCCCCCGAAACTTCCGCCAAAACGGATAGTCCCAAGGGGGTGCCCAAAGTGAGGTGCCCAAAGTTCACCGGCTTGCAGAACACGCCGGCGAAACTGAGTTGTCGTGACTGTGTTAGGTGTTGTCTTCCGCCTGTTCTGACACCAACCACTCGGTTTGCAGCTCTGACACCTCGCTCACCACCTTATATGTAAAGGCCGTCACCAGCGCGTCGTAAAAGGCGATGCGCTTGGGGGCCACAATTGTAATGTCGCTTGGAGCGAGCGTCGCCCCCTCTTCGGCAGACAATTCAATCCACATTTTTTTCAACGGCTCTTCGCTGTCCGGGCCGTCGATATAGACCCAGCCGTTGAGTTGGTTGAAGGCCCCGTCATTGCCCAAAAGCGTGGTGCCGGCATTGGAGATTTCGGTCACATCGACGGTGATATGATAGTCGCCCCCCTCCTGAAGGTGATCAGCCAATCCTGAGGTGATCGCTAAGGTCAAATCACCCGCAATTTCCGGCCAACGGTCCAGCGCATTGGCCTCAACCGCTTCAAGATTGGTCACAACCGTCACATCCGCAATATCGAGCGGTGCTGCGCAGATCGGCGCAGTCATAAGAGAGGTGGCGGTAAAAAGCGCAAGAATAGCAGACTGTTTTTTATGAAAAGACATTGTTTTTCCTATCATTTTCATGCTCGAAAGACATCTCCCGAGCCGTAGAAAGAGGAGATAGAGATCAGCAGAAAGATACAGGAACAAAGCCGCAATTGCGCTGGCACAACGTCGGACTCCTCGGCCAGCTCATGAGGCGGCTTCTGCAGCATAGCGCAGAAAACGCCCCAGCGGCGGGTTTTGGGAGCGACAAAAGACATCAGGGCGGCATCCGTCAAATGCCAAATCCCCCGGAGCGTTTTGGCGTCAGGACCCCCAAATCACCCGAACGTAATTCATCGTTTCTTTATAGGGCGGCACGCCGTTGTATTTGGTCACCGCCTCAGGCCCTGCGTTATAGGCCGCAAGGGCAAGGCGCCAATTGCCAAAGCGGTTGTACATCTGACGCAGGTAACGCGCGCCACCTTCGAGATTTTGCGCCGGATCGTTGATATTGACCCCCAACCGACGCGCCGTTTCCGGCATCAATTGCGCCAATCCGGTTGCGCCCACCGGGCTTTTGGCGCGCGGGTTCCAGCCACTTTCCTGTTGCACGAGCCGCAGGAACAAATCGGTCGGCACCCCATGTTTGCGCGCGGCATTTGTCGCCACGGGCAACCATTCGCCCTTATAGTTTCCCATAAACGGCAGGCCAACAGTGGCGCCGCCGAACCGTTCGGGCTGTAAGGTGACGGAATTGGAATATTGATCCGCCGCACGGCCATCCAAAACGTCCAGTTGCGAACCGAAAATCGCCAAACGGTTTTTGGTCGAAAATATGTCTTCGGCCCCGGCTGCGCCGACACAACCCGTCGCGCAAAGGAACCCAAAGAGGCCAACCCGAAGAGCCGCACCGCGACCACACCCCGTCACACCCATCACGCTCGTTCCAATTCCTGTGATCACTCTCGCGCAATATAGGCACAAAACCCCGCCTTTCCAAGCGCCTCGGTGCCGCAGGCGGATTTTGGCTCTTTCCTTGCCGGCCCGGGTTTGGTGTAAGGTGCCTCCAACGTAAGATTCTGTAAAACATCTCTGGGAGTAGATCGCATGGCCGGTTCGGTGAACAAAGTCATCCTCATAGGCAACCTTGGACGCGACCCCGAAGTGCGGACATTCCAAAACGGCGGCAAAGTGTGCAACCTGCGCATTGCCACCTCCGAGACCTGGAAAGACCGCACCACGGGCGAACGCAAAGAGCGCACCGAATGGCATTCCGTGGCAATTTTCCAAGAGGGCCTTGTACGCATTGCCGAGCAGTATTTGCGCAAGGGCTCGAAAGTCTACATCGAGGGCAAACTCCAGACCCGCAAATGGCAGGACCAATCCGGCCAAGACAAATACACCACCGAGATCGTGCTTCAGGGCTTTGACGGCGTGTTGACCATGCTCGATGGTCGTGGCGAAGGCGGCGGTCAAGGCGGTGGCGGCCAAGGCGGTGGTTACGGTGGCGGTTCTGGTGGCTACGATCAAGGTGGCGGTTACGATCAAGGCCCCTCTGGCGGCTATGACCAAGGCCCGTCCTCGGGTGGCGGCGGTGGCCGTCCGGCGATGGACGATGACGAAATCCCGTTCTGATCCTCTTTCAAACCCCGCCCCCCGTGGCGGGGTTTTTCGTATCACGACCAAAGGTTTAAAAGATGAAAAAAGTCCCGAAACCCACCACGGATGATGCCCTGATCCAAGAGTTCTTGGCCAAGGGCGGCAAGGTCAGCGTTGGCAAAACCAAACCCATGCCGCATGACATCGGGTTGAGCAAAAATGTCTGGGGGGCGAAACTCACCAAAGAAGAAAAAGCCGCCAGAGATGGCGCGTTGCCGGAGCCGCCCAAGACCAAAGCGCGCAAAAAATAACAACAGCATCCGGGCTGTGCGGGCTGGGTTACGGCGCGGGAGAGACGTGGCGCGGGTTCATCACCCGATTGCGTCCAGCCTGTTTGGCCATGTAAAGATGATCGTCGGCCCGGCGCAGCGCAGCGCCCAAATCGGCATGGGCGCTGTAGCGCTCGACCCCAATCGACACCGTGACCCGTGCCTGAGCGGGCATCGCGGCCTCGCTGATCACCCGGCGGATGCGTTCGGCCACCCGCATCCCCATGTCTTCGGGCAGGTTCAGCAACACGATGGCAAATTCTTCGCCACCGATGCGAAACAACATGCTGCCCTCATGTAAAACGTCGCGCATCTGCGCCGCGACGCAGCGCAATATATCATCGCCGGCAAAATGGCCGTAGCGGTCATTGATCTCTTTGAAATGATCAATATCGACAAACAACAGCACCCCGCCCGAACCAAATCCGCCTTTTTGCTCCAGGGCCATAAAGGCGCGCCGATTGCGGCATCCGGTCAGGGCGTCATAATTCAGCGTGTCTTTTAATTGCGCCTGTAGACGACCGATGGTCACCAATGCGTAGCGCATGAACAGGATCGTGGTGATCAACGCCATGCCAAGACGAAACGAGAACCAAAAATCCTGTGCCGCCCAATAGGACACCGCGACGTCCAGCACCACAACCACAGCCCCCAACACCAGCGCCGTCCAATGGGCACAGAAAAAGAACCCCGCGATGGTGATGGGAAAGGCCCAAAAAGCCGAAGAAACCCCGTGGCCTGCGATCAAGATCAAGTCACCGAAATGGACCGCGCTCAAGACCATGACTGCGTTGATCGGCAGGGATCGGGATTTCATATGGGCCCAAAGATCAAGAGCGATAATCGCGCTCAAAGCCACGAAATAGGCGGACAGCCCGTAATTGCCTTTGATCGCATATTTCACAATCGCGACCGGCAGGATGAACAATGTGATCGTCGTGATGTATTTTGCAATCAAAGGCGCTCCAAGAGCACCCGGCGCTTTGAACCCGTTGATAAATCCCGATTTAACCGCCATTGGTGCGCACTCACATTTACGCTAGGTAAACTCTGTGGTAGGGTTTGATACTATCAAAAACTTTACAGGATTGTGCGTAAATATACGTCAAATTGCGTCTTTTCAGCCCTCTCCCCCCTTTGTCTGATATGTTAATGGGAATGCCCTTCTCTCCTGCCACAGAGAGGCCCAATCCCTTTTGTCCAAATGGCACTCTGACCGGTCAAAAAGACCGATCAAGGCGGCACAGGAGGGAGCGGATTTGTCGCAGTCAAAAACGGGCAAAACCATCGAAACAAAATAGCCAGCCCTCAAAAACCAGACAGGCGCTCCCTACATAAAGATCGAAGGGTGCGCAAAAAGTGCCGCCTTCGCAGACATTTGAGGAGGATTTAATGAAGCGTATTCTGGTGACCACCGATCTCTCGATCCGTTCGGACCGCGCCATCGAGCGCGCCGCACAGTTGGCTGAACAACATGGGGCGAAACTCATCGTGCTCCATGTGATTGACGAGGACCTTCCCGTCACCGTGGCGACAAGAATGCGCGACGCAGCAAAAGAGACGCTCGCAGCAGTCCTCGCGTCGCAACATGTGCCCGACAGCGCCGAGATCATGATTGAAACGGGCGATCCGGTTCAAACCATCACCGAAAAAGCCGATGTCATTGATGCCGATCTTGTGGTGTTGGGGGTGCATAAGCCGCGCCCGTTCTGGGACATGTTCTCGGGGACGACGATGGAACGGATCGTGCGCGCCCTCACCCGTCCGGCGTTGCTTGTGACCTCTCCGGTCGCCGGGCCTTACGCCTCCGTTCTGTGCGGGATCGACCTGTCACCGTCCTGCCTGGCTGCGGCGCAGACCGCGCGCACCCTTGCGCCTGACGCCCGGATCACAAGTTTCCATGCCATCCATGTGCCCTATCGCGGTATGATCGCGCGTGATGCGAGCGAGAAACAGCTTGCCCCGTTTGTCAAGGATGCCTCCAGCCGATTGGAGGACTGGTGGAACACGTCTGAGATCCCCGAAGGGATGCAAAAACCTGTGCTGAGCGTCGGCAGTCTTCACACCGTGTTCCAAGCGGCGCTGGACAGGTCTCACGCCGATCTTTTCGCGCTGGGGGCACATGGCAGAACACCGCTGTCGCCATCGCTTTTGGGTGGGTTCACCGAAGAGCACCTGCGCAATCCTGTGATGGATGTCTTGGTCGTGCGCGGCTGATCCAAAGCAAATGGCGCGGGACCACCGCGCCATTTTCGTCCGCTTTAGCGTGCCGCCAATCCGTCCGCCACGACCTTGACCACCGCGTCGCGCGGCACATCGGCGGTCACGAAACTGTCGCCAATCCCGCGCGCCAAGATGAACCGCAATTGACCATCCACGACCTTTTTATCCTGTCCCATCAGGTCAACCAAAGCCTCGGCCGAAGGCAATTCGCCTTCGATATCGCTCAGATCGCATTTGGTGCCCATGGCCTTAAGATGCGCGCGCACCCGGCTGGGCGCTTCTTGCGAACACAGCCCCAGACGCGCCGACAATTCAAAGGCCAAAGCGCAACCAATGGCAACGCCTTCGCCATGCAACAGCCGATCCGAATATCCGGTCGCCGATTCCAGCGCATGACAGAACGTGTGCCCAAGGTTGAGCAACGCCCGATCCCCCTGCTCCGTTTCATCGCGCACCACGATGTCGGCTTTCATCTGCACCGACCAACGCACCGCCTCGGCGCGTTTGACCATATCGCCCGCCGCCAAATCCGGGCCGTTGACTTCAAGCCAGTCAAAAAACGTCTCATCGCCCAAAAGCCCGTATTTCTGGACCTCACCGTAGCCCGCCAAAAAATCGCGCGCCGTGAGCGTGCCCAAAAGCGCAATATCAGCCAAAACCAGAGACGGTTGATGAAACGCACCGATCAGGTTTTTGCCGTGGCTGGAATTGATCCCGGTCTTGCCGCCCACCGAACTGTCGACCTGCGCCAAAAGCGTGGTTGGGATTTGCACGAAGCGCACGCCCCGGCGCAGCACGGAGGCGGCAAACCCGGCCAAATCGCCGATCACACCGCCGCCAAAGGCCACGACAATATCGCGGCGTTCGCATTTTTGCGCCAAAAGCCATTCAACCGCGCGGGTGAAATGTGGCCAGGCCTTGGTGCTTTCCCCGGCGGGCAGCGCCAGCGCTTCCATCTCGATGCCAGAGGCCGCCAATCCGGCCTCAAGGGAGGCCAAATGCAGCCCGGCGACGGTTTCATCCGTGATGACAAAGACCTTTTTCTTTGTGCCCAACAGCGGCGCGATATGCGCGCCCGCCTGCGCCACAAGCCCCGCCCCGATGCGCACATCATAGGCGCGATCGCCCAAGGGCACATGCACGGTTTGAAAGGGTACAGATCCGTATGTCATTGGTATTCCTTCAAAATTCCACCATGTCGCGCCAGCGCGTCAATCACTTTATCGGCCATGGCTTCGATGCTCAGGTTCGGTTCGGCGTCCACGATGATCCCGGCTTTGGCATAAAACGGCTCGCGCGCTTTGACCAAGGATTTGAGTGTCTCGTAAGGGTTTTCCGTGCGCAGCAAAGGCCGTGTCGCTTTATGTCGCACCCGGTTCCACAGGATGTTCAAATCGGCCTTGAGCCAAACCGCCACGCCGTTTTGCGCGATGATGTTGCGGTTGATCTCGGCCAAAAACGCCCCGCCGCCGGTCGACAAGACCGCCTGTTGCGTCTCAAGCAGGCGCGCGATCACTTCCGCCTCGCGTTGGCGGAAAAACGCTTCTCCATCGCGGCTGAAAATTTCCGCCACGCTCATCGCCGCCGCTTTTTCGATCTCCGCATCCGAATCGAGAAACGGCACAGACAGGCGCGCGGCCATGGCTTTGCCGACCGCGGTTTTGCCCGCCCCCATCATGCCGACCAAGGCGACCGTTTTTTTTAGCCCTTTTGCCATCGTCTCTCCCAAAAGAGCGTGTACAGTGGTGTCAGACAGAGCATGAAGGCCCTTGTGCGTCTTGTGCGTCTTGGCGTCGTCACCATGGCGTCCCCCCTGATCTTCATGGCAACATCTTGCCGACAAAAATTTAGCCCCTTCAATGGCGTGATCTTGCCGGAAATACCATATATAAAACGGACAAAACCAGCCTGGGTTGGTAATCAGCCGCGAAACCCTGAAAAATGCAAACAAAAATACAGGCCATATCAACTCGGGCATATAAATGGGACTGATCGTCCTGTCATCGCCCACCACCCCCTGAACGGAGGCAGACCGCAGTGCGCAAATTCCTTTTTCGTCTTTTGGCCGTCATCATCTTACTTGGGATTTTGGGCTTCATCGGCTTCGCCTATGTCGGCGATCTCTCGCCGGAGCGGGTTGAACATTCGGTCCCCGTGCCGATTGATGACAAGTGAGGGTGGTTTCTCCGTGATCCCCTCGTCCCTTAATGCCCGTTTCAGTGCCTCTTTTGGATGTGGCCTCTGTCTGTTGATTGCGCTTGCGGGTGCCGCACAGGCACAAACGCCAACCGTGCTCGCCGCCGACAAGCCGATCTCCGCGATCGACTGGCTCTCGGACACGTTGGACGCCCCGCGCGCGCCTGTGGCATCCGCGCCACAGCCCAGCGACATCGCAGAAAATGCCCTGCCCGAGAACGTCAGCGTCGCCCCACTTGACACCCCCGGCCCCGATGCGGCGGGGCTTTTGCCAAGTGCTGTGACCGGACTGCCGCGCGATCTTTGGGGGGCTTCGACCGCCACCGATCTGGCGCGCAGGATCACCACCATTTCGGCCCGTCCCGATCTTTTGCCCGCCTCGCGCCGATTGCTCAACACGCTGGTTTTGGCCGAATTGAACCCGCCGCTGCAATCGCAAGCGGACGGTCGGCTGTTTCTGGCGCGCATTGATGCGTTGTTGAGTCAGGGTCTGTTGGACGAGGCTGACGCGTTGATGGAGCTTGCGGGGCTCTCATCGCCGGCCATTTTCCGACGGGCTTTTGATACAAAGCTGTTGCTTGGCACCGAAGACGAAGCCTGCGCGCGGCTCACCCATACGCCCGGCCTCTCGCCCACCCTTCAGGCGCGGATTTTCTGTTTGGCACGCAGTGGCGATTGGGGGGCGGCGGCGTTGACGCTTGAAAGCGGTGAGGCTTTGGGCCTCATCCGCAAAGATCAAGGCGCACTTTTGGCGCGGTTTCTTGATCCCGAATTGTTTGAGGGCGAGCCGACCTTGGCGATCCCGGATCACCCGACGCCTTTGACCTTTCGCCTGATGGAAGCGATTGGTGAGCCGCTGGTGACCTCTTCTTTGCCTCTGGCCTTTGCCCAATCCGACCTGCGCGCCACCACCGGATGGAAAGCCCGCGCCACCGCCGCTGAACGGCTGGCCCGTGTCGGCGCGTTGTCTCCCAACCGCTGGCTGGGGATTTGGTCCGAACATTTGCCCGCCGCCTCCGGTGGGATTTGGGACCGGATCGAAGCGTTGCAACGGTTTGAAACCGCGCTGAGCACCAATGATCCGGGGGCTGTGTCTCGTGCCCTGCCGCCCGCGTGGTCGGCGATGCAGGTGTCCGGGCTGGAACCGGTCTTTGCCGAATTGTTCGCGGCGCGCTTGGCGCTTTTGCCGCTCAATGGCGAGGCCGCCAACATCGCCTTTGAGGTCGCACTTTTGTCGCCCGCCTATGAAGAGATCGCGCAAAAATGGGCCCCGGCCCTGACACGCGATCAGGCGTTTTTGAAAGGCATCGCGTTGGGCGATCTGCCAACGCTGCGCCCGAGCTCCGACATGGCCCGTGCCATTGCCTCCGGCTTTCGTGGCACGGGAGTCCCGGTCCGTTTGACCAGTTTGGTCAGTGAAAAGCGGCTGGGTGAGGCCATTTTACGCGCCATTGAGGTGTTGGAAGGCGGGGCGGCGGGGGACCTTGATGAGCTCTCTGATGCGATCCAGTTTTTCCGCGCGGTTGGGCTTGAGGCCACGGCACGGCGCGCGGCTTTGGAACTGATGCTGTTGGAGCGCCGCGGATGAGTGTTGCGGCCCATGATGCGCGGTGGATTTCAGGATTTGCCGAGGCGCAGATGGCGGAACTGGGCGCGGCGGAGAACACACAGCTCTCTTATGGTCGCGATTTGATTGGGTTTTCTGACTGGTTGAGCGGGCGCGGGCAATCGTTTGAAACGGCCGAGCGCGCCGATATTGAAGCCTATTTGATTGCCTGCGAGGCCGAAGGTCTGGCGCAATCGACCCGTGCGCGACGGCTGTCCTCGATCAAGCAGCTCTACCGATTTGCCTATGAGGAAGGCTGGCGCGCGGACAATCCGGCAATCCAGATCAAAGGCCCCGGACGCAGCAAACGCTTGCCGAAAACCCTCTCTGAGGACGAGGTTGGCGCGCTTTTGACGGCGGCGCGCGAGATCGGCCGCGCGCCTGCGGATCGGCTGCGCAACACCTGTTTGATGGAGCTTTTATATGCCACCGGGATGCGGGTGTCCGAACTGGTGTCCCTGCCCGTCTCGGCGGCGCGCGGTGATCCGCGGATGCTGTTGATCCGTGGCAAAGGTGGCAAAGAGCGGATGGTGCCCCTGTCAGCCCCGGCCCGCGCGGCGCTGACAGCGTGGCTTGTGGCGCGCGATCAGGCCGAAGACATTGCCAAGATCGAGAAGGGCAAAAAATCCTCGGGGTTTGTCTTTCCCTCGCGCGGCAAACTTGGCCATTTGACCCGCATCGGCTTTTATCAGTTGATCAAAGACATCGCGATTCAGGCCGGGATCAGCCCGGACAAGGTCACGCCCCACACCCTGCGCCATGCCTTTGCCACCCATCTTTTGGCGCATGGGGCCGATCTGCGGGCGATCCAAACGCTTTTGGGCCACGCCGATCTGTCCACCACCGAAATTTACACCCATGTCTTGGACGAACGCCTCAAGGACTTGGTGCTCACAAAGCATCCTTTGGCGGAGAAATAACGGCGCGTGCGTCACATCCGCTCATGCGGCCTCTTCGGTGATCACCTCAAACCCGTCCAGCCGATTTTGGCCAAAGGAGTGCAACATCGGCACGTCGGCGGCGTCACGGCCACGGGCGATCAGGACACGACCAATGCGCGGCATGTTGTTGCGCGGGTCAAACACCCACCATGCCCCATCAAGATAGACCTCCATATAGGCGGCGAAATCCCCCGGCGCATAGGGCGGTTCCATGCCGAAATCGCCCAGATACCCGGTGCAATAGCGCGCCGGGATGTTCATGCAGCGGCAAAAAGCGATCGCCAGATGGGTGTAATCGCGACAGACGCCGACGCCCTCACGATAGGCCTCTGAGGCTGATCGGGTGGCGCGGGCTTGCAGGTAGTCAAAGCGGATGTGGGTGTGAACAAAGTCGCAAATCGCCTGAACCCGCGCCCCGCCGGGGGCGGTGTTTTGAAACAAGCGCCACGCCTCATCGGACAAAATATCCGTGTCGCAATAGCGCGATCCCAAAAGGAACGGAATGGTCTCATCGGGCAGCAACTCGACCGGGATTTGACCATCCAAGGGCGCGGCCACATCTGGCACGCCGCTGTCATGGATGACAGTCTGAGTGCCAATGGTGAAAATGCCCGCGGGCGCGACCAGCCTTGTACACCAATTGCCAAAGCCGTCGCGATAAGCGGTCAGCGGTACGGCGGGGGTGGTGACGATATGGTCGGGATATTCCATGTCGCTTGAGCGCGAATAATGCACGTTCAAAAGCGCGATCATCGGGGTGGGTTGGGTGAGAAACAAATCGAACCGGGAACCCAACTGAATACGCATGATCAATGTCCTAGAAGGGGCAGTGGCGTCAACGCGACGGCCAGAGTGATTGGAACAGGCACTTTCGGGCCCATTTTTAAAATTTTGATCGTCACTTTGATCGTCACCACGCGGGCCATCAGACTTTTACAAACCCGATCGCCTGATCCTATTTTCGCTTTGGATGGAACCGTGTCCATGCCTTGCGCAGCTCCGCGCCGACCGGGGCATAAGATTCATCGAAAATCGAATGGCGCACCGGCGTTTGTGCCTGTTTTTCTGGCGTTGCAGTGGCCGCAGGAGCCGCTTTGGGTTTTGCTGCGCGTTTGGGCGTTTCGGGTTCGGATTTCAACGTGGTCATGTGACGGATGTCCTAAAAGGGAAAGGGGGGGCGGGATAGAAACAGAGAAACAGACGGGTCTTGAAAAAGAGAAAGGCGGTGCATCGCCTGTCTATGACAAGGGATGCACACGGCACAAAACGAGCAAACGGGGCGGAAAAGCGCAAAGGTGAGGCGCGCCAAGACAGGCCCATGTCAGGCCTTATTGCGCCAACCATACGCCTATCGGCGCGCAATAGCGAGCGTGGCGTTTGACAAAGATGCGCTGTGACCGTCCAATCGCACAAACCACGCCAAATTCCACCTCAGCCCCCCTTGCGCGGCCCCCGGTCGCTCCCCATAACCATCTCATGACCGATATGACTGACCCCACCCCGCTTCTTGATGCCGCCTTTTGGATCACCGCCGCCGCGATTGCGGCGCTTTTGGTGATGTCGGCGTTTTTCTCCGGCTCCGAAACTGCGCTGACCGCCGCGTCGCGCGGCAAATTGCGCTCACAGGCCGATAAGGGCGAAAAAGGTGCCGAGCGCGCGTTGAAAGTGACCGAGGACAGCGAGCGGCTGATTGGCTCGGTGTTGCTTGGCAACAACCTTGTGAACATTCTTGCCACCTCTTTGGCCACCGCCTTGTTCACCAAAGTGTTTGGCCAAAACGGCGTGGCCTTGGCAACGTTGATCATGACGTTTCTGGTGCTGATCTTTGCCGAGGTGCTGCCCAAGACCTATGCCATCACCAACCCGGAATCTGCCGCCGCGCGCGTTGCCGCCCCGATTGCGTTGATCGTGACGATCTTTGCGCCTGTGGTCGGTTTTGTCCGGCTTTTGGTGCGCGGTCTGTTGCGGATGTTTGGGGTTCAGACCGACCCGGAGGCCGATGTTTTGGCGGTCAAGGATGAGATCGCCGGGGCCATCGCGCTAGGCCATGTTGAGGGCGTGGTGCAAAAAGAAGACCGCGACCGGATTTTGGGCGCGCTTGATCTGGGCGAACGCACGGTCGAAGAAATCATGTTGCATCGCTCGCAGATCGAGATGATCGACGCCGATCTGCCGCCCTCCGAAGTGCTCGCGCGCAGTCTCAAAAGCCCGCACACCCGTTTGCCGATTTATCGCGATGATCCCGAAAACATCATCGGCGTGATCCATGCCAAAGACCTGTTGCGCGCCATGCATGCCGAACGCGAAGTGCACGAGCGTCTGGGCCGCGAGAGCCAATCTCTCGACGGTGACACGCCGCTTGTGTTGATGGATTTCAGCGGTTTCGACGTCCTGGCCGTGGCGATGAAACCCTATTTCGTACCCGAAACCACCACACTTGACGACCAGATGCGGCAGTTTTTGCACCGTCATACCCATTTTGCCCTCGTGGTCGATGAATATGGTGCGCTTCAGGGCCTGATCACGCTTGAGGATATTCTCGAAGAGATCGTCGGCGAGATCACCGATGAATTTGACCGCTCGGAGGCCAGTCCCGTGCGCTCGAAAGACACTGGCGATTGGGTGGTTGACGGCGGGATGACGATCCGCGATTTCAACCGCTCAACCGAATGTAACCTCCCCGATGAAGAGGCCAACACCATCGCCGGTCTGGTGATCCATGAGGCACAGATGATCCCCAATCCGGGTCAGGTGTTTTCCTTTCATGGCTACCGATTCGAAGTCGCCAGTCGCAAAGACAACCGCATCACCAAACTTAAAATCCGCCCTTTGGGAGACAGCTGAATGCTCTCTTATCAACACGGCTTTCACGCCGGAAATCTTGCGGATGTTCAAAAACATGCGCTCCTCGCCGTCATGCTTGACTATATGACGCGCAAGGACAAACCGATCTCTTACATCGAAACCCATGCCGGGCGTGGGCTGTACGATCTGACCAGCGCACAATCGCAAAAGACCAAAGAGGCGGCGCAAGGCATTGAAAAAGTGGCGAGTTGGTTCAAACCCGATCACCCCTATGCCCGTGCCCGCAAAATCATTGCCGAGGCGCATGGCGCGGCCACCTACCCCGGCTCTCCGGCGATTGCTCAGGCCCTGTTGCGTGCCAGCGATGCAATCCATCTGGCCGAATTGCACCCGGCCGAATTTGCCGCTCTCGATGAGAACACCAAAGCGAGCCCCGGCCAATCCGTGCTCAACGTCAAACAGATCGACGGGATGCAATTTGCCCAATCCATCTGCCCCCCCGATCCCAAACGTGGCCTAATGTTGATTGATCCGTCCTACGAGATCAAAACCGAATTCGAGACCCTGCCAAGCGCGATCTACAAGCTGCACCGCAAATGGAACGTCGGCATCATCGCGTTGTGGTATCCGGTGTTGAAAACCGGGCAGCATATGCCACTGGTCAACGGCATGCTCTACGCCAATTTCCCCGGCTGCCTGCATCACGAAGTCCGCTTTCGCCCGGCGCAAAAGAACCATGGCATGATCGGCTCTGGCCTGTTCGTGATCAACGCGCCCTTTGGCCTCAATGATGAAGCGGCGCGACTGACACGGTTGTTCAACGCGCTGTGAGCCCATGATCGGGTGGGAGGGGTGCCCCCCTTCTCGCCCAATCGTCATTGTGCCCAAATCCGCGCGTGACGTTTGGCCTCAGCGCGCTTTGAAAATCCCGCCCAAAATGCCGCGCACGATGCGTTTTCCGGTGGTGCCTTTGAGCTCCTGGATCACCATTTTCGTCACCGTCTCGCCAATGCTGTTGGACTTTGAGGAGCGGCGCGAGGATGTGCTGCGCTCATAGTTCTTGCCATCATAACGCCGGGCTTTGGCAAATTCGCGCTCCAATTTGGCGCGTTGGATCTCTTCGGCCTTTTGCGCCTTTTGAGCGGCCTTCTCGGCCTCGAATTTGCGCTCGGCTTCCTCTTCGGCGCGCTCTGCCGCCTCGGCTTCTTCTGTCGCCGCATTGGCGCGTTTCAATAGGATTTCATAGGCGCTTTCGCGGTCCAGAATCGTCTCGTATTTGCCGGCAATCGGCGAGGTGGTGATGACCTCGGTGCGCTCCTCAGGCGTGATCGGCCCAAGTTGTGAACTGGGCGGGCGAATGAGCGTGCGCTCGGATATCCCCGGCACGCCTTTGGCCTGCAAGAACGAGGTCACCGCCTCGCCTGTGCCGACCTGTTTGATCGCTTCTTCGATGTCAAAGCGCGGGTTGGGGCGATAGGTCTCCGCCGCCCGCACCAAGGCCTTTTGATCGCGTGCGGTAAAGGCGCGCAGGGCGTGTTGGACGCGGTTGCCCAATTGGCCGAGGATGTCTTCGGGGATGTCATCGGGGTTTTGGGTGACGAAATAGACGCCCACGCCTTTGGAGCGAATGAGCCGCGCGACCTGTTCGACCTTATCGACCAGTGCTTTCGGCGCATCGTCAAACAACAGATGCGCCTCGTCGAAAAAGAACACCAATTTCGGCTTGTCCGGGTTGCCGATCTCCGGCAGCTCCTCGAACAGCTCGGACAACAGCCACAACAGGAACGTGGCATAAAGCCCCGGCGCGGACATCAAGGTGTCGGCGGCCAAGATATTGATCCGCCCACGCCCATCCACATCGGTGCGCATCATGTCGGACAGTTCCAGTGCCGGTTCGCCAAACAGGTTCGCCCCGCCTTGGTTTTCCAACACCAACAGATCGCGTTGAATCGCACCGATCGAGGATTTGGAAATATTGCCGTAGCGCAGGGTCAGTTCGTCGGCATGTTCGCCGCACCAGACCAACAACGCCTGAAGGTCTTTGAGGTCCAAAAGCGGCAGGCCCTGTTCATCCGAGACGCGGAAAGCGACGTTGATCACGCCCTCTTGCGCCTCGGACAGTCCCAACAGGCGGGACAGTAACAACGGCCCCATTTCCGCCACCGTGGTGCGGATCGGATGACCTTGTTCGCCGAACAGATCCCAAAACGTGACCGGGAATCGATCATAAACCAAATCAAGCCCGATGGTTTCGGCGCGCGATGTGAAGGCCCCGTGCAATTTGCCCTCGGCACTGCCGGATTTGGCCAGCCCGGACAAGTCGCCTTTGACATCGGAGAGAAACACCGGCACGCCCGCGTTGGAAAAGCCTTCGGCGAGGATTTGCAGCGTGACGGTTTTGCCCGTCCCCGTGGCCCCGGCAATCAACCCATGGCGGTTGCCGTATTTCAACAGCAAATCCTGCGCCTCGCCATAGGCCTCGCCGCCGCCGCCGGTGAAAATGCGGTCCACAATACCTTCGCTCATACCCAATGTTCCCCTTAGATGCGTGATTCTCTCAAGGTTTAGGAGAAACACCTGACGTTTCAAAGCCGTATGATAAAGCGGCACAGTAAAAACCCAAGACAGGGTCTCGTTGAGCGGCCACGCCTTTATCTGACACACACTCTGTCACGCAGAGTTTTCACTCAAACCGGTCTCAGGTTTAAGGAAACGCGCTTTAGGGCTTGTGGACAGTTACCTTGAGTTGATGATCCCTGCGCAGAGGTTGATCATGGCCGCATATGAGGTGTCGGTCTTTTCAGATCGCATCGCTATGCGTTTGAATTCCTTGAGCTTCTGAAAGTAGTTCTCGATCAAATGCCGCCATTTGTACATCTCGTCATCGATGTCCAGCGGGGCCAATCGCTGAGGACGCTGCGAAATGACAACTTTCGCGC